>Ga0181600_10003205_pt1 | contig 12518 bp, 8 predicted proteins | sample 041ome_2_FD_132982 | JGI IMG/M metagenome (GOLD analysis project Ga0181600, IMG submission 132982) | Coastal salt marsh microbial communities from the Groves Creek Marsh, Skidaway Island, Georgia - 041406US metaG (megahit assembly) | ecosystem: Environmental > Aquatic > Marine > Intertidal zone... | reverse complement strand
GAGGAAAAACAACTGTTTCTTGAGGAACTAGGATTGGAAGATGCCGGGGTGAATCGTGTGATTCGTGCAGCATATAATCTACTTCAATTACAGACCTATTTTACAGCTGGTGTAAAAGAGGTAAGGGCATGGACTATCAAACGCGATTGTACCGCACCGCAAGCTGCTGGGGTGATTCACACAGATTTTGAAAACGGATTTATCCGTGCCGAAGTAATTTCATTCAAAGACTACGATCAATATGGTTCTGAACATGCGGTAAAAGAGGCCGGTAAAATGCGCGTAGAAGGGAAAGAATACATGGTTCAAGATGGCGATGTGATGCACTTCCGTTTTAATGTGTAAAACCTGTGTAAATAAACCTGTCTAACCGCCTTGTAATCGACGTGCATCTCTTTATTTTAGGGAGCTAACGATTTCAGCTAAAATGTCACAACAATCGAACTATACCGAGGCCAATATACGCTCATTAGAGTGGGATGAGCACATCCGTTTACGACCTGGGATGTATATCGGAAAATTGGGCGATGGAAAAAGTCCAGATGACGGTATTTACATTCTTCTAAAGGAGGTGTTGGATAATTCCATTGACGAATTTGTAATGGGTGCCGGTAAGACTATTGAAGTAAAAATTTCTGATGGTCAAGTGGTAGTTCGTGATTACGGTAGGGGGATTCCTTTAGGAAAGGTGGTTGATGTGGTTTCTAAAATCAACACCGGTGCTAAGTATGACAGCAAAGCGTTTAAAAAATCAGTAGGTCTCAATGGAGTGGGAGCCAAGGCGGTTAACGCGCTTTCAACAGAATTTGTAGTTCAAGCATTTCGAGACGGTCAAACCAAGCGCGCCAAATTTGAATACGGAAAGCTAACCGAGGACGATGCCATTATTGAGAGCAGTCAGCGCAAAGGAACCAAGGTTTCATTCCGTCCTGATTCCGAAATATTTATCAATTACCGCTATATACTTGAGTATGTAGAAAAGATGCTTTGGAATTACGCCTATCTAAATCCTGGGCTCACATTGTATTTGAACGGTGAAAAGTTCTACAGTGAAAACGGTCTTAAAGATTTGCTTCAAGACAATTTAGACGGCAATACCATTCATGACATTATACATCTTAAAGGTGATGATATTGAAGTGGCTCTGACGCATAGCGAACGCATGCAGGGAGAACAATTTTACAGTTTTGTCAACGGACAGCATACTACTCAAGGGGGTACGCATCAAAATGCCTTCCGAGAGGCGCTGGTGGCAACTATGCGTGATTTTTACGGTAAGAATTTTGACGCTTCTGACGTTAGAAGTTGCGTTATAGGCGCGATTTCATTGAAAGTTATGGAACCGGTGTTTGAATCCCAAACCAAGACCAAATTGGGCTCCTTAGAAATGGCACCAGGCGAAATTCATGTGAGAACCTTCGTGATTAATTTCATGAAGAAAGAGCTGGACAATTACTTGCATAGAAATGCACCTGTTGCAGAGGCCATTCTCAAAAAGATTCAGCGGGCAGAACGCGAGCGCAAGGATCTACAAGGAATTCGAAAATTAGCTAGAGAAAGAGCCAAAAAAGCATCACTTCACAATAAGAAGCTTAGAGATTGCCGGGTTCATTTGAACGATAAAAAAGCAAGTCCGAAAGGAGATAGAAGGCTTGAATCCACACTCTTTATCACAGAGGGCGATAGTGCTTCGGGTTCAATAACTAAGAGCCGTGACGTGAATACGCAAGCTGTATTTTCCTTAAAAGGGAAGCCTCTAAATAGTTTTGGATTAACCAAAAAAGTGGTTTATGAAAACGAAGAGTTCAACTTATTACAAGCGGCCCTAAATATTGAAGAAGGACTTGACGATTTGAGGTATAATAATGTAGTGATTGCCACGGATGCTGATGTTGACGGTATGCATATCCGTTTACTGCTAATTACATTCTTTTTGCAATTCTTCCCGGAGTTAGTCAAAGAAGGACACTTATACATATTACAAACACCATTGTTTCGTGTTAGGAATAAGAAAGAGACCAGGTATTGCTATTCTAATGAAGAGAAGAATGACGCCATAGGTGCTTTAGGTCCTAAACCTGAAATTACCCGATTCAAGGGGTTAGGTGAAATAAGTCCGGATGAATTTAAATACTTCATTGGCCAAGATATACGCTTGGAACCAGTAATGATTAGTAAAGATTACAGATCGGAAGACTTGTTGACATTTTACATGGGTAAAAATACCCCGAAGCGTCAAGAGTTTATCATTGAGAATTTAAGGGTTGAAAAAAACCTTGAAGAAGAATTTCTGAATTAATGAGCGAAGAATTAGATCCACAAATGGATGGTTTAGATCCTGAAATGCAATCGGACGCTGCTTATGATGAAGGAACGCGTATTACCCGTGTTTCTGGTATGTATGAAGATTACTTTTTAGATTATGCTTCTTATGTAATCCTAGAACGAGCAGTTCCAGCATTAAATGACGGATTAAAACCCGTACAGAGACGTTTGCTTCATGCAATGAAGGAAATGGACGACGGACGCTATCATAAGGTGGCCAATATCATTGGACAGACCATGCGTTTCCATCCACACGGCGATGCATCAATAGGTGATGCTCTTGTGCAGATGGGCCAAAAGGATTTACTTATTGATTGTCAAGGGAATTGGGGTAATATTCTCACTGGTGACGGTGCAGCGGCGCCCAGGTACATAGAAGCGCGTCTCACAAAATTTGCACTTCATGTGGCCTACAGCCCTAAGGTTACTGAATGGCAACTTTCTTATGACGGAAGAGCCAATGAGCCTTTGCACCTGCCCATGAAATTTCCAATGCTTTTGGCAATGGGTGTGGAAGGAATTGCTGTTGGATTGAGCACTAAAATATTACCGCACAATTTCAACGAACTCATTGATGCGTCGGTAAAGGTTCTACAGGGTAAGCCCTTCAAATTGGTTCCGGATTTTCCCACTGGAGGACAAGCAGATTTTTCGAACTACAACAACGGCAAGAGAGGCTCAAGAGTACGTGTTCGTGCTAAAATATCTCAATTGGATAAAAATACTTTGGTCATTACTGAGATACCCTACAGTACAACTACCCAAAGTTTGATTGATTCTATTCTTAAGGCAAACGATAAGGGTAAAATCAAGATTAAAAAGATTGAAGACAACACGGCAGAAAATGTGGAGATATTGGTGCATTTGCCCAACGGTATAAGCCCAGATAAGACCATTGACGCGTTGTATGCCTTCACCAACTGTGAGGTTAGTATTGCCCCTTTATCTTGTAGTATTCATGAGGATACCCCGCTGTTTATTGGAGTATCGGAAATTTTACTCAGGTCTACGGAGGCCACAAAGCAAGTATTGAAGGCGGAGCTCGAAATCCGACTAAAAGAGCTTCAAGAACAATGGCATTTTTCCTCTTTGGAGCGCATTTTCATTGAGAAGAAAATTTATAGGGATATAGAGGATGCCGAGACGTGGGAGCAGGTGCTAGAGTTTATTGAAAAAGGATTGGCGCCTCATATTGGACATTTAATGCGTGAGGTGACCCAAGAGGACATCATCCGATTGACGGAGATCAAAATAAAGCGGATTTCTAAATTCGATACGAACAAGGCGAACGATAAGATCATTGAACTCGAGGGTAAGATTGATGCTGTCAAACACGATCTAAATCATTTGGTAGAATTTGCAATCACCTACTTTAAGGACTTAAAAGAGAAGTTTGGTAAGGACCGCGGGCGCAAAACGGAAATCGCAACCTTTGATAGTGTGGAGGCTGCTAAAGTGGTCATTCGGAACCAAAAACTCTATGTGAATAGAGAAGAAGGCTTTGTAGGAACGGCTATGAAGCGCGATGAGTACGTCGCTGATTGTTCAGACATTGATGATATCATAGTAATCCGACGAGACGGAAAATATTCCGTAAGCAAAGTCAGGGACAAGGCATTCTTTGGTAAAGATATTTTGCACGTTGCAGTTTGGAAGAAAGGGGATGAACGAACCGTCTATAATGCCATTTATTTAGATGGAAAATCTAAAGTGAGTTATGTCAAGCGCTTCATTGTCAAATCGATAACTAGAGACCGCGAATATGAACTTACCCAAGGGTTTGCAAATTCTAAAATCACGTATTTAACAGTAAACCCGAACGGTGAAGCTGAAAAAGTATTTGTTCTCCTGCGTCAATTAGCAAAGCTCAAGAAATTGAAAATTGACTTAGACTTCGCAGATTTAGCGATCAAAGGTCGGGCTTCAAAAGGCAATATTGTGACCAAATTCCCTGTGAAGCGCATTGAGTTGAAAGAAAAAGGAGAGAGTACACTCGAAGCCCGTAAAGTCTGGTTTGACTCAACTGTTCAACGCTTGAATAGTGATGAAAGAGGAAGGCTGCTTGGAAGCTTCAAAGGTGAAGACCGCTTGTTGATTGCTTCAAATAACGGAACATTAAAAGTTGTTGTTCCTGAATTGTCGCTTCATTTTGATTCAGATATGATGTATCTAGAGAAATTAGACGTGAGCAAACCAATCAGTGCTGTTTATTTTGACGGTGAGAAAGGGCGCTATTTTGTTAAACGATTTGATTGGGAAGGTGGTGATAAGGAAATAAACATAATTACTGCTCATCCAAAAAGTGAATTGAGCTACCTATCTAATGCGTCTCGTCCAGTTATAGAAATGATTTACCGCAAGCAGGGAGGAGATAGTAAGGATCCAGAAACGGTGATTTTAAGTGATTTTATTTCGGTTAAGGGAATAGCTGCAAAAGGCAATCAATTGACTACCGATACCTTGAATAAGGTGGTAGGATTAGATCCATTGCCTGAACAAGAGCCACAATCAGTTGTTGAAGAACTACCACAATTAAACGGCCCAGTCGTTGAAGAAACATTAGAGAAAAATGATTCTCCCGCAGAAAAGCCGTTTATGGGTGAAGACGAACCGCCTCAGATAACTTTAGATTTCTAATTCATGAAAAAGATATTCCTCCTACTCACCCTGACCATAGGAGGTCTAGTTCAAGCTCAATCTAGCTTTAACATTTCTCTACTTGGTAGAGAGAGTTATTTATATGACAATAATGATATATGGGGCTATACTGATTCTGTTGGAACTGAATATGCTTTGGTGGGCACCATAGCAGGAGTGAGTATCGTAGATATATCTTCCTCACAACCTGTAAAAAAGCAATTCATACAAGGGCCGTTCAGCACATGGCGAGATTTGAAGACTTGGAGTCATTATGCATTTGTAACCCATGATTCCCCTTTTGCTTGGAATACAGTGCCAAATCAGGGATTACTAATCATAGATATGGACAGTGTGAATGAATCAAATCCAAGGTTCAAAGCGGTTAACTTTCCAATCCAAGATTCTTTAGGTAATTACGACACCTTAAAAACCGTACATAATTTATACATAGACGAAAAAGGTTATTGCTATCTGTTCGGTGCGAATATTGGTAATGGTGGAGCACTGATTTTTGATATTAAAAGCGATCCATGGAATCCAACCTATGTGGGAAATTGGGATACCTATTATCTGCACGACGGAATGGTAAGAGGAGATACGCTTTGGGGATCTGCTGTTAATAATGGGCTTTATGTGGTAGTCGACGTGTCAAATAAAGATTCAACTCAATTAATGGCCTCTAAATCAACACCAAATACGTTTACACATAATACTTGGATAAGCGATGATAACAGCACGTTATTTACAACAGATGAGGTAGGCGGAGCATTCTTGACGGCATATGACGTGAGTGATCTTTCCAACATGACTGAATTAGATCGTATTCAATCGTTACCTGGAACTATGGTCATTCCCCATAATGCTCATGTTTATGGGGATTGGGTAGTAACTTCCTATTATACCTCTGGTGTGCAGATTGTTGATGCCAAGTATCCAGAATTACTTGTGGAGGTTGGATTCTATGATACATCTCCTAATTTTTCTGGAAATGGATTTAATGGTAACTGGGGTGCTTACCCATACTTCGAATCGCAAAAGATTATTTGCTCAGACATAGAAGAAGGTTTATATGTTTTGAATCCAACCTATGTGAATGCTTCTAGAGTGCATGTACAAGTCATAGATAGCATTACAGGAGCGCCTTTGAGTAATGCATTAATCAACATGAAAGATGCAGGCCTTCAAGAATTGAGCAGTATTGATGGATTGGCTGATTTGGGCACGCCAAACAAAGGCAAAGATTCTTTGTCCGTAACTTTAAGTGGTTTTGTCAATGCGGAATTTGAATACAATTGGATTCCCGGAACCTTTGACACCGTGCGAGTGGCTCTACTCAATGTCAATAATATTGGTTTTGATAACAGCCAAAGTACCGCAATCAACATTTTTCCTAATCCCTCTAAAGGAAGAGTTCAATTATCTGGCATCACCTCCGGAACTTATGTGTTGACAGATGTGACCGGACGTATATTGGAAAAAGGAATTATCCGCGAAGAAAACTTACAAATCTCTGGTCAATTTTCTTCGGGACAATATCTCTTGACGGTGAGTAGTGAAGACTTACATAAAGTATTTCCTCTCTCACTACAGCATTAAAAGTTGGTAGAGTATCCTTTTGTTTTGTAGAATTCCTCAATAATATTAACGACATCTTCTTTGGTATCTGCAATGCGAATCAGATCCGTGTCGTCTGGACTAATTTTTCCTGTGGCCTTTAGTGTATTATTGATCCAATCCTTAAGGCCTTCCCAAAATGAAGCACCATATAATACAATAGGGAACTGGCTAATTTTTTTTGTTTGAACCAAAGTAACGGCCTCAAACAATTCATCTAAGGTTCCAAAACCTCCTGGCATTACCACGAATGCCTGACTGTATTTTACGAACATCACCTTACGAGCAAAGAAATAATCGAAGTTTAGATTTTTATCGTGATCTATATAAGGGTTACTGTTCTGTTCAAAAGGTAAATCAATATTCAATCCTACACTTGGGCCTGCACCTTTCTGGGCACCTTTATTTGCAGCTTCCATGATTCCTGGACCACCACCAGTGATGATTCCATATCCTTTTTTTGTGAGTTGTTCGGCAATATCGGTAGCTGCCTGAAGATATTCGGGTTCAGTAGAATTCGTTCTAGCCGATCCAAAGATGCTTACACAGGGTCCAATTCTTCCGAGACTCTCGTAGCCTTCAACAAATTCGGACATGATTTTAAATAGTGCCCAGCTGTCATTTGATTTGATATCAGTCCAGGTCTTTCTTTTCAGGTTATTCATACGTAATAGGTTAATTGACCAATAAGGTACAATTATATACACGAAAAGAACGCCTATTTATTTCAATTCCAAAGCAAGAAATTGCCCTGTAATGCTTTGTGGGTTGGTAATGACCTCTTCAGGACTTCCAATGGCAATAATTTTTCCTCCCCCTGATCCGCCTTCTGGCCCTAAGTCTATAATATGGTCTGCTTGCTTAATAACATCCATGTTGTGTTCAATGATAATGACTGTATTACCTTGATCAACAAGTTGCTGAATAACCTCCATGAGTACACGAACATCTTCAAAATGCAAACCTGTTGTGGGCTCATCTAAAATATATAGGGTATTTCCAGTATCTCTTTTACTCAATTCAGAGGCCAATTTTACCCGTTGAGCTTCTCCGCCACTTAATGTGGTAGAAGGTTGGCCCAGCCTAACGTAACCTAAGCCAACATTCACTAGTGTACTTAACTTCAAGTGAATCTTAGGAACATGTTCAAAGAACGTAAGTGCGTCCTCAATACTCATGCTTAAAACATCACTGATGCTTTTACCTTTATACCTAACCTCAAGGGTTTCTCGGTTGAATCTTTTGCCTTGACACGTTTCGCAGTGCACATAAACATCTGGAAGAAAGTTCATCTCAATCACTCTTAATCCACCGCCTTCGCAAGTTTCACATCTGCCACCTTTTACATTGAAAGAAAATCTACCCGGTTTATAGCCTCGAATTTTACTTTCAGGAAGGTTTGCATACAAATGACGAATTTCTGACCAAACACCCGTATACGTAGCGGGGTTGGAGCGAGGTGTGCGTCCAATAGGACTTTGATCAATATCAATGATTTTATCAATATGCTCTGTCCCCTCTATACTTTGGTAAGGCATAGGTTTTCCAACTGCACGGAAAATTAGGTGATTGAGGATAGGGTAGAGCGTTCCATTAATTAAAGTACTCTTTCCGCTTCCGCTGACTCCCGTGACACATGTAAGAACCCCTAAAGGAATGGATACGGAAACATTTTGAAGATTATTTCCGGAGGCACCGTTTAATACGATTTGATTCGTTGCCGTTCTTCTCTTTAAAGGTGTTGGAACACTGCGGCTACCGTTGAGGTATTCCGCTGTAATACTCTTTGCACTGCGTATTTCTGCAATTCCTCCTTGCGCAACAATATTTCCACCGTGAACACCGGCTTTAGGACCAATATCTAATATGAAGTCAGCAGTTTGAATCATATCCTTATCATGTTCAACAACAATGACGCTATTGCCAATATCACGCAATTGTTTCAAACTATCAATTAGTCTAGAGTTGTCGCGTTGATGTAGTCCTATTGAAGGTTCATCTAATATGTATAATACGTTGACAAGTTGAGATCCAATTTGAGTAGCCAAGCGAATTCGTTGAGCCTCGCCACCACTGAGGCTTCGCGCACTTCTGTTAAGGTTTAAATAGCCTAAACCCACATCTAATAGGAATTTGGTCCTTGCTTTGAGTTCTTTAACTATTTCTTCTGCAATTTTCCATTCCTTTGGATTAAGCTGGTGCTCCAATTTGTACACCCATGCTGTAAAGTCAACTAGGCTCATGCTGCTCACCTCACTAATACTGCTACCCGCTATCTTAAAATGTAAGCTTTCACGTTTCAAGCGCGCGCCTTGACAACTGGAACAAACTACATTATCCATGAAATCATCTGCCCAACGCTGAATAGCCCGGCTCTTGGTGTCTCTATATTGTGAATCAATAAAGTTGACCACACCTTCAAAATTGACTTTGTATTCTTTGGTAACCCCAATAGCTTTATGGTCAATGGTCATGACCTCATTGGTTCCGTTAAGAATAATGTCCAAAGCACTTTTTGGGATATCTTCTATTGCGGTGTCTAGGTCAAAACCGTGTTTTACCGCGATAATTTCTAATTGATTGAATATCCAGTTCTTCTTGTATTCTCCTACAGGAGCAAACCCGCCTTTTCGAATTGTTCTCTTTGGGTCCGGAATAACCTTCTCTAGATTCACCTCTTTTACAGTCCCTAGTCCGTCACATTTTATGCATGCTCCTTTTGGACTGTTAAATGAAAAAGTATTTGGCTCAGGTTCTTGATAGGCAATACCAGTTGTGGGACACATGAGTTGTCTGGAGAAGTACGCAATTTCTTCTGAATCTAAGTCTATGATTGCAATGGTTCCTTTTCCATGAGACATAGCCGTTTCAACGCTTTGAACGATTCTTTTCTCTGCCGTTGCAGCCACGCGAATACGATCAACTACAATTTCAATATCATGAGTTTTGTATCGGTCTAATCGGAAGCCGCTACTGACTTCTACAATTTTACCATCGACCCGCGCCCGTACAAATCCCATACGTACGATTTGTTCAAAAAGTTCTCTGTAATGCCCTTTGCGCGCTCGCACAACAGGAGCCAATACGGCAACTCTTTTGTTTACAAAGCGTTCACCAATGAGTTCTACAATTTGAGCATCAGTGTAGCTTACCATAGGCTCACCGGAATTGTAGCTAAAAGCAGTAGACGCCCGAGCGAAAAGCAGTCTAAGGAAGTCGCTCAATTCTGTTACGGTACCTACCGTTGATCTTGGATTCCTTGAAGTTGTCTTTTGCTCAATGGAAATCACGGGACTCAACCCTTCTATTTTATCCACTTCAGGTCGCTCCATAGTACCTAAGAACTGCCGAGCATAAGAGGAGAAGGTTTCCATATATCTGCGTTGTCCCTCAGCATAAATGGTATTGAATGCCAAAGAGCTTTTACCAGAACCGCTAAGACCCGTTATGACAACAAGCGAATTCCTTGGTATTTTAACATCTACATTACGTAGATTATGCGCCTTAGCGCCGTATACTTCAATGTGTTCGCTCATGTTTATTTGGCAACAAGTATGGCGTACGTGTTATTGGAACTATTGGTCAACTTGTTTGCTCGAATCCAGGGGTTATATAATCTAAGCTCCTTGTACGTTATATGCTGTTTTAGAGCCCAATCAACCCAATTTTCGACAGGGCCGTCTACTAAAACGGTATCAAATACCGGTAATTTGTAGCCTTCGCTGTTGTGGTAGATATAGCCGTAATCATTCAAATTTTCATGAATATGCTTTACGGCCGCTATTCTAAAAATGTAACGTGCTGTTTCATTATTTAGCCTAAGGTCATAGTAGTTGTTCACCTGCTGCTCGTTCAGTCGTTTTGCTGTACCAGCCATTCCCATGTTATAAGAAGCAGCAGCCAAAGTCCAATTATCAAAACGCTCATAGGCTTCGCTCAGATACGAACAAGCCACCCTTGTTGCTTTCTCCATGTCATAGCGTTCATCAACTTCATTATCAATTTGCAATCCTTTTTCGCGACCTGTAGATTTCATTATTTGCCATGGGCCAGCAGCGCCGGCAGGGCTAACAATGTTTTGCAATCCACTTTCTATAAGTGCTAAATATTTGAAGTCGTCTGGGATATTCTCTTCATGTAAAATTGGTTCAATCACTGGAAACCATTTATTACTTCGTTTAAGCATCAATAAATTATTGCTTTGCCAATAGGAATTCACCAAAATCTCTCTGTCCAGTCTTTCCTGAACATCTAAACTACTCAAAGGCATTTCTTCTCCAGCAATGCTAATGGAACGAGGAAGTTTAAATGGCTTAACCGTGCTCGGAGGTGTTTCTGCGGGATGCGGTTGATCTTTTGATGCTGAAGTAATGCTGAGAATAACCAGAGTACATGCTACGCCGATGAGTGTGCTGAGAATACTATTTTTCATAAGTAAAAGGCGAATTGAAATCTTTTAATAGAGGTCCTTCTTCATCTTTTTTGCTCAGTTTTGGATGATGTACCCCCCAATCTATGGCCAATGCTGGGTCATTCCATAATATATTCCCTTCATGCTCAGGGCTGTAGGTGTTTGTGCATTTGTATAAAAAAACTGTATCATCCTCTAAAGTTGCAAATCCATGTGCAAAACCGGGGGGTATCCACAACATTGTTTTATTGACACTATTGAGCTCAATACTAAAATGTTCTCCGTAAGTAGGTGATCCTTTACGAATGTCAAGGGCAATGTCAAGAACACGACCCTTTTGTACCCTTACGAGTTTCCCTTGGGCCGTAGGGGGTGATTGAAAATGCAGTCCTCTTACCACACCTCTACTAGATAAGCTTTCGTTATCCTGAATAAATTCTGCCTCAATACCGGCGTTGGTAAAATGACTTTTATTGAATGATTCAAAAAAATAGCCGCGTTCATCACCAAAAACATTTGGCTGAACAATACATAAATCTGGTATGGGTGTAGGAATAAATTTCATAACCCAAAAATAAAAGGATAAGGGCTAAACAAGCGTTGGGTCCACCTTTTCTTTTAGCAAATTTGAAATTTGTGAGCTATGCGTTGTAAAACTCAAGTGGGTAGCACCTTGAAGAATCCAAAAACGATCTTTAGACGGCTTTTGAATGGAAAAAACTGGATCTAATTCCCCAAGAATGGTGTCAACAGGAGCAAGTGGTGCAGGTCTTTCCCAATGCAATATGGCGCGCAGCACCCAACGGTAGTATTGACAATCAAATTGCTCCATAGTCTCAAGGAGTAAGTCTAATTGTCTAGATGGTTCAGTATTGAGTCGTGTCATGAACTTGATCAAAGAAAGAATCATTCCATGAGGAGCCCACCGCAGAATTCCAGTGGCCGCTATATTTTTAAAAACAGGTCTTAAATCTGCTTCATAATGCAGGGAGTTTAGTAAGACAACACGCTGGACCTTATTTCTTGAAGCCCAATCCTGAGCAACGATTCCGCCAAAGCTATATCCAAAAATCAAGTCATTTTCCTTGATGGGATAGGCTCCCAATAATCGATCTGCGTATTCAGAGAGTGATTCCTCTGTTTTGGGTTCAATCCATTCTAAATAGGTAGCGTTCCAAGGAAATTTAAATGACTTAAAAATCCTTGAATCTGCTCCCATTCCTGGTAGTACCCAAACTCTACATTCTGACATTACTGTATATGTTGCTTTATAGTAGTATATACAAGCGGGTGAATAGATTTGTTCGCAGCAATAATGCTATCTGAGGCAATAGGGATCTTTTCATTTTCAAAATTAGACACTAGACCTCCTGCTTCGCGGACTAAGACTATACCCGCGGCTACGTCCCAAGGACTTAATCCGTATTCAAAATATCCATCAAATCGGCCGCATGCGGTGTATGCTAAATCAACTGCTGCAGTTCCAATGCGTCTTACACCTCTGGTATGCTGGTAAAAATGGGCAAGG
>Ga0181600_10003204_pt1 | contig 12523 bp, 11 predicted proteins | sample 041ome_2_FD_132982 | JGI IMG/M metagenome (GOLD analysis project Ga0181600, IMG submission 132982) | Coastal salt marsh microbial communities from the Groves Creek Marsh, Skidaway Island, Georgia - 041406US metaG (megahit assembly) | ecosystem: Environmental > Aquatic > Marine > Intertidal zone... | reverse complement strand
GAGCCCGCTGATGGCGAACAGATGCAGCGTGCCGCTGCGCACAAACAACAATTTCTGCTCCGCACCGATCTCGCCTCGTTCGCCCAGCAGCATCGCGCGCAGCGCCGCGCCCAGCGTCGGGTGGTGGTCCAACCCCCGCACTAGACTGTTGCCCGCCCGCGCCTTGATGGTGGCGCGCAACCGGGCGTAGGGGCCGGGCTCGCGCACGAGCCGAACGAAGCGCCCCCGGCCCAGACGGAAATTATGCCCCGAATCGATCAGGTATTCCTCGAATCCCGGCTCGCTTGGCTGACGGGCCAGCGGCTCCAACCGCCCGCGCACCTCGATCAGCGCGCCCCGCTCCCAGCGGTCATCGACGGCCGGCCGGCGCAGATTCAGGTGCAAGGGTTGACCGACCAGATCCTTGAGGTGGGTGGGGGCGGCGACCACGCGTCCGAGTTGCCGCCGGTAGGCCCCGTCGGCAGAAGGCGCCAGTTCCCGGGTGATCTTCACGGTCAGCACCACCTCGCGCACGGGCAGCGGGTTCCAAGCCGGCAACCGCTCACGGCGCACCTCGTAGTAGCCCAGTCCGAGAAAAATCAGTCCCAGGCTCCATGTTGAGGTCCATAGGTACGGACGGCCGCAACGATCCGCCAGCAGAGCCAGGGCCAGGCTCAGAAATCCGCCCAGAACCGGGGCCCATTCTGGCAGCGGTCGTGGACTGGCATGGGCCAACGTCAGTCCGGTCGCGAAGGGCAGCAGCAGCCAAAGCACGGGCGCGCGATGGCCGAGATGGAGCGACCGGGACATGGGGACTGAAACGATGGAGCGAAAGCCGTTCTTTCACTTGCCGGCCGAATTCGTTCATCCTCCCGGAGCCGCATGAACCCGCCCAATCAATCCGACCTCTTTGGGGCTGCTCCGTCGCCCGCTGCAGCAGGAGGGACGGATGCCGCAGCGCCGGCCGCCCACCAGCCCCTGGCGGCCCGGATGCGACCGCGTTTGCTGAGTGAGATCGTCGGGCAGGAGCACCTGACCAAGGAAGGCAGCCTGCTCCCGCGGCTCATCGCGACCGACCGCTTCGGCAGCCTGCTGTTCTATGGCCCCCCGGGCTGCGGCAAGACCAGCTTCGCCGAGGTCATCGCCCGGGAAACCCAGTCCCGCTTCGTCCGCATCAACGCCGTCATGTCCAACGTGGCCGAACTGCGGGAGATTCTGGCCATCGCCCGCCATCGGCCGGAGGCGCGCACGCTCCTGTTCATCGACGAGCTCCATCGCTTCAACAAGGCCCAGCAGGATCTGCTGCTGCCGGATGTGGAGGAGGGCAACGTGCGGCTCATCGGCGCCACCACCCACAACCCGGGCTTCTACGTCAACCCGCCGCTGCTTTCACGCAGCCACCTGTTCCGGCTCGAGCCGCTGGCCACCGCGGCGGTGGCGTCGGTCCTGCGGCGTGCCTTGACGGATAAGGAACGCGGCCTGGGTGAGCAGGCGGTGGCGGCGACGGACGCCGTGCTCAACGATTTGGCGGTGCTATGCGACGGCGATTTGCGGCGGGCGCTCAACGCGCTGGAGGTCATCGTACTCGGTCTCGATGGCTCGAACGAGATCACCCCCGCCGAGTTGGAGTCGTTCGCGCGTGAGCGGCGCATCCGCTACGATGCCAACGAGGACGAGCACTACGACACCATCTCGGCCTTCATCAAGAGCTGTCGCGGCGGCGATCCCGACGCGGCGATGTACTGGCTGGCCAAGATGCTGGCCGGCGGCGAGGACCCCCGCTTCATCGCCCGGCGGCTCGTGATCCTGGCGAGCGAGGACATCGGTTTGGCCGATCCTTTCGCCCTACCCCTGGCGGTGGCGGCGCACCATGCCTGCGAATTTGTCGGCCTGCCGGAGGCCGAACTGACGCTGGCGCACGCCACGCTGCACATCGCCTGCGCGCCCAAGAGCAATTCGGCCACCAAGGCCCTCGCCGCGGCCCATCAGGCGCTCAAGTCCGCGCCGGTGCAACCCGTGCCGGCCGCCCTGCGCGACAAGGGCGGCCAGGCCAGCAAGCGGGCGGGACACGGCAAAGGTTACCTGTATTCGCACGAGTATCCGGAGGGCATCTCGGGTCAGGCTTATCTGGAGCAGCCCCTGCAGCTCTATGAGCCCTCGCCGAACGGGCTCGAGTCGCGTATCGCCGACCGGCTGGCGCGGTGGCGGGAACTGCGTGAGCAACAGCGTAAAGCCTGATCGGGTCGAGCGCTCGTGAACCGGGTGTCAAACCGCGCCCGGACCGATGCGGTCGCTTGCGTCGACCTGTCCCGGTGGCTACGGTGCCGTCATGAAGACGTCACGCCTCGCCCCCGGCCTGCTGATTCTGCTGCTGACCGGTCTGCCTGTCCTGCTGCCTGCCCAGGCTCCCGGTGGCGGGGCCGAGGAGGAGGAGGAGTATGAGGTCGTGGGGCTTGAAATGCAGCGGGCAGACGGCCGCTTCCTCGGGCTGGCAATCGAGGGCAACGCCTTCGTGCTGCGATTCTACGACGAGGAAAAAAAGCCCGAAACCCCCGACGCGATCCGGGCCATGGCGCGCTGGAATTCGCCCCAGAAGGCGGGCCAGCAGCGCACGGTTCTGACCGGCGCCGGTGAATTCCTGCGGTCGCCGCCCATCGTGCGTCCGCCCTATTCGTTCGTGGCTTACCTCACTCTGATCGGTCCGGATGATGCGGTGCTGGACAGTTTCGCCTTCAACACGCGCAACCTGCCCTGAGCCCGCGAATCGGCGGTCGTATCAACCGGCGGTCACCGCCGCGGGTTGAGGGGCCCGTTGCATGGAAACCGCCACTTCGAGCCGTTTGGTCTTGGCGCCCTTGAACGCGCCGCGGGTGGGGGTGCTGTCCTGATAGTCGCGGCCGACGGCCACCTTGACGTGGCGTTCGCCCGCCACGCAGTCGTTGGTTGGATCGAGCGGCCACCAGAAGCCGCCCGGCAGGCACACCTCGACCCAGGCATGGCTCTCGGCCGCACCGATCAGTTTCGGCGGCGCCTTGCGACGCTGGCTGCGCAGACGCTCGGCCTCGGTTTCGATGTAACCGACGATATAGCGGGCGGGTAGCTCGGCTGACCGCAGGATCGCGATCATGAGCTGGGCGAAGTCCTGGCAGACTCCCGTCCGCCGCTCCAGCACCTCATCGACCGAGGTGTCGAGCCGCGTGGAGCCGGGCTCGTAGCGAAAGGCCTCCTTGAACCAGTGGTTGAGCGCGAGCAGGCTGGGGCCCAGTTCGTCCTGAGCGCGAAAGAACCGGTTGGCCTTGCGGTTGATCTCCGCGGAAAAGCGAATCGCGGCGGAAGGGGCCAGGTATTCGAAGAGTTTGCGCGATTCGCTGCGGTAGATCTGGCGGGCTTCCGAAACGCTCACCTCCAGCATGAATTCGGGCGGCTCGACGGGGTGGGTGTCGACCGTGGAGCGGCTGTCGAGGACCAGCGCCTCGTGGCGACGAATGATCGAGAACGTGTCGACGTGATTGCCGAAGTAGTCGGTGTAGCCGTGCACGTTGCACCCCGGCGTGATATCGAGCCGGTGGCCCACGACGGTCTGCTGCGTCGTCGTGGCGGGCCGCAGCCGCGCCTCCATGAACGATTCAGTCGCGGCGCCGGCGTAGTGGTAAGCAGTGCGGTGATGGATCTGAAAGCGCACGGAAGGCGCCCATCACGTCCGTTCGTAGTGATTCTGCCAAGTCCGGAGTGATTCGGCGGACAACGAGTCGACCGCTGAGGCGATCTGGGTGATCGACTCGTCGATACGCTGCGGATCCACCGAGCCCGGTTTCATGGCATTGAGCTCCACGCCCAGCCGCACGACGGCCAACTGGTTCTTCACCACGTCCTTCAGCATGTATTGCACGGACTGGATGATCGCGTGGCGCACCTGCCGCTGGCGGCGGCGTACCAACCAGAAAACGAGGCCGTGCACGACGCCCACCACGAGGGCGGTGCTGGCAACCACCATCCAGACATTGGCGGTCAGATGACCGGCCAGGGAGGCGGCCGCAATGGTTACGAGCAGCCCGACACCGGTGAGGTGCAGCTCCATATGATCAAGAAACAACGCATGATTCACGCACCCATATGGATGCCATTAATGCAAATCCACTGAAATATTTCCGCCCTGATTGACACTCTTTTACAAACTGTGGACGGTGCGAACTTCATGGCTACCGACGATGCGTCGCCTTTCGACCCGGTGGATGCGGCGATCCAGGACATCGCGGCCGGTAAACTCGTGATCGTCACCGACGACGAGGACCGGGAAAACGAGGGCGATCTCATCATGGCCGCGGCCCAGGCGACCCCGGAAACGATCAACATGATGATCCGTTACGGCAGCGGCATCGTCTGCGTGCCGACGGTCGAGCCGCAGCTGTCCCGGCTGGGCCTGGGACCAATGGTGGCGCGCAACCGCGAGTCGCACCGCACCGACTATACCGTGAGCGTGGATGCCGCCGAGGGTGTCACCACGGGCATCAGCGCCTACGACCGCGCCCGCACCATCCGGCTGCTGGGCGATGATGCGACCACGTCCGACCAACTCGTTCAGCCCGGCCACGTCTTCCCCCTGCGCGCCCGCCCCGGCGGCGTGCTCGAACGGGCGGGGCATACCGAGGCGGCGGTCGACCTTGCGGTGCTCGCGGGCCTGCACCCGAGCGGGGTGCTCTGCGAACTGGTCAACGAGGACGGCTCGATGCAACGCCTGCCGCAGCTCATCGAATTCAAGCAACGCTTCGGACTGAAGCTGATCTCCATCGCGCAGCTCATCGAATACCGTGCGCAGCGCGAGCAGCTCGTTGAGCAGATCTGCGTCGAACCCTTTGCCACGGACTGGGGTGATTTTACGGCCCATGTCTTTCGCAACCGCATCGACGGGCGTCATCACCTGGCGCTGGTGCACGGCGAGGTCGGGCCCGAGCCCACCCTGGTGCGGGTGCACAGCGGGAACCTGCTGACCGATGTCTTTAAAGGGGATCGTCCCGAGTCCGCCGTGTCGATCGAGGCGGCGTGTCGCGCGGTCGTGGCGGAGGGCCGTGGGGTGGTGCTGTACATGGAGCCGCCCAACGCCGGCGGCCTGATCGTGCAGCGGCTGCAGGCGGGGGCCCAGGCCGGTGTCGCCCCGATGAGTTTCCGCGACTACGGCCTCGGGGCCCAGATTCTGCGCCAACTCGGTCTTGCCCGCATCCGGCTCCTCTCCAACAGCCAGCGCCGCGTCGTCGCCCTCGACGGCTACGGGCTCGAAATTGTCGAACTCGTCACGGGCTGACGATTGCCGCTTTCGGGTTGCGGATTTCGGCTTTAGCGTTGTGCGTAGCCGTTTCCTGCCTTCCCGACTCACCCGTTCCTTCGCCTTCCCTGCATGAGCCTCGATTCTCCCCGCGTCATCGCCCACGACGGCACCGGCCTCAAGGTCGGCATCGTGGCGGCGCGCTTCAACGGGCGCCTGGTGGACGGCCTGCTGGAACGGGCCACCACGGTCCTGCGGGAGGCCGGGGTCGCGGCGGATGACGTGACCACGATCCGCGTCCCGGGGAGCGGTGAGCTGCCCAGCGGCACCCAATTGCTGCTGGAGCGCACGGCCTGCGATGTGGTGATCGCGCTCGGCGTCATCATCAAGGGCGGCACGCTGCACGACCAATTGGTGGCCGAGGCCGCCCAGTCGGGTTTGCTGCGGGTGGCCCTGGATACGAGGACCCCGGTCATCGCCGGGGTGGTGACGGCCAACGATCTGGCCCAGGCCGAGGAGCGGTGCCTGGGGGCGATCAACCGCGGCGCGGAATTTGCCCGCGGCGCGCTCGAGATGGCGGTGTTGAAGAAAGACCTTTCCCGATGAGCAAAGCCCTGTTTGCCCAACGCCGGGACGGCCGTGTCGCCGCCCTGCAATACATCTACGCGTGGAGCCTCAATCCGCCGCGCAACCTCGCCGAGGACCTCCGCGTCTTCTTCGAGAGCCTCGAGACGACCGAGAAGCCGCGCGAGCATTACGCTTTCGGCGAGGAGCTGATCAACGGCGCCATCCAGAACATGGCGGAGATCGATGCCCGCATCCGTCAACTCGCGCACAACTGGGAGTTCGACCGCATCGCGCGCATCGACCTCGCCATCCTCCGCGTGGCGATCTTCGAGATGCTGTTCCGCAAGGACATTCCGCCGGTGGTGACGATCAACGAGGCGATCGATCTCTCCAAACAATTCTCCTCCGCCGACGCCCGCCGCTTCGTCAACGGCATCCTGGACCGCCTGAAGGACCAGCTCGGCCGCGACGCCCGCAAGGCGGAGTGAAGAGATTTATCAACCACGACTGGACACAAATATACACGAATAGACGGATCCCTCTGCCGATTCATTCGTGTGTATTTGTGTCCATTCGTGGTTTTTCTAGCTGATGCTTTCCCTGTTTAAGAAATTCAAAAGCGGCTTCGCCCGGACGGTGTCGGCGATTTCCTCGACGACCAAGGGGCTGTTCGCGGGCCGCAAGATCGATGCGGCCTCGCTCGACGAACTGGAGGAAGCGCTCTACACGGCCGACTTCGGGGTCGAGACCACCGAGGAGATCCTCGACGAGATCAAGTCCGCCTACCGCCAGGACAAGGAGCTCAAGGGGCAGGCCGCCGCCGAGATCGGCGCCGCGGTGCTGGAGCGCGCGTTGGCGGGCAGCGAAGGAAAGTTTCTACTGGCGGAAGCGGCGCCCACGGTCATCGCGTTGATCGGGGTGAACGGCTCCGGCAAGACCACCTCGGCCGCCAAGCTGGGCCATCTCTTCAAGCAGGATGGCCGCAAGGTCATGCTGGCGGCGTGCGACACCTTTCGCGCCGCCGCGGTGGAGCAGTTGAAGTCCTGGGCCATGCGGCTCGACCTGCCCATCGTCGCCGCCCACACGGGCGCCGATGCCGCGGCCGTGGCCTACGACGGTTGGGCGGCGGCCAAGTCGCGCGGCTGCGACCTGCTGCTGGTCGACACCGCCGGTCGGCTGCACACCAAGGCGAACCTGATGGACGAACTGGCGAAGATCCGTCGCGTGCTGCAGAAGCACGACGCGGCCGCGCCGCACCACCGCTGGCTGGTCGTCGATGGTTCGCTGGGGACCAACTCCATCGAGCAGGCCAAGGTGTTTCATGAGAAGTTCGGCCTCACCGGCCTCATCGTGACGAAACTCGACGGCACCTCCCGCGGCGGAGCCATCGTGGGCATCTGGCGTGAACTGAAGATCCCGATCTACTTCCTCGGTCTCGGCGAACAACCCGATGACCTGCAGCCCTTCAGCGCCCGCAGCTATGCCCGGGCGGTGTTCGGGTTGGAGGACTGAGGCGGCTCCTTCATAGCACGATGTCGTCGTCGGTGTAACGCTGGCGGTCGGGGCCGCTGGAACGCAGCTCCATCCGGTCGCCGCCGAGCTGGTGAAAGAACAGCGGGGTGCCCCAGCGGTCGCACAGTTCGCCGCCGGCGTTGATGGCGGGATGATCCGGCGGCAGGAACGCCAGGCGCCACGGATTGCGGCCGGTTAGGGCGGCGGTGATTTCGCGATTGGTGCCGACCGGATTACCGGTGTCCTTGGCCAGCCGGCGCCAGGCGCCGAGCACGTCCTGCAGGATGGCGAGATCGCGCGCGGCGGTGCCATCCGCTGCGTTGAGGCTGGCCCCGACGCGGCCCGACGGGATCGGATCGCGGGTCGTTTCGATTACGAAGGGACGAGGTGAGGAAGTCGCCGCCGAGGCCGGTTCGACCGCCTCGGCCGCAACGGTGGGGGCATCCGCGGCCGGTCGCAGGAGCAACCAACCGGCGGCCACCATGGCCAGCGACACACCCGCGACCGCCAGCCGCTTCATACGCCCATGAAGCCGAGGTCGCGCGACGCAAACCGGCCGATGTTGGGCAACACCATTGGCAGGTCGGAATCACTGACGCCGAACCACCGCGCCAGGGTTGCGGCGTATTCGTCGACGCTGGTGGTGGGAATCCAGCGGCCGTGCTCGGTATCGTCGGGGCCGTCGATGGTCAGGTTGGGCATGGCACCATAGATGTCACCGCCACGCACCGCGCCGCCCATGATGACGTGATGACTGCCCCAGCCGTGGTCGGAGCCCTGGCCGTTGCTGACCACGGTGCGGCCGAAGTCGGAGGCGGTGAAGGTTGTGATCTGTTGCTGCACGCCCTGCACCACGGTCTCGTCGTAGAACGCCTTCATCGCCGCGGACAGCTCAGAGAGCAGCAGCGCGTGCGGCTGCAGCAGGAAGGCGTGCGTGTCGAAGCCCTCGATCTCGGCGAAGAACACCTGGCGCTTCAGCCCGAACTGCGCGCGGGCCTTGATCAGGTGCGCGATCATTCGCAGCTGGTGGCCGAGCGGAGTGTTCGGAAACGTCGTGGTCGGGGCCGGCACGGTTTCGAGTGCGGCGCCGAGGAGGTCGCTGTTGTGCAACGCCCGTTCGGACGCCTCGCCGAAGGCGGTGCGGAACAGGTTGGGGTCGCTGTCGCGGAACATCTGGCGCAACGCGGCCAGTCGGATGGTGGCGGCATCGTCGCCCGCGTCTTCATGATACGACAGGACCGGCGCGCCGTCGGGCGACACCGCGAGCTGCGTGACCTGTTCGCCGACCTGGAAACTGTTGTTGCCCGCCAGCGAGATGGCCATGGAGAGCTCGCTGTTCTCATTGAAGGCATTGGTGAGGTCGGCGAGACGGCCGCCCCAACCGGTGAGCGAAGGCCGATCGGGCACACTGGTCTGCCACTGCAGCGCCTGGTCGCTGTGGGAGAACAGCTGCGCCGGCAGCGGCACGGACCGGGCCAGGAACTGTGCGCGGGTCGTGGGCACGGCGAGGGTGCCGACGTTGGCCAGCAGGGCGGCGTGGCCGGAGGCGAACAGGTCGCGCAGGTGCGGCACCGCGGGGTGCAGGGCCCAGGACCGGCCGTCGGTGGTGGCGGGGTTGAGGCCGAGCAGGCCGTCGCGGGGCAGGGCGAGGTTGCCGCGGGCGATCGTATAGGCCTGATGGCCGGCCACGTCGAAAGGGATGACGAAATTGCTGTTGTCGTTGCCGCCGCTCATGAAGAGGCAGACGAGCGCCTTGTAATCGGAGGCGGCCGCGCTGGTGACGGTGGAGCTCGAACCGGCCACGGCGCCGAGCAGGCGCAGCTGCGACATGGCGGACAGCATGCCGGTCGTGCCGACGGCGGCACAGCAGCGTTGAATGAAGCGACGGCGGGAGTAGGGATTCATCGCTAGAGGGGGTTCAGTTCTGTACGGCCGCGTCCGGCGAGGTGGCGACCAGGTAGAGCAGCGAACACACCCCGCCCAGGGCGTCCACCTTGCCGTTCAATTGATTCGCCGCCGCCAGCAACTCGGCGCGGGAGGTGGCCGACATCGAGCCGGCGCAGAGCAGCAGGTTGAGCTCGTCGATGATGCGGTCGGGCTGCCCCCAGAGCGCGGTGAGGTAGTCGAGGCTCAGGGTGGGGAGGTAGGCCGCGTCACGCTCAGCGGCCGTCAGGGTGTTACCGAAGGCGTAGACCGCCAGCCGGTTGGGCACGTTGATCGCCGTGGTGTCGTCGGTGATCTGCAACTCGGGGGCGACGAGGCCGCTGGCGGCGAGGTCGCCGAGCGGAACGTAGTCGGGGCGGAAGAAATTGAAGACCGAGTTGGCGGCGAGCGGGGCCTGGCCGACTTCGTCATCGCCATAGCTGAACTTCAGCCGGTTGCCGTGCAGCTCGGCGCGGAAGGCGCGCAGCAGGGCCGACACCCGCAGCAGCGGTTCCTTAACCTTGCCGAAACTGGACTGGCTGGCGGCGGCGGTGGTGCGCGCCTCCGGATCCAGCAGGAGCGCCTTCACCACCGCGCCCAGATCGCCGCGCACGCCGGCCCCGTTGTCCGCAAAGACCCGGGCGACCCGGTAAATGTAGGCGGGGCTGGGGTTGCTGGTGACCAGGCGCTGGATCAGCCGGCGGGCGATGAAGGGGCCGGTGTTGGGATGGTTGACCAGGGTGTCGAGGGTGTCGTCGAGATCCCGGACCCCGCCCTGGCCGGCGGGCAGCACGCGGCCGGTCACGATGGTCTTGGCGCCGTCGTCGTGATAATTCGGATACAGACGCATCGGCCGGTTCAGGGTGCGCTGGGCGAGGAAGAAGTCGTCCTCGCCGGCGCCGGTCGCGTCGTAGCCCCAGCCGGTGAAGACGCGGGCGGTCTCGGTGATGGTGGCTTGGTCGTAGGTGGCGATGGGCAGGCCGTCGGCGCCGAGCCGGAGGGTGCCGTCGGGGTGCAGCTCGACCAAGCCGATGGAGAACAACTGCATGATCTCGCGGGCGAAATTTTCATCCGGCACGAGTCCGAGGGCCGGATCGGCCTTGGCGTTCTGCAGGTGGCTGAGGTACTGGCCCATCAACGGGTCGACCGTGATCTCCTCCAGCAGCTCGCGGTAATTGCCAAAGGCGTGGCGGACGAGGATGTCGTAGTAGCGGGCGACATCGGCCTGGTTGTCCAGGATGATGCTCTCGTGGTCGGAGATGACCAGGATCTGGCTGAGGGCGAAGGCGACGCGCTGCCGCAGCTGGTCGTTGTTGCGCAGCACGATGTTCCACCAGGCGTCCATGCGGTTGTCGCGCACGACCACGCCGATCGGGAGGTCGGGGTTTTCGAGGGGGTCGACGTTGGAAAGCTCGCGGGCGACCTGGAGGTGCGACGACGGGGTGGCTGTCAGCTGGGCGTCGATCCACTGCGCGTAGGTCTGGCCCATCAGTTGCGTGATGGCGGCGGGCGTGGGGCCAAAGGTTGCCTGGGTCAGGAAACGGGCGGCTTCAGCCACGGTGGCGGGGGCAGTCGGGGCGGGGCCGGGAGCCGCCGGCACCTCGAAGGTGGCGTTGGCGTTGTAGCGCAGGGCGGTGCCGGCCAGCTCGCCGCCGGGATGAAGGGCGGTGTCGACGGTGACGAAAATACGGCCCTCGCGCAGGGCCGCGAGGATGTCCGCCCGCGTGTAGGGGCCGGTGTCCGTGATCGTCCATTGGGTGTTGGCGCTCGGGCTGGCGGGCAGGCGCACGAGGAGCGTGCCACTGTCGTCGGGATTGCCCAACCGCAGGTAAGCGGCCGTCACGGGTGAACTCAGGTTGGCAAACCGGGCGCTGATGGTCAGCGCGCTCTCGTCGGAGGCGAGCTTGAGGGCCGCGGTGCCGTAGGCCGTGCTGTCGGCCGCCGAAGGGGTGAGACTGGCGAAATAGAGGGTGCCGGCTTCGTAGAAGATGGTGACTTCGGCGGCCCCGGTGGGATCGGCCAGGTAGCCGTCACCGACGGCGGCGGCCACCCGGACCTGGCGGGTGAAGGTCGAGGCCTCGCTGTTGGCGTAGGGTACGATGTCGATATCGACGTGGCTTTGACCGGCCGGGATCGTGACGGTGGCCGGTAGTCGCACGAAATCGGTGCCGGCGATGGCGTTGCCCGTCACGCTCAGATTGACGACCAGGTCCATCGAAATGTCGCCGGTGCGGCTGATGCGCACGGTGCCGGGGGGGGTGCCCGTGGCGGTGTCGGTCGAAGCCACGGTGGCGATCGCGCCGACCACTGGCGCCGGGGCGGCGTCACTCAGATCGTAGACTTCCACCAGCGCGGGGCCGGCTGCGCCGCCCACGCCGCTGACGAGCAAGGTATAGGCACCGGGGGGGAGGTTGGCGACGAGGGCCGCATCCAGGCTGCCTTCGGCCAACGGGAAGGCCCCGGCGGCGTTGAAGGTGCTGGCGAACGCACTGACCCCGCCGGCCGTGCCCCAATTGTCGTTGCTGGCGATCTGCACGCCGTCGGATTGCCGCACGAGGGCGATGGCGGGATTGGCCAGCGCATCGGCGACGCCGTGTTCCTGCAGGCCGGGTCCGACGGCGCGAAGCAACAGCAACCGATTGCTCGACCCCGGGGCGATCACCAGACCGGAGATGACCAGGCTCTGGTTGGACTGCACCCGGGCGCGGGTGGAGAGGTTGGTCAGCCGGGCCGGGCCCGACACGTCATACACCTCGACCAGCGCCTTGCCGTAGGCGGTGCCCGGGGCGGTGCGCACGACCGCGGTGTAAATTCCCGGATCAAGGCGGGCGACCAGCGCGGCGTCAGCGGAACCCGTCGGCAGATCAAACGCGCCGACCGTATTGAAGGTGCCGGCGAGGTCGGCCGACCACTGCTGGTTGCTCGCGACCACGTTCATGGCCTGGTCGACGATTTCCAACGTCGGGTTGATGACGGCGTCATTGACGCCGAAGCCGACCAGCGTCGGCCCCACTGCGCGGATGAGCACTTCCTTGGCCGGCCCCGAGGAGACGGCGAACCCGGCGATCAACACATCATTGCCATCCCCCACGAACGCCTGCGACGACAGGTTCAGTAGGCGGTCGTCCTCCGGCGCGGCGGCGGAGATGGATAGCAGGGCCAGCGAGGTCAGCGCGAAGGCCAACCCGCGGCGGGGCGACAGGGGCATGAGGCCTCCGACACGGGGCAGGGCGGAAAGATTCCGCGAAACGAGTCTGAAAAGGGAAAGGCGAAACACCGGTG
>Ga0181600_10003202_pt1 | contig 12527 bp, 2 predicted proteins | sample 041ome_2_FD_132982 | JGI IMG/M metagenome (GOLD analysis project Ga0181600, IMG submission 132982) | Coastal salt marsh microbial communities from the Groves Creek Marsh, Skidaway Island, Georgia - 041406US metaG (megahit assembly) | ecosystem: Environmental > Aquatic > Marine > Intertidal zone... | reverse complement strand
GTTCGCGCGCCGGTGATCGAACCCGGGACGTCTCCGCGGCCGGTTCGCTCCGTTCCCGGGTCGACCACCGCGGCGCCACCGTCTCCCGCCGCGTCTCGAGAACGTCGCAAGCTTCCCAGCGCGGCGAACGGGTTGGACGAGACGGGCGCTCGGCGGGTCGGCGGCGGTTTGCCCTCTTTTTCTTTTCGTTTCGCGCGCTTCGCGTTCGACTCCCTCTCCCGCTTCTCTTCGCCCTCCCGCGTCGCCTCCGCGTCCTTCTCCAGGCGCGCGAGTCGCTCGGCGGCGGCCGCGGCGGCGGCTTTCACCGCGCGCACGGCCGCGAGCTCGGCGGGGTCGAGCCCTTCCTCGTCCCGCAAGTCGGTCGCGCCGTCGAGGTCGGCCCGCTCCGACGCGGATGCCGACGCGGACGCTTCCCAGGCGGCCGCCGCCGCCGCTTCCTCCGCCTCACGCGCCTTCTCGCGCTCTAGGTCCTCCCACTGCCCGTCCTCCCTCTGCTCCTTCTTCAGACGCTTTTTGACGCGCTTCGCCCACCGGTGACCCTGGGTCTCGGGGTTCGTGCCCTTCATCGCATGGGGGCGCGCTCCCGGTGTGGCGGCGACCACGTCCGAGGCGATGCGTGAAAACGCCCGTCGTGGTTTTCGTCGCCGAGAACGTGAGGCGCTTTTTCTCGGTGCCCGCCACAGACACTGAGTGTTCCTCGGCGCGCGGCCGGGACGGTCGCTCACGGCGCGGGACGCCGACGTCGGCGTCGGCGCGAACGCGCGCGTGCCGCCTCCGTCAGTCTCGGAGCTCCCGGGGCGACGGAACGAGGATGTCCCCGTGGCCTCATAAGGCCGACGACCCGTCGCGCCGACCGCAGATGAAGAAGCGGAAGGGCCACGCCTCCGTGTTGCACGCGGCGGACGTCCGCCGCGTCGTCACCGAGCGCGTCGCCGCGAACGGCCCCGAGCGCGTCTCGCTGCGGGGACGGGCGCTCGCGGACGCGGACGCGGTCCAGGCTGTCTGCGACGCCGTGCTGGCCCTGGGTCAAGGCGGTCCGAACGACGGGGACTCCGTGACATCCCCGTCCCCGACGGTGACTCTGAATCTCGCCAGCGGCAACGTGTGCGGCGCGGGCGCGTCTAGGCTGGCGGCGTTCCTGCTGGACCCGCGGTGCGCCGTGCGGGAGCTGAACCTGCTGGACAACCCACGGCTGGGCGTGCACTTGGCGGAAGTCGCGGACTGCCCCCCCGCGCACGCCGTCGAGCACACCGAGAGCGACAAAGTGGTGGACGGCTTCGGGTGTTGGGCGCTCGCGGCGGCGCTTCAGTCGCCCAACTGCTCGCTGACGCGACTCAACCTCGGCGGGTGCGGGTTGACGTGCGGCGGGGTCTCCGCGCTCGCCAGCGCGCTGATGGGCGATGCTCCACGCGACAGGAACGCAGACGTATCAAGCGTCGTCGGGCTTTCCGTTGAGAAAGACTTTTTTTTAAACGACGACGTCGGCGAGACGCGACGCGGGTCTCCGTCTCCGCGTCTCCTTTCGATAAATCTGCGTTCGAACGACGTCGGGTACGCGGGCGTCGTGGACTTGGCGCGCGCCGCGCGCGCGCACGGCGGCGTGCGCGAGATGGCGCTCGGGAACAACGAAAACGTGAGCGACGACGCGATACGTGAGCTGGAGGAGGTGCTACGAGAAAACAGGCGGAACGCGCTCGTCGCCGAGCTGAGAGACGCGGCGGAGGCGGCGCGCTCTTCGGGTTCGGGACCCGAAGAGACTATTTTCAGTTCAGAACGCGAAGGCGAAGACGTTCGTCGCGCCGGTCTCTCGCTTCGCCGGCGGCATCTGCGCGACGAGGACGCGGGCACGATCGCGGCGGCGCTACGCCCTGGTGGCGTTGCGGATACCCTCGAGCGTCTCGACCTGAGCGACAACGAGCTCACCGCGTTCGGGATCGACGTCTTGACGCACGCGATTCGCGGCGTCGCCGGCAACGCCAGCCTGACGCACGTCTCGGTGGCGGGCAACCCGGGGGCGCACCACGACGGCGGCGACGCGGTTCGCGCGGAGTCGATCGCGAACGCGATGCGTCTGACCGACCCGCGTTCGTTAGACGCGCGGTTCAAGGAAGGCTCGAAAGAAGGCTCGAAAGGCTGCGGCTCGAAAGAAGGTCAAAAACAAAAGAAAACATCCGCGGTGGCGCCGTTCACAGTCGCGGCGCGCGCGCTGCACGGCGCCGTCGCGGTGAATTTTCTGAGCCGATGCGGCGCGGGCGAGGCGCTCCGGTCCATCGCCGACCGAGGCTTGGGGAACGAGGGCGCACAGGAAGTGGCCGCCGCCGTCTCCGCCACCGCCGTGTACGCCCGGGACGACCGAAGCTGGGCGTTCGCGCTGGAGTCGGTCGGGACGCAGCACAACGATATCGGGGCGCCGGGCGCGGAGGCGCTCGCGGAGGCGTTTTCCCAACTGCCAAACCTCAAGGAGTGGGCGTGCTACGCCAACCCCTTCGGCGCCGGCGGCGCGCGCGCGCTGGCGCGCGCGCTCGCCGCGCCCGGCCGGTTCCAGAGACTCGAGGTACTGGACATCGGGGGGTGCGGCATCGCGGACGCGGGGTGCGTCGCGATCGCGGAGGCGATCGTCGGCCACGCGCGTTTGCGGGAGCTCCACCTGGACCACAACGAGTTGGGCGAAACCGGGGGCCTCGCGTTGCTCGGGTCCATGCGGCGCACCGAGGAGACGTCGCCGCGCGGCGATGGGGATTTTTCAAAAAAATTCTTCAATGGCGTCGTCGGCGTTCAAAGAGTCTGGCTGCACGGAAACCCGCGCGTCCCGGATGCCGTCGTCGCGCGCGTCCACGCGCTCGCGGGGCGCACCGCCGCGCGCGCGGACGCGCGGAGCATCGGCGGAGGTCCCGAGTTCGAGCCCGCGCCCGTCGTCGAGCCCGCCGCGGCGACGGCGGCGGCGGAGGCGCGGTGCGCCGCCGACGCCGAGCGCCTGGCGCGTAGGGTATACGGGACGCGCTCGAAGCACCCGACGGATACGAACCGGCGCGTCGACTCGTCCGCCTTGTTCGCGGACCGCGTCGCCGCGCACGCCACCGTGACCTACCGCCACAGGTGCCCCGAGCACCACGCCGCGACGCGCGGCGCGGCGGTGGTGGCGGCGGTGGTGGCGCACGAGGCGGCGCGCGGCGCCGAGCGAGGGACGCCCGGGGGCGACGACGCGTTGGTGACGGTGGCGATGGGGGTGGGCACCAAGTTCATGCCCGGCCCCGTGGCGGCGGCGGCGGCGGCGGGGGGCGAAGACGCATGGGCGAAGGTGGTGCACGACAGCCACGCCGAGGTGCTCGCCAGGCGCGCGCTGCTCCGGCTTTTGAACCGAGAGATGCGCGAGCTCGCGCGTTTGGAAACCGAGCACGGCCAAAACGAAAAGCACCCGGGCTGGCCCACGGCGGCGCCGGATGCGCGTATACAAAACGACTCCAGCGGTTCTGTTTCCGCGATGGAGAAGTTCCGCGTTCTGGAGTGCACGGGGGACGGTCAGGGGTTCCGGGTCCGCGGGAACGTCACTCTGCACCTGTACGTGTCCACGGCGCCGTGCGGCGCGGCGTCCGCCGCGGCGCCGGAGGCGCCGGAGGCGCCAGAGGCGTTCGTTCGGGAACTCACGGAGCGCCCCCCGCAAAAAAAGCCCGGTCTCGTCGCGACTCCCGACTTCGACCCGCGACGTTCCGGGTTCGATCCCGGCCCGTTCCTCGCGGCGACGCTCCCGCCCAAACCCGGTCCCTACGTGCGCTCCAGCGCGCGCCCGCGGGACGTCGTCGAGTACGACCTCGACGACGTCGCCTACGCCGAGGCGTTTCGCGAAGACGCCGTTCGCGGACGCCACGAAAACGGCGTGTACGCCTCCGCGCGCGCGTCGTCCCGCCGCGCGATGCGCAAGGGCTCCGTGACTACCGATGTGACTACCGATCCCGCGCCCGCGCCCGGGTGCGTCACGCTCCGGTCGCTGCGCGAGGCGTTCGGAAACCCGGGCGTGACCCTGGCGTGCAGCGACAAGATCGCCAAGTGGCAGGTTCTGGGCGCGCAGGGCGCGGCGCTCAGCCTGCTCGTGCCGGCGCCCGTGGCGTTCGCCTCCGTGGTGGTCGGCCGCAAGTTCGACGGGGACGCGCTGCGCCTGGGGACGTGCTGCCGCTCCGCCGGGTTCCCGCACGAGGTGTTCCGGCTGCCGAAACCGAAGCACCTCGCCGCGCTGCGCACAGCGGTGAAGATCGAGAGCGACGAGTTGGTGCCAACTGAAAAACGTTTTTCAGTTGGCACTGATGAAACTTTTACAAAAAACCGCGACAAAAAACCGCATCGCGCCTCGTTCATCGCCGACGCGCGGCGCGCCGACGCCGGCGACAGCGACGAGAGCCTGACGTGGTGTCGCGGCGAGTTAAGTGTCACGCGACACGACGGACGCACAGGGACGGCGGTGGGGGGTGGGGGTCCCGTGCCGACGGCGTCGCGCGCCTGGGCGTTCCGCGACGTCTCGGAAACGCTGCGCGTCGTTCGCGCTGCCGGAAGAAACGTGCTGGACGTTCAGTCCGGTGAAAACGCGGCGCTGTTTCACCAGAAAACGCCTCAAGGACTCAAGGCGATGGCGAAGACGTACGCCGCCGCGCGACACGCGCTCATCAGGGGGAACGTCCACCCAACCTCCGCGCTCGCGGCGTGGCGCGGAGGTTAACGAACCAAACGTGAAAACGGTTTCGTGAAGACGCACTCGCGCGCGTCGCGCGACTTTTATATAGGGACTCCGTCCGTCGCGCGATGAGTCAAACCAACCGCCGACGACGACGGGGATGGCGAAAAACGCGAAAGAGGCTCGAAAGAGGCGCATCACGAGAACATGTTTCTTGTCGTATTAATCACGTTCGCCACCTCGTACGAGTTCGCCACCTCGCCCGAGGTCAAAAAGAATAAGTTTTTTGTTTTGGGGGGGGAAGCGCGGAAACATCCCAAGACGTCGCGCGATTCGCGAGACTCGCGACGCATCACGCCGGCGACCCCGCGGATCCCGCCGTCGCCGTCGTCTCCCCGTCGCTCTCATCCCCCCACGCGCCATCCGCCATGCCCGCGAGCGAGTTGGTGCTCCCCTTGACCGTCGCGCTCTCAGTCTCGGTCGTCGCGCCGTCCGCGTCGTCGTCGTCGTCGTCCGAGTCGTCCCACGCGTCGGGGATGTCCTCGTCCTTGCGCTCCTTGAGCCGCGGGCCCCCCTCGCCGGCGCCCGCCGACCCCGAGTCCCCCCAGCCCGCCATGTTGGGCGCCAGCAGCGCGCCCATCTGCATCACCTCGCCCGCGCCGCGGCCGCCGATCTCGTCCAGCGAGCTCATGCCCATCGTCGCCAGCCGCGCCGCCGAGTCCGCGTCGGTGGCGGCGACGCCGCACACCAGTCCGTTTTCCGAGGCCCACGCGAGCCACGGTCCCCAAACCGTCGGGTCGCGGCGAAGCGTGTTGTGGTGCCCGACGACGATCAAACCGCGCCGAGCGCGCGTCAGCATCACGTTCACTCGGCGCGGGTCCGCTAAGAACCCGACGTTGCCGTTCGCGTTCGCGCGCGTGCACGTGAACACGATCACCTCTTTTTCCCTACCCTGGAACCCGTCCACCGTGCTCACCTCGAGCGCCTCCATCGAATCCGGCGCGGGGGGCGCGTCGAACCTCGTCCGGCGGTTGGGTTGGTGGCCGTGTAACAGGCGCTTGATCGCCCGCACCTGCGCGGCGTACGGCGTGACGATGCCGATGTCGCACGGCAACACGTCGTGGCCGCCCACGAGCTTCTTCACCACGTTCACGATCTTCTGCGCCTCCGCGGGGTTGGTCTGCGAAGACCCGTCGCTGCGTTCGGCGCCCTCCGGGACGTCCACGAACGCCAAAGGCACCGCCGGCACGGGCCAGTCGAAGCCCATGGGCGCGCGGCGCGCGGAGGGGGGCGTGCCGGAGAGGAGCTCGCCTTTGTAAAACGCCTTGCTGGGGAAGTTGGCGATGGCGGGGTGCATGCGGTACTGCACCTTGAGCATGAACGCGCGGATGCCGCGCGCGAGCATGCGCTCGAAGAGGCTCGTGCCGAGACCGGCGGCGTCCGCGTCGCGCGAGATGATGGTCGGCGGGAGCTGCTTCTGGTCCCCGATGAGCACGATTTGGCGGCACCCTTTAGTGAGCGGCACCACCGTCGCCGGTTCCGTCGCCTGCGTGGCTTCGTCGATGAGGCACGCCTCGAAGGAGAAGCGCTCGAGGATATCCGACCCCGCGCCCGCGCACGTCGCGCAGATAACCTCCGCGCGTCTTAAAACCCCGTTGATCGCCTGGTACTGCTGGTCCTTGCTCCAAGTGCACCCGGGTTCGATGCCGGCGATGGACTCCACCATGTACTGCATCAGGTCTTGGCGAACAGCCTCCGGGCGCCCGACGCGCGCCACGCGCACGCCGGCGCGGCTCAGCCCGTCCACCAGGTTATCCACCGCGATGTTCGAGTCGGAGGTGCACAGAATCGGACACGTGCGGCTTCGCAGCCACATCTGCACCAGCGCCACCGCGGTGTGGGTCTTACCGGTGCCGGGAGGGCCTTGAATCAACGTCACGCGCTGGAACAACGCCGCTTCCAGCGCGTCCGTCTGGCTTTTGTTCATGTGGGACATTGCGCGCAAATCCATCGCCTGGTCGATCATCTTTTGTCGTTGAATCACGTTCAGATTGGCGTGTCGGCCCTCGTCCGCGCACATGTCGGGCACGGCGTCGCGATCGGCTTTGTTCCCGTCCCACCCCGCGACGAGCACGTCGCGAATCGCAGAATCGACGCCCGCCTTCTGCGACGTCCCTTGCCGCACCTCCATCATGTCCTGCAGCGCGCCGAGCTGGCGCACGAAGGACGTGCGGTTGGCGAGCTTGTCCACGCGCCACCCGCCGCCGCGAACCGACGCGGCTTGCGCGGCGTCGCACCCGATGAGTTTTACGGATAAGTTGGGGTGCATCGAGGAAACCTCCGCTTCGAACTCGAAGTCCGCGCGCCAACCGCCGCCCGCGCGCCCGCCGCGGCCGCCCACCGGCGCGGCGGTGGAGTCCCCGCGCGGGCCGGTGGGCATGGCGCCCATCTCCACGTTTTGCGGCCCGCGCGGACCGGTGGGCATCTCCCCGGTGAACCCGCCGTCGCGCGAGGCGCCGCCGACTCCGCCCATCGTCCGCGCCGCCTCGCCGGTGCGCGACAGCATCACCGTGTCGCCCTTCATCAAGCCGCGCTTGAGCTCCTCGCCGAGCGCGGGAACGCCCAGCGAGAGCGACCCGCCCTTCCCGCCGCCGTGAATCACGACGTCCATCGCGGCGAGGCCGTTTTCCTGTAACCCGAAGGCGGGCGCGTTGGCGATGCGGTCCAAAGTTTGCAACGCCTCCTCCAAAAACTCCTGCACGATGAGCTTCGCGAAGTGGAAGTGGTAGTTGTGGATCGCCTTGGTCTGGTACGCCACCGAGCCCTCCAGGGCGTTGAGCAGGTCCAGCGCGTCCATGGGGTTGGCGCGCTGCGACATCGCCAAAATAATCGCCGTGAAGTGCTTCAGCGGCAGTTTCAGCGATTTCGCCTTGAGGTAGTCGGCGACTTGGAACGCTTCGTGCAGGTGGCACGCGCGGACCAGACCCATCAGCAACGCGCGCGCGGTGTCGACGTCGACGTTCCCGCCCGCGGCGCGCGCGTCGAACGCCTGCATCGCCGCGTCCACGTTCCCGGATTCGATGAACCGGCGAATCTCCTTCCCGGCGGCGGACTTACCGCCGCCGCCGCGATCGCCGGCGGGTTTTTGCGAATCCTCCCCGTTCGCCTCGCCGTCCGCGGAGGAGGACTTCTCCTTCTTCTTCTTCTCCTTCTTGCCGGGTGCGGATCGCTCGTCGCGCGGTTCGCTCGCGCGGCGCGACGGCGGCACGTACGCGCCGGCGGGCTCGGACGAGACGCGATCCCTCCCAGGTGCGCGTTCCTTCTTCTCCTTCGCGCGCGTCGACGGTTCGTCTCGTTCGCGCTCGGACGCGCGCGCGGGATCGGTCCTTCGTTCCTCCTTCGCGCGCGCGTCTTCGGTGAACCCACGCGGGGCGCCATTCTCGGAAGAAGCGTGAGTCTCTCTCTTCTCCTTCTTCTCCTTCTTCAGTGGGGTGGGAAGAGACCTCAGTGGGGAAACGGGTTTGTCGGAAACGCCGTCGCCGGTGACGCGCGGCGTCGGCGCCGCGCCCTCCGCGCCGTCGCGACCCGTCGGCTCCTTCCTCGCCTTGCCTCCGCGGCCGCCGCGCGACTTGCCCTCCTTCGAGCGCGCGGCATCCTCGCCGGTACCCTCGCCGTTTTCGTTCGACGCTTTCGAATCGTCTTGTCGAATCGTCTTGTCCTGTCGGTTCTCCCCGCGCCGTTTTTGGGTGGGCTCGCGCGGCGCGGGGGGCGTCGCGCCATCCGCGGCGCGCGCGTCCCTCTCGCCGCCGCTCGCCTTGTTCTTGCCGCCGCGCGCGCGGCGCGGCTTCTCCTTGGCGGCGGCGTCGGGCTCGCTCTTGCCGTTCGCGCCGGAAACGCGCGGCAGCGGCGCCGGCACCGCGGACGAAATCGTCGTGCCGATGGGCGCCGGGATTTTGAGCTTGGGCCTCGGGCCGTCGGCGTCCACCGTCACGACGGGCGCGTCGACGACGCGAAGGTTCGCGAAAGCCTCGACTCCCATGTCGACTCCCGCGCTCTTGCTCCCGTCGCCTCCCGTCCGCCTCGGTCGCGGCGCCGGCGCCCTCTTCTTTCCTTCGGAGTTGGAGGGCGTGGCGCTTCTTTCGCCTTTGGTCATATACGGTTTCGACTTTCGGGGAAGTCGATGTTTAGTCCGTCGTGGGCGGATCGCGAAAACGGCGTTGAGCGTTCCGTTCACTGATATCACAGGCGCGCCTGTTCGTTTTCCGGAATTTTTAGAGCAAAAAACCACGCGCGATTATTAGTCGGCGAGATCGCGAAATCGACGCGAGAGGCGGGGGAAAGGCGACGGTCAGTCGATCGCGTGGTGCGGGGAAGGGCGAGCGACCGCGCGGGGGCGCGGGTATCGGTCGCGCGCATCCTCGGCGCGCGCGCCGAGGACGCGCGCGGCGCGCGCGGCGCGGTTCCCAGCCGGCGGCTGGACGCGCCGCGTCGCCGCGGGCCAAAAAGTCAGCCCGAGTCTCCCGCGCACGGCGGCGGCCGTGCGCAGCCGCGGCGACGCGCGTTTCGGAGGCGCGTTTCGGAGGCGCGGAAGGCGGCGAGCGAGCGCGCGTCGCGCGGAAAGCCCCGCGGTCACCTTCGCTCTGTGCGGTCGAGCGCTGTCGCGGACCGTCGCGCGTCTCTCCGCGCGCTGGACACCGCGCGTTCCCTCGATCGCGTCCGGGCCACCGCTCGTCCGGGTGGCCGAGATCTGAGCAGTGAGGCGCCCACCGCGAGAGGGGGCGCGCCCGGGAGGGGCGCGTGGACGCACCTTCGTGTTCGTGTGTTCGCTGTGTGGTTGACTCCCGTCGACCTTCCGATGCAGGAGCGCTGTTTACGCGCACATCTTAAACCGCGCGTGCGTGTGCGCGCGCTGGTGTGCGCGGCGAGGCGCGGTGGCGAGCGCTCGTCCGGCGTCGACGCGCCCTCAGGGAAGACTAAATGCTCCGCCCGGAAATCGCCGGAATGGGCGAAGGATTGTCAGCCCTTGCTTTCGGGCGGGAGATTTCGGATGACGTCGAGCGACAAGGCGGTCTGCAAGAAACACAAAGTACGACAGCCTCACGCCTCAAATCTTGGACAGTTTTGCCCGCGAGTCTTCGCGACTCGCGGGCAGGCGACACTTAGCTGGCATTCGCGCGCGCACCCCTCGCGCGTGTCCCGCGAGGACACCCGTGCCATGCCGCTCGCTCGGGCGTTCTGCGCGACGCCGACGCGCGTCGTCCCCCCGCGCGTCGTCCCCCCGCGCCTCTCTGCCTCCCCGGCGCGCGGCGCGCGTCTCGTCGCGCGCACGGAGGATGGCCCCGAAACGTCGTCTTCGATATCCACGAGCAGCGGAGGCTTTCCGGAGGACGGGACCGCGTCGACGCCGTCGACGCGCCCCGAGCTGCTCTTCGAGCCCCCGCCCGTGCCGCGGCCGGCCACGCCGGCGCCGCCCGCGGACCTCGCCCAAGTCGCGGACGCTCTCGAGCCCCCGCTCGAGCCGCTCGTCGTCGCGCCGGAACCGCACCCTCCGACACGCGCGGAGGAGGCGGTCGCGGCGGATGCGCTCCCGGACGCGGAGGCGCGCGCGGAGGACGTCGCGGAGGATGCTTTTCCGGAACCGCCCGAAGCCCCCGCGTCGGAAGCCCCCGCGACTCGGGGCGCGCGCCCCATCCTCGGCAGACTCGCGCTGTGCCGCAACGACCCCAGCCTCGCGCCGTACGAGGGCGCGCTCAAGGCTCGGTACGACTTGCACGCGTCGCGGCGCGACGAGATTATACGAAACGAGGGATCGCTGGGCGCGTTCGCGGAGAGTTACCGGGAGTACGGCGTACACCCCGACACGGCGCCTGATGCGATTGAAGGCGACGTGCGATACGTCGAGTACGCGCCCGGCGTCTCGCGTCTGTCGCTGATGGGCGACTTCAACGACTGGACGCCGTGGGAGTTTGAGGGCGAGAAGGACGAGTTCGGGAAGTGGACGGTCCGCGTCCCCGCCGCCGCCGGGCTGCGACACGGCGCGAGGGTCCGCGTGGCGATGCAGACAGCGGAGGGCGTTACTTTCGACCGCATACCCGCGTGGATCCGCGCGATCGCGCCCTGCGAGGACGAGGGCGCCAACTACCACAACGGCGTGTACTACGATCCGCCCGAGGCGGAGAAGCACGTCTGGCGTCACGGAAAGATTCGCGACGACGATTTGCGACCGGACGACGACGATCGCGGCGCGTCGTCGCTGCGCATATACGAGGCGCACGTCGGGATGTCGAGCGAGGCGCACGGGTACGGCACGTACCGCGACTTCGCGGACGCGCACTTGCGGCGCATCGCCGATTTGGGGTACAGCGCGGTGCAACTGATGGCGGTGGCTGACCACGCGTACTACGCGAGTTTCGGGTACCAAGTGACCAACTTTTTCGCCCCCGCGTTTCGGTGCGGGTCGCCCGAGGATCTGAAGTACCTGGTGGACGAGGCGCACGGTCTGGGGCTGAAGGTGCTGATGGACGTCGTGCACGCGCACGCCTCGGACAATGCCATCGACGGTTTGAACCAGTTCGACGGTACGAGCGGGCACTACTTCCACGAGGACCCTAATCTGGGGTGGCACGCGCTGTGGGGCACGCGCATGTTTAACTACGGCTCGTATGAGACGCTTCGGTTTCTGCTCTCCAACCTGCGCTACTGGAGCGAGGAGTTTCGATTCGACGGGTTCCGGTTCGACGGCGTGACCGCGATGCTGTACACGCACAGGGGCGTGCACTGGGATTTTTTAGGCGGCCAAAGCGAGTTCTACGGCCACCACGCGGACGACGACGCGTGCGCGTACTTGATGCTCGCTAACCGGCTGTTGCGCGAGGAGTGCGCGGATCCGCGAATCGGCGCGTCGGTCGTGACCGTCGCGGAGGAAGTCTCCGGGCAAACCGGCGTGTGCCGCCCGGTGTGGCACGGGGGTTTGGGGTTCGACTTGCGTTTATCCATGGGGCCGCCGGATAAGTGGGCGCAGCTCGCGCGCGAACCAGACTTCAACTGGTCCCCGTCCCGCGTGCTGGACATCGCGACGAGCCGGTCGCCGGAGCCCGCGGTGGCGTACCTGGAGTCGCACGACCAGTGTTTGGTCGGCGACAAGACGTTCGCGTTCAACTTGATGGACGGCGCGATGTACGAGTGCATGAGCAAAACTCAGGAAAACGTACACCCCGCCGTGGAGCGGGGCGTCGCTCTGCACAAGATGGCCAGACTGCTCACCCTGTCTTTAGGCGGCGAAGCGTGGATGGCGTTCATGGGGAACGAGTTCGGCCACCCCGAGTGGGTGGATTTCCCGCGCGAGGGGAACGGGTTTTCGTTCCAGCACGCGCGACGGCAGTGGAGCCTACGCGCGTCGAAGGACTTGTTCTACTCGGATCTCGAGCGATTCGACGGAGCGTTGATGCGGTGCGACGAGAAACGAGGGCTTTTGCGCGCGAACGAAAACTTGGAACGTAAGCGCGCGCACCACGTCAAGGACGACGCCGGCGTACTGGCGTTTCACTGCGGTCGGAACTTGATCGTCGCCAATCTGCACCCCGCCGAGTCCTACCCGTATTACAAAGTCGGTTCGGAGTTCGGGGGGACGTACGAGCTCGTCCTCGACACCGACGCTTGCGAGTTCGGCGGCTACGGGCGTCTCGAAACAGAAACCACCGCGTCCACCGAGCACGGCGCGTGCGATTGGCTCGGCGCCGGCGTGTGTCTGTATTTGCCCAGCCGCTCCGCGCAGGTGTACGCGCTTCGCGAGGAGTGGGACGTGCCCGAGCCGGACGAGTGGGGCGTGCACTACGACAACGACTTCGGGTACGGGGACGACGAC
>Ga0181600_10003199_pt1 | contig 12533 bp, 13 predicted proteins | sample 041ome_2_FD_132982 | JGI IMG/M metagenome (GOLD analysis project Ga0181600, IMG submission 132982) | Coastal salt marsh microbial communities from the Groves Creek Marsh, Skidaway Island, Georgia - 041406US metaG (megahit assembly) | ecosystem: Environmental > Aquatic > Marine > Intertidal zone... | reverse complement strand
TGACTCGAGTGATTCTTCAAGTTCGGCAACACGAGACTCAAGTTCGCCGATCATGTCAACCTTTTCTTCTGGTACTTCTACAAAGTTCTCAGCGAAAAGATTCTTTAGACCGTCAATGAATTGCTCGGTTGCTTCTACGCGGAAGTTGTTGGCGATGGCAACTTCATTCTTCTCCATCCACTTCTCAACAACATAGTCCATATAATTACTAACTTGCTCGTGAAGTTCGTCGAGAGATTCAGTAACCTGCTCTTCCAACTTCGCATCAAACTCTTCTTCAAGACGAGCAACTTCAAGTACAACGCGATTCTGTACTGCTGCTTCAAAAAGAGTAGATGCTTCGGTTTTGAATTCTTCAGAAAGATCTTCTTGCTCGCCGAACAGTTCTTGAACATCTTCTTTCATGGCACCAGTTGATGGTGAAGGAGCAGTAACGCCACCCTTCATAGCAACAGATGCTGCATTCTTAGCAGATGTATCTGGAACAGTTTCGTCCTCTTTACCAACTTGGGCAAGAGTTTTGGTCAAGAAAGAAGAAAGATCTTCTTTTTTCATACCTGCGAAAATACCCATCATCTGTGATAGCATAGATGACTTCGTAGTGTTTTGAGGTTTCAGAGTTGCTTCCGCTGATGCTTCTTCAAGAGAAACTTCGTTCTCAACAACTTCTTCCACCTGAGTATTCATTTCATCAGACATTAGTTATACTCCTTCGGTGTTTAAACTATATTTATATAATCTCAATTTTCAGAGATTTCGTTAATAAATTTCTGGAAAAGTTGAAGTTTGCGTTGCTCATTGAGTTTCTTTGCACGGGCAGACTTTTCAATCTCTCGCTCAATCTCCTCAACTTGCATGGCAATATACTTACCATTATCCCAAACCCACTCAACTCCTTCCATGATACCATTGACAAAAGCATCAGGTGCGGAAGGATCAGCAACAATATCCGCTGCAGTAGCAAGACGGAAATCGTTTTGTACTTCCATCACTCCATCTTTACCCTCTTTTAAAGAACCCATACCACGCGACGAAACGCCAAGTTGTGCTCCATCAGAAAGTAAACCTTTTACAATTTCACCCATCGGTGTAGAAGAAATCTTCGCCCGACCAATGAAGTTGTCGCCTTCTCGGCGCAATTCTGTAATAATATGAGATACGCGATCCAAGTTAATTGATGGTCCATTTGGATGACCAAGTTCGCCATAGGCGCGACCCTTATTCACTGACTCTTTAATATAGCGACCAACTTCGCGCTCGAGAGTTTCAGTGCTGTAGCGACGACCGTTGCGATTTGGGATATTACCCTGCATGAAAATGCCTTCAATGAAAACATTTTTCTTGCCGTCTTCTACTGCTTCTTCAATAACTTGAATAGACTCATTTAATTCTGTGATTAGTTTCATGTTTAGTACCTTATGATATTGTGAACGCGACTGATGTTGCTTTCACGTCTACCGATGAACTTAACTCTTCAGCAGGTTGCTTGACTACGAAAGTGATAGAACCAGTTGGCATTGTAAAACTGCCGCCTGTAGTTTCGTTTGTAATTAACGCAGCGCCAGCATTGCTGTTATAAACACGAACGCAACTAGCAGAACTAACAGTACTATTTGCATTCAATGTAATCTCTGCTGATAATGGTTTGACAATCATTTTTATTACCTTTTATTCGTTGTCTACTAAAATAAGATCGAATGTAGAACTCACTTGTGTTGCTTGCCCTGCGACTACATCAACCTTCAAATCAGTTTTTTCATCAAACTTCAATGGAACTGGGTATTCAATTGATAAACTTTGACCCCCAGCAGCATTATAGTTTGCTTTAATATTAAACGCTCCGCCAAATGGCCTAGCAAAGAAGCGATAAATCATCGATGTATTGGTAGATGCTTTATCAGAACCAAGATGTAGTGTTAACAAGTACGCAGTTTTCCCTGCAGGAACTGTATACACTGCCATCAATGTTTGACCTAGACCCGATAATATTTTGGCAGCCACTGTACCGCTCTGAGAAATATTAATATCTTGACTATTTTCTGTAGAAACCATTTTTGCTCTAAAGACTCTAGAGAAAGTAGTTAGACCAGTGCTACCAATATTAATTATTTCTATTACCGGATTATAATCTCCATCTAACCCCTGTACTTCTACTGCTTCGCCATCGTCACTATTGTTTGTTGCTCCTGAGAGAGTCAGTGTACTCGCGGCAGGATATGGGTATGCAGTTGACCCGCTATTCCCGTCCCAAACCGTACCTGAAGTCACATCACCATCAGTCGCTCCAAATTTATTTATATGCGAGTAACCAGTGACATCACCTGCCGCGATAGGCACATTTGAAGCAGCACCGAACGTATTGATTAAATTGCCATTTTTATCAGCCAGCATTACGACTTCATATATCGAAGTGCCGTTTGGTAAAAACTGATTTGAATCTATACGATATTGCGCCATAGATTAGTAGCCAGACTCTGCTTTCTTTTTGCTTTCTTTCTTCACTTTTGGATTAGTTTCAATTTCGCCGTCTTCTTCGTCGTCATCGTCATCATCGTCATCATCGTCTTCGTCATCGTCATCATCGTCTTCGTCGTCATCTTCTTTTTCGAAAATCATAGAAACGAATTCGTCATAACCTTCTTCTGTTGAAAACAATTCTTCCAGTGTCTCGCGCTCTTCGTCGGATGCCTCTTCTAAGAAATCTTCGACTGCCTGATTAATCAGATCAGCATACTCTTCATAGACTTCTTCATCTTGTCCTGGATTGTATCCTTTCACTGGATCACGATTGATGTAAGAAACAGCATCAGTTGCTTTACGGATTTCAGCATATCCTGGACCGTCCATAATAGACATATTTTCAGTGTGCTTATCCATGAAGTTTTGCTCATCGCCGCTCTTCGCTTTATAACCTTCTAAGATTGACAATAGTTTTTCATTCTTCATCGTTATCTACTTCCATTTCTGTTGTGTTAGTCTTATTAAAAGCTGATGATACAACTTCGTCGTATTTTGCTGAAAGGGCAGTTTCAAGTTTTGGTTGAATAACTGCGTCAAATGCATCAAATGCTTTTTGTGGTTTATCTGCTACTGCGGCAGAAATAAAGTCAGTAATACTTGTCATAATTAAATTCCTCTCAGTATTTATTTAAATTAATCTTCTTGGGGTTCTTCTTTTTCCGCTTCTTGTTCTTTCTCATCTGGTTGCGGTTCTGCTGTCACATCATCAGCGTCAAACCCGTCCATTTCTTCTTCGTCTCCAGCATAACGTGGATCGTCTTTTTCAGCAGCAATCTGTTCGTCAATAGTTTTCATTTCTTGTTCTGTTTGCTGCAGGATGTAGCGGCGAGTATACTCGTGAGAATAATACTTGCCGATCGAATCTTCCATTTCTCGCAAAAGACCTACTCGGTCGCGCATAATTTCCATATTCTTCAATTCATGGAAATAGTTATCAACCGCATAATCATAATCAATTTGATGCTTCCACTCTTTCCAATCTTCTGGAGTACAAACACCTTTTAGGATTAACTGCCGCTCAAGCAACTTGTTAAACAGTTCGCTGAATTTATTGCGTAGTCGAGTAATAAACTTCGAGAACTTCACTTCGTCCCGAGAAACTTCGGTAGCACGACCCAATGTAAATGTAGAGTCAGATTGTAAACGAGTGATTGGTACATTCAGTGACTTATACAAAAGATTCTGGAAGTATTGTACGTCTTCAATCTCGCCAAGGTTTTGACCGCCTGGAAGTGTTGTAATCTCAGTACCACGACCACCTTCTCGGCGAGGCAACCAGAAGTCTTCTAGCATTGTCATAAACTTGCGATCATCTCGCACTTCACCAGTGCCAGAATCGTATACAACCTTGTTCTTAAATTTAGTCATGATGCTGTTAAGATATTGCTCTGCCTTTGCTTTCGGCAAACCACCAACATCAACATAAAAGATTCTTCGCTCAGGTGCGCGCGAGATACGATAAATGACCAACGAATCTTCCATTGATCGTAACTGATTCAATGGTCGTATTGCTTTGTGTAAGTATGATATAATTAAGTTGTTGTCGCTTGCTTGAAGACCGCTGGTACAATAAGCAATTGAGTCTTTTGAAATTTTAATTCCCGCTGATTGAGAACTTGCGGTAGATTGCGTGTAAGGAACATTAGAACCAGTTTTCTTTAAAAACCCTGCAGGATTGTAGAGATAGTATTCTGCTACAACCTTTTCAACAGGGATATCTTGATCGGTCTTTTCTTTCTTTACTTCTCGAACTTTCTTAATATATCGCGGATCAATATAACGAAGTTCTACAATACCTTTGGATGGTTTACTCTCGTCAATAATTACATGATAGTACAAACGCCCATCAATATACCAACGACGAAAGATTTCGTAACTTAAATAATTAAATTCTAGTTTCCGCAACAAATTTTCAAACTCATTGCGAATTGTTTTCTTAATCGATTCAGTTGTTTCTAAGTTATCAAGAACAATAGAAACTGTTTCTTCATCAGAATCTTCTACGATTGCTTCGTTGCAAATATCTTGTACGGCAAGATCAATTGTAGGATCCATTGCCATTGCTCGATACTTTGTCACCAATTCTGCTTCAGTTCTAACGCTCCCATCTAAATCAACATATGTTCCATAAATGCCGCCAGACGCAATGCTCAGTGCACCGTCATCATTAGTTGGCGGAACGAAAGAAACAACTTTTTCTTGTTCCTTATCTTCCTTTTTGCGTTTTATCTCGAAACCGAATAGATCCATTATAATTTAACTCCGAATAGAAAATGGGGATATAAAAGTATTTATATCCCCGTGGATGACGAAGTTTAGAGGAAAAAAGGAAGTTAAAATTAACCTCCTGCTCTTCCTGGTTCCATCACATCAAATGCCCATGTCACTGTATAAGTTCCAATTGTATCAGTTGTATTCCAATCCAATTCAATTGTACCTACATCAGTTGGCCAGCAACCTTGCAACTTGTATGAACGGAGTTTACTGCCGCCTTTTCCATACAAAAAGATTTCTGCTTCAGATTTATATGCTTCAAATACTTCAGCGCGGATATTACCATCAGCAGAGTTAATCTGCTCTTGCCAATCTTCCAACTCAGCACGAAGTCCGAAATCTTCTTCAATCATGAGCGTTGTTGTCCACTCGGCATAAGTACGATCGCCAGCAACTTTAATCTTACGACCAAAGTATGGAACTTCAATGACACCCATGGTCATAGCAGGAACTTGGGTTGCTTGACACAGGAAATTCATAGAATTCCCTGCGCGAGTTACTTGCGCTTCAAACAGGGCAGGACGATACCCACCCGCTTGGATTGCGCCACCTTTAAAACTTGTTATGCTAAAAGCCATTTGCTTATTCTCCTATGAATTTATTTTTATCTATTTATTAAAATTGACCAATAACTTCGGAGAATTCAACCCCAGTTCTTACAGCAACGAAGTTCAACTGGATGAAGTTAATAGATCGAGCAGGTTTGATGTAAATATCACCAACAAACTCGTTACGATCAATCACTTCACCTGTGTTGTTAGTTTCGTCACAGACTACAACGAAGTCAGTAATTCCTCGGCGACCTTGTACATCACGCAAGAACGGAGTTACGAGGTTGACGAATGAAGCGCGAGTAAATGCATCGTTGAACTCAAACAGAGTAAACTTAGCAGATGTCGCAATTGCTTTCTCAAGAACAATAAACAGACGACGTACATTAATTCGATCAAAGGCAGATGGTTTCGCCAGAAGAGTCTTGTCACCGAACAGTACAGTTCCCTGTCCTGGGAAAGACACAACTGGGTTTACACCGCTCTTATAAAGAACATCTCGCTCTGCTTTCTTAGGATTCCATGCCAAACGAACAAGGTTCTTAATGTTACCACGGTTGAAACCAGCAGGTGACCACCATGCATCACGGATATCGGCAGTATAAGCAGTCAAACCAGCAGTATCGCCGTTCAAAGGAACGTAACGATATACATCGTTGTACTTGTCATACTGATACTTGTATCCGCTGTCCATTACAGCATAAGAAGTTGAACGACATACGTTTCGGAAGTCAGTTACATCGCGCTCGATATCTCCAGCAGCATTGTTGACAACATCACCGCGTTCTGGCGACAGATATACTACGCAGTCTTTACGAGTTTCTGCAATATTATCAATCAGATAATTCGCCAACTGAGTACCAATTACAGTACGACCTTGGAAAGTTGTAGAACCACCGATAGATTTACCAGTCAGAATCAAAGATACGTCAACATCTTCAGCAGACTTGAATAAATCGAATGCTCGAATAACTGGCGACAATGCATCTCCGGAACTTTCTGCTACGCTATCTGTACCGCCAACGAAAGACTGAACATATGGAGCATCGTTCGTAGAAGAAGCAAGACTTTCAGCAGCAGCAGAAGTAGCATTTGCTCGATCATTAGCAAACCAGATCCAACGCGAACCTTGGTTAATTACTTCTTTGTAATAATTTACTGCGCCATCATCGTTCTTAGCATCAGTAGCACGAGACAATCTCTGCCATACTTCAAGAGGAGTTCCTGGCGTACCAGTAATCTTACCATCTTCGTCATAAACTACAATATGCATTTCGTCTTGCGCTGAAGTATTACCTTGCGCCAACTGCCAGTTAGACTGTCCAGGAGCTTCTTCTGTAATACCTTGCCCTGCCCAGAACCGCTGGATTGTGTCTGACGAGAAATCTTCGGAAAGACGATAACGATCTGAGAAAGAAATTGTTACCGTTGCTTCACCAGTTTCTGAACCGAGTTCTTCTGTTTTAGTAACGCTTCCTTTCGCAGTAACTTGAAGATACTGTGTAGAAATTGTGCTGTTACCAGCGAGAACTTGGTCAGTAATTGCGATATCAGCCAATACTGAAGTAAGTACAGCAGCTGAAGAGTTTGCATCGCCAGAAGCACTGTTAGAAACTGAAATGGTAGCAGTGTTAGAACCAACTGTAAACACAATGTTTGCAGTGCCAGTGTTAGCAGCATCTACTTCTTCGAGAGCAACGTTGCTTTGATATGCGTTGGCACTATCACAAACAGAAATTTGCAAAGAGTTACCAAGCGCACCAGGATATTTCGCTACCCACTGAATATCAGCGTCATAGGTGCCATCTTTTGTTGCATTATAGTGTTGCTCGTTTTTAGTAACTTGCAGAGCAACGTTCGCTTCGCCAGTATTGGCAATTGCGTTGTAAGAAGTTGTACTCCAAGCACGACTTACATATAGGGCATCAGAATATGCCAAATAGTTCGCCGCAGTAAACCATGTCTCAAAATTATCGTTATTTGGCTTGCCGTAACGGTCGACCAACTGATCTTCGCTTTGAATCAGCAGATAATCTTCTACTGGTCCCCAGCGAAACATACCACCGATTGCTGCTTCAGTTGTAGCAACCTGCGGGATGACAGTAGTCAGGTCGATTTCTGTTACATTTACGCCTGGACTGAGTTGAAAAGGCATAGTATCTTCTCCCTTATAGTTTTTCAACGGTTGAATAATAAATTATTCGTGTATATTATTTATAAAAATCTAAAATTCTAGATTTCGTCATCACTAAACAGAAACGAATCGCCACTGACCGCCATCAAAGGTTGTTCTTCAAACATATCATGCCCAGTATCAATAATTCCAAATGGTGTTAATTCGTTTAACAATTGTTCTTCATTCATGTCTCTTAATTGACTAATGGTATTTATATCAGTTAATTCTTTAAAGAATTTTTGATTAGACAACCAAGCAAAGAGAACCAGCCCCATGACAAGATCATCATGGCATCCTGCTTCTGCTTCCCAACTGACTCCCTTCTTACTAAATGTAGAAAGTTCCTTAATTGTGTTGAAGTCATTTAAGATAAGTTGATCCTGCTCAATGAGAAGTTTCAGTATCGAGCAACCAATAGACTTGACAGTTTTAGTTGTACGAATACCTTTGTCGCCTTTCGATGAGAATCCTGTAGTCAATCGCTTACCACTACGACCGCTGTTCTCAGTAAAAAGCATATTTTCATATTCAAAATCTTCATTCAATGTAGAAGCAACTTGTTCACCAATGTCGTTTATTTCAACCATGATTTGTGCTTCATTATAGAATTTACCAAACTGATGTAACACTGAAGCATAATCCATTGGTGTGATCATATTATCTCTAAATGTACAAACCTGTACATAGGGCATTTTGGTAATATCAATTACTTGAAACGCAGAGTAATCTAATCCCTTGCCCCGAGAAACATCAACCACAATTACATAATTACGATTTAGTTGTGGTCGATAGTACATTGTTAATCCACCGCGCTCTTCAACTGGATCGCGATAAACTAATTGTTTGAGTTTGCCGCCCGAGATTAATGTACCAGAACTGCCAATAAACTCACATTCCATTTCCTGTGAAAATTTTTCGTGATCAAAATCCATCGCAGCGAGTGTTTCTTCTTTCCATTTCTCATCGCGCCCAGGAACATCATACCACATGACTCTTACAAACTCATAACCATTCTTCTTTGACTTAGCACCTTCACAAGTCTTATAAAAATGATTGAGTCCGTTCGGAGTAGAAGTTAGTAGAATCTTGGTGGTTGTTCCGGATGATATTGTAGGGAATACTGAGGCAAAGAATTCGTCCCAGTTCTCAACGAATGCGGTCTCATCAATGTAAAGGAAAGATACGGATTTACCACGAATAGCAGAAGAGGAAGTAGCGGCAGCAACAATTTTTGATCCATTTTCAAATTCAACACTCCCTTTGTTCCATTCTACGACTCCTTGTTGCAACCACTTCGGAAGTGCTTCGTAAGCAGTTTTAATCCGATCGAGAATTTCTCTTGCAGCGTCTCCTTTATTTGCAAGAAGAGCGACAAGTTTATGATCATTAAACAGAATATAATGAAGGATAAGGCAGACAGCAGTCGTTGTCTTACCTGCTTGGCGCGAAGTAACCACGCACGTTCTTCGATTGTTTGTTGTCTTTTCAATAATCTCTCGCTGATAATCGTAAAGATCAATTGGTATTAGACCGTGGTCAACGTGGACAATTTGTATGTAGTTTTGAGCAAAGTATATAGGATCTTTCGCGCAAGAAACATACTCGCGAATCATATTCTCAGTCCATGATATATCTACACCTTGCCTTTTTAAATTTGCATTACCAAGATACGTGCGATATTCTTCAATATCCTCAATTGGTTTCTTCATCATTCTCTTTATTAATCATCTTCAATAGATCGCTGGTTGAACCAACGAATAGGTTATTATTCACGGTGTTTGGTGCAGTTTGTTGCTCTACATTAATCAGTTTCTTTTTCTTATCATGTAAGTCAATCAGGTCTTTATTCAATTCACTCAAGTTTTTTATCAATCCAGAAAGAACTTCGTAAGATCGTGGATGCTGAGATTGATCAGCGATGGCAAGCAACTCATCCATTGAACGAGTGCCTTTCTCAATCAGATCATACATATTTCCACGAACATACTCAACATCAGTCTCTGCCTGTCGATCAACAGAAACTGGTGGTTGATATGTTGTTGGAAGTTTTTCTTCTTTTTCTATTGGCGTCAGTCCAAGGACTTCGCCGATCACATCATTCGCCATAATTATTCTCCGAAATCATCTGGGAAAGTTGACTGTGTATCTACAATATAATCCCAGTTTTCTTCTTTCGATATTAAACTTTTATCTACTGTTGCCGCTGCGTTTGTAGTCGGAGAACCATTCGCCAGTTGACCAGGATATACAGTTACGCGCGAGGCAACTTCAGTATTCCCTACAGCATCGTCAATGTCAGTAAACAGCGTTGCATCATAGAATTGAACATTCGCAAGTTTGATAACACCTTGTTTCTTAGTTGGTCCAAAGAAAAACCCTTTCATTGTGAAATCTAAAGTAAAGATCAAAGATCGCCTTTCTTCAAACGAACCTTCGTATACATCATCTTGCGAAGTATTCGTTAACACCAACGGAATATCTAACGTGATATCAGGATCAGAAACTAACTGTACTGTGGTTGTCCACTCTGGTGTAAAGTATGGCAGTATCTGCTCTAGAATTTGTGTGCCATCTTCAACAGTCTTTACAAAAATTGATAGTGAAAACTGTATATCATAAGGAACGGGATTGTACTGATACTTGCGAACATCTTCGTTTGAAGTGTTAGTCTTTTCAACGAAACGATTGATTGTAGAAAGTTTCCTTTCTGGGGCATAGTTAAACCCTGTGATCTCAAATCCCATTCTGGGTAATGTAATTGCGAATGGTTGCTCTTGTGGGTCTAGATCTACATCCAAACCTTCTATACGAGCAAGAAACTTTTCCCTTGGACCATATGCCAGTGGAACTTTAAAAGACTGTTTTACATTGCCGCCAGCATCTTTTCGATTAATCCAAACATCATTGAACAGTGTGCCAAATAGAATGACATACTTTCTCAAAGTACCATGATAGAAAGTTTGACCGAACATTAAATATTACCTTCTGAGAATGGATCGGTTTCTGTGAAGTCAATAATACCAGCACCGCCTGTCTGGAATGTTGCGTTTTCTGAGAAAGGATCTTCTACGCTATAAGAGTCTGCTGCTACTGGTCTTCCAGTGTTAGCATCCATAATCACATCACCATTAGCATATGCCGAATCTGTATTAGAGACCGCAATATTTCTTGAATATAATTCTTCAAGGTCATCAATTTGTGGGATGCCTGTGTTAAGATCTTCGTGACTATATTCAAACAATTCGCAACGCAAATCATAACATTGTAACGCACCAAGTTGATAGAAGTTCGGTGCTTCGTGTTCAGCATATTTAACAACATAAACTTTTTCCGTCAGTGGGAAATAAATCAGATCGCCCTCTCTCGGGCGTTCTATAATTTCTGCTGCGCCAACTTCATCAGCGAACACGCGATTCGCCACAGTAAATGTAATTTCATCTCGAACTTGGATGTTAAACTTAGATAGGAAATCGCCTTCGCCTTCAAACCCTTCTACATTCTTAATATACATCTCAATGAGATATGCATCGTTGTATGATGAAATTACACCTTCGCCGAAAACGTCATCTTTCTTTTCGATCGTGCGTGGACAATAATAAAGATCGTGTCCATAAATTTTAATTGATTCGATGATTAAATCTTCGATGAGATTCTGTTCAGAATAACTCTCAAAATTATTAAAGAAGACGTTAGTCGACATGTAATTATCCTATCATATCAGAAACTGGAAGCGAATAGTTTATAATCATTTCTTCTTCAAGTCTCTTAACTTCGGTATCTGCGTCGTCGTATATCTTTTGTCCGTTAAACGTAACACCGCCTGGAAGTTGCAATCCTTCAAACTTTGTAAGATTACTACCCCATTGCCTTTTAATTAATTGCGCAGTGTAGTGCTGTAACCAACGATCTGCCCAAACGTCAGTGTATACATCTGGGTCTACAACTTCATATGCTTCTACGAGTAGATAATCGCCAACAGTCATTTTATCCTTTGACATGTCAAGGTGGAGTGTATCACGATGGCGATTGTATCGAATAGGCGATTTGCCTACTAAAATCTCTTGTACCAATCCTAAATGAGTCAGCGTCATATAATAATTAAGCAAACCAACATTGGTCAGCGTGTATAAGTCATTCAAAGCAACCTGATAGCGAATATTAAATAAGTCGCCAGATGAAGTTGACGGATCGCCAATCTCGAAAACTTTTACAACACCAATGATATTCTCAGGAAGAGTGATCGACTGCGTTGAAATTGTATTCGCAGTGATCTGATGTTTATAATATGTTTTCTCAGTTCCGTCGAAATGGTAATCCCAGTAGAATCGCAGTGCTTGGTCAATCCGATCATCAACTTGATCATCATCGACATTAATCTCGATTACTGGTTTACCAAGCGAACGCAGACAGTATTCTTTAAATTCGTTACGGCTACTTGGCACTGCCATATGTCAAAACTCCCTTGAAAATCTAGTGTAAATAAAGTATAATACAATTGTATTTATAGGTATGAGAAAGTAACATTGATGAAAATTTGTTTTGTTGATACCCTCGGACTTTGTTATGATGGAACCACCCTTGATAAAAGAGGATTGGGCGGTTCTGAGTCTGCTGTTATTTTAATTTCAAGAGAACTTGCTAAACTCGGATTTGAAGTTACAGTATTCAATGACTGTATTAGCGATGATGCACGCCCAGGAAAATATGATGGAGTGCTTTATCGTTCGTTGCATGACATTGAACAATATCAAAATTACTTTGATATTTATATTGCTTCCCGCTCGGTTGTTTCATTTGCACCTAATGATATGAAGAAACAATTTAAATGGGCAGAAGGATTACCGAATCTAGAAAGCGTGGCAATGACGTCAAAGCATCGCGTACTCTGGATGCATGATACGTTTTGCGATGGTGATGACCTGATTGAAGATTTTGTATTGCAAGGCAGAATACATGAAATCTTTACTCTGTCTGATTGGCACACATCATATATTACAAACTGCGACCACGGC
>Ga0181600_10003198_pt1 | contig 12539 bp, 8 predicted proteins | sample 041ome_2_FD_132982 | JGI IMG/M metagenome (GOLD analysis project Ga0181600, IMG submission 132982) | Coastal salt marsh microbial communities from the Groves Creek Marsh, Skidaway Island, Georgia - 041406US metaG (megahit assembly) | ecosystem: Environmental > Aquatic > Marine > Intertidal zone... | reverse complement strand
TATAAATAATGCAATTTCATTTTCGTTAGTTACAGGGTTATCAAGTGTGTAAGATGTAGTTGCACTTGTAGTGAAGTCTTGCTTAGCAAAACTTGTGTAACTTAATGCTGGTTGGTTTCCTAAATACATATTATGCTACGTCTTCTAATGTTGAAATAATTACATCTGCAATACCAGAAGCATTGTCAGATTTTACTTTAACAGCACCACCATTAGGTATAATTACCTTACCAGATATAGCTTCTAAAGAACTACCAACTGGTACTGGAGCTTGTTTAACAATGTATCTATCGTTAGAACCATCATTAAGAACTATATCTATAAGTATAGAAGTTGTACCAGTATTAGATACTAGACAACCAATCATAACTTGTTTGTTAGATGTAGTGGTCTTAACTGTAGTCAACGTAGCATCTGTTAAACTAGCTGTTGTTGAATTAAAGTTATTTGCCATGTTTATTTTTCTCCTTAATTATTTATCCAAGTGCTATTGCAAAAGGGATTGAATTGTCTGTTGCTGAAATAGAAAGTGTTTCGTTTCCACCGTCATTATTTTCAGTAAATGTAACATTTGAACCTGCTACTAATTTTCCATTTAAAAAACCTGCTGTTGTATCATTTGCTGAAACTAAAGTTTTAACATCTGTATCTGCTGTAATTTGTTGCCAAGATGAACCATTATAATATTTAAGAGCATTGTCTGTTGAATTATAAAATAAATCACCTTCGTCTAAAGATGTTGTAGGGTCTGTTGCACCAATTCTGTAAGTGTTAGCAAAACTATTTATTGAAGGTATATTTGTAGCAACAGTGTTAACATTAGCTATATCAGTTGCAACTGTATTAATATTTGTGTTTGCTCCAGCAACTGTTGTAATATTTGCATTGTTAGTTGCTACTGTATTAATGTTAGTTGTGTTACCTGCAACTGTGTTAATATTAGATGCATTACCTGCAACAGCAGTAACATTTGCATTGTTTGTTGAAACTGTAGAAACATCACTTGATATTCCTGCAACTGTTGTCACATCACTATCAATACCTGCAACAGTGTTTATGTTAGCTGAATTAGCATTAACAGCATTAATGTTTGTGCTATTTGAGTTAACATTAGATACAGCAGTTGATATACCTGCTACCGAAGTAACATCAGAACTTATGCCTGCAACTGTAGTAACATTTGCATCTATTCCTGCTACTGTGTTTACGTTAGCTATGTTAGTACCTACTGTGTTAACATTAGCTATGTTATTTGAAACTGTGTCTATTTCAGATGTAGCCTCATTTAAATCATTAGCCGCAGTTTCTATTTCTGAAATTGCTTCGTTTAAATCATTTGCTACTGTAACAACATCTGCAATGTTTGTAGCCACTGTTGATACATCTGCTATGTTGGTAGCAACTGTTCCAATATCTGCTTCATCACCTGCAACAGCTGTAACGTCTGAACTAATACCTGCAACCGTAGTTACGTCAGCACTAATACCTGCTACTGTTGTAATGTTAGGTATGTTAGTTGATATAAATTGTTTGTTTACAGCATCAGTATTATCTACTGGGTCTGCAACATTTTTTAATCTTTTACTTTGAGTGTCCCATTGAAAATCTGCGTTATCTAGTGTAATTACGTCACCTGCTTTATCAATAGCTTCTTGAGACATAAAGAACGCTTGGTCACTATCTGTATCTAGGTCATTTTCAGTTAATACTGAACCTGATACGTAGTCTACTAATTTTGTATTTTGGCTTGTAGTTCTTCTTATTTCAATCGCAGCATTATTAGCCGGCGCTGTAGTAAATGTAAGGTTAGTACCTGCGGCATCCAAAGTATAAGCTGTAACGTTTACACCTGCTACTGTAGCTGATAAATCAGCTGTATCTCTGTAACTAAAAGGTATAGCGTATGTAGTAGTTGTACCGTTTCCGGTATATCTTACGAATGAATTTGCCATAATTTGTGTTTATCTCTTCTAAAAGGGGTACTTTATCTATTCACCCATTAATTCCATAAATTCAATAGTTTCTGCGCTACGTTTAAGTGCACTAGCTGTAGTAATTTTACCATTAATATCAATTAAAGCGTGACTTTTTACCCACTCTCTAGCTTCTCTTTCAAATTCTCTTATTCGTTGAAGAAGGTAATCATCACCAATATATTTACCGCCTAGTAATTTATTAGAAGCATATCTTTTATTAAACTCAGAATTAGGATTTTCTAACTCATATTGATATGTTTCATTTAAAGTTCTTCCTGCTATTTTAATTTGACCTTTAACTTGACGCATTGCTTCATACATAGTAATACCTTCTGGAAATTTAATTGTTTCTCCAGTGACCGGATGTTTGTATTGAATAGCTGTAGTTGTTTTCATATTCAAAGGTTTTTTAGTTCCAAGTTGAATAGTAAACTGAGGTCTTTCCCATTTAATATTAGAAGTTTCTAATTTTTCTCTAGCTTCCTGTGATAATACAATTTTATTTCCGTTACTATCTACCATATTATCACTCCAGTGTGAAGTAACAGGAAACATATCTTGTGCTTGACCCAATAATAATCCTCTAGGTTTTGCATATTCATTTCCTAAAGGGTCAGATTTTGGTGATAATGCATCTCCATAATTTAATGCATCTACTTTACCACCTAAGTATTTTTCGTTTATAATTTTAGCTAAACCATAAGGTGTTGATTGTTTTAAATGGTCTAAAGCTGTTACAAGTTCTGCTTCTCCGTCTGCAAATACTTTATTTGTCCATCTCCATGACGTAGCTAATGGAACATTTTTAGACGTAAATCTTCCAAAATATCTTTCTAATTTAGAAATGTTAGCAGCTCCTTCTTCATTAGTAGCTTCTGTTTCAGAAAATATTTCCGTTAATTTAAAGAAATCTTGTGTCATTAAATTACTAGCAAAAATGTTAGACCACAAAGAAAATGATGACCCTGCAATATGACGCATAAAATCCATGTATCTTTCTTGCTCTGCGCTGTGTAATGGGTCATTAAATATATCACTTGCTTCTTCTAAAGCATCTTGTATTGATGCTGTAACCATAAATGGAATTGATAAAGGAAAGAAACGAGAAAGCTGTGTATATTGTGTAACACCATTTTCATCTTGCCATTTATAAGCAAATCTATGTTTTCTATCTTTTTCTCTATATCCTGTTAAACTACCTTGTAATGTAAGGTAAGTTGCTAAACCATATACAGCTGCACCAACACCTTGAATAGATTGTGCTTTGTTTCTAACAATAGGGTCAGAAGCATTTTGCATAGCTCTAAATTCCATATTTAATTTATTAAGTATAGGTGTTGCTTGCCAACCATATTTAAATAAGTTAACAGGAGTTTTTACAAAGTGTAAACTTGTAAGTACTCTAAGTAATGGAGCTTTATTAACAGTCTTTAATAACCAATCACCAATATTAGCACCACTTTGTTTTTGGTCTGGAAAGAATTGGTTTGCATCTAACATTTCATTTTTAAGATTTTGTGTAAATGAACCACTTCTTGCAATATACGTAGGGTCGTTAGCTACTGATTTAGTTAAGTCGTCTAATGTAGATGCTTCTAGTTTATTAAATGTTTTTGTTTCTTTAAAATTACCAAATTCATCTTCATATTGATAATATAACTCAGACCATTTCTTTTCAAATGGTGTTTGCTCTACTTTAGTTTTTTCTAACTCAGCTAATTTTTTATTTAATTTTTCTATTTTTTTAATATTAGGTTTATCTTGTGCTGTTTCAAATCTAAGGTTTTCTTTAGTGTTTCTTATATTATCTTGTAAATCAACAATACTTGACTTATTAAATAGTTTTCTTTCTTTCCATAATTCAGGATAAAAAGCTCTCATTCTTTGATTAACATTAGCAACTCTTCCTGCTCTGTTAAAAATGTTTTTCATTAAAGTATCACCGGCACCTAGTAATCTTAAAGTAAGAAAAGATAATTTACCAAGTGGCGTAGCTGCTTTACCTGCAATTTGTTTTAAGACACTGTCAGAAGCTTTTAATTGTTCAAAGTATGTTTCCATGTTTCTTTGTTGTCTACCATCAAATCTATGTTCTAAACTATCACCAATACTTCTATTAGCTTTCCATGATAACTTAGCTTTTTTAAATGCTATTTGAAAAAATCTTGTTTGTGCAATTAATAAATCACCTGCCATTTTAATTTGATTTATACCTTGTCTTCTATTACCTTTTCCAAAACTAATTAAACCACCTGCAAACTGTTCTACAATTTGTGTTTGAAATTTAACTGCGGCAGACAATAAGTTAATTTCATGTGTAGTAGGGTCACCTAGTAAGTTTGCTGTTGTGTATTCATTGTAAGCTTCAAAGAAAGTAACATCTTTTTGTTTTAATTTTCTATTAATGTTTTTAATTACTTTATTCATTTTGTAATCATTTTTACTTATGTCAGCTAAATCATTAACAGCTTTTATTTTTTGTGCAGGTTTTAATTTTTTAATTTTAGCAATTAATAATGGTAATTCTTCTTTTAATGCTATATCTGTTTCTATTCTTAACTTGTCAGCTTCTGTCATTTCTACCATTAATTTTTGTTGGTTTAATGCGTCAGAAACACCTTGTACTGTTTCTACATGGTTTTTAATTAATACAGATTTTTCATCTAAAGCTTCTATTAATTTATTTGTAACTGCAATTTTTTCATCCATGTCAACAGCATTGTCTGCTAATGTTCTAATTTCAGAAACTTCTTTACTTTTGTTTACTATGTTAACACGACCTGCATAAATAGTAGGTGCTAAGTCTGGTGATATTTTAGCAATTGTTTTTAATTCTTCATCTAGTTTTTCTGCATTGTCTTTACCTAATAATTTAGCAGCTTTTAATTGTATTTGTCTAAATAAACCAACTCTTTCTGTTGTTCTTACATTACCTTCTTTTACTAATTTATTTACTGAGTTTTTAATTTCTTGAATAATAACATTGTGTTCATCATCTGGTTTAATTTTAGATAAATTAATAATAGGTGTTCGTCTTTTAATTTCATTAACTTTGTTGTTTATCGTCTCTACTTCACTTGTTCTATCTGTTACTCTTTTGGGATTTTTCTTAGATGGATTTTCTGGTTTGAATTTTTTTACTTTACCATCTTTACCTGAAAAGGTTTCATCAGCTTTACTACCTGCCCACGCAAAGTCTCTGTCAAAGTCAGACTTAAAGCCATCACCTTTGTCATAAAACTTACCTGCTTTACCTTTAGCAGACCATGCAGACATACCGGCACCAATTGTACCTTGTGCTACTGCACCTGTTGCACCTGTAATTAATGTTCTAGTTAAATTATAATCAGTCATTAATCCTGCATCTTTTTCAGCAGTTTGTCTAGCTAAGTCAGCAGCTACGGCAACACTACCACCGTACAAAGCTTCTTTCTTACCTATTTCTAATGCAGCTTTTTTAGCTACTTGTTTTTGAAACTCAGCTTTACTTAAAGCACTTATTGCAGTTTTACTTGCTTCTCTTACAACAATTTTACCTGCACCTAAACTAAATAAGTTAATAGGGTCAGCTATTAATGCAGGTACAAAATCTTTAGCCCATTTGTAAAAACCAATTGTTTCACCACCAAAATAAGGTAAGTCAGCGTACAACTGTGTAATCTCTGCCCAGTCACCTTTGTACTGGTCATCCTTAGCTAATACTTGTCCAACATCATTAATAATACCTGCTGTATTGTATTCACTCCAAATTCTGTCTTGATAAAACTTTTCTATTAATTCAGTTTTAGTATAATCTTTAATTGCTTTACCACCAGTAACAGCATTGTTTGCATCACTTAAACCGCCTTCATAATATCTACGTAATACAACTTCAAAATCATCCGATTGTAGTTTATCTAATGCAAGTTTTTGACGCTCAGCTTTTTGCATAGCATCATATTTTTTACGCTCTATTCTGTTTCTTCTATTCTTTTTATGAGAAGCCAGTCCCTTTTCTGTGTTTGTTAGCGTATCATCTTCTGTAAAAGAAATTCCTAAATCTAATGCCATTGTTTATTCCTATATTATTTTAAATATTCACTAATCAATTCATCTAACTGAACTGAACTAATATTAAATGCTTTTGCTAAATTTAACTTAGCGTCTTCACTTAGAACTCTATTATATAAATCTTTAGTTATTGGTCTTCCTGTAAGTTGCTCAAGTGTGTCTACAAAGAAATTTTGTTGTGCTTCTACACTTTCACCTTTTTCAAACAAACCTAAAGGTGTATATGTTTCAATCTGTGGAAGTTCAAACGTTTGTATATTTTCATTAATATTATCTATTACTTCATTTATCTGGTCAGTGTAATCAGTATTTTCTATTTCTAAATCCTTAATTAATCTTTCTGCTAATGACTGTTGTGCTACTTTATCAGTTTTAAAATTTTCAAATCCTTTTGTATTTAATAATCTTTGAAAATCTGCACTTTCCATCATCACTGTAACAGGCGACAATAAACTAGCTTCTGCTTGTGAAGTAATTTGAGTTGCAAAAGGTTTAAAATCTTCTACTGCACTTGCAACATTGCTTTCATAATACTCAACTACTATGTCATCTAAATCAATAGAAGAGGTTAAATCTATTCCTTCTTTGTTTATTCTATCTGCTAAACCATTTAACCATGTTTGATTAGAATATGTTTGTATTTTTTCATTATATGTTTTAGTAAAGAACTCTTGTTGTTTTAAATTCCACGCATCTTTTTCACTAGCATCAGCTAATTTTAAAGGTCTAGGATGTTGTGACAACCATTCCATATAATCTTTTTGCATTTCTTGTTGAATTAAATCTGACACATATTGATTTTTCTGTGAATTGTATTTCTTGTCTACAGCAGGAACTAAATCTACAATTATTTTATTAATCTTACCAACTGTATTTGTAAATGCTTTTTCTTGAAATGGTGGGGTGTATGCGTTTGCTTCTCTTGTTTTAGCATCTACTAACATCTTGTTTAATAATACTAATGTTTCTGGATTGTTTGATGCATCTCTATAAGCTTCTAATAAACCATTTTCATTGTTATTATATAAACCATTCATTATATCTATTTGTATATTTGCAACTTTGTTTTGGTCTTCAAATAATTCTAAATTGTTTTTAGCAATACTATTTAAAGTTATGTTTAAAGATGGATGTGCTTTGACTGCATCTTTTACTTGTGTTTGATATTCTAGTTCACCCTCAACTGTGCTTCTATCTATACTAAATATATTTTCTATTCTTTCGTTTTTATCTTTTTCTGTAGCTCTAACAGATGCTGTATATTCTGCATTAGCTAATGTTCTGTTTTTAGTTTCGTAAGCTTCAATAACTTTTGCAATATCAGCATTATTTTTAACACTTCTTAATGACCCTAATTGATTGCCACCTTCACCAACACCTCTATCCATATTTATAATATCTTCTATTTTAGCTAAATCAGCAGTACTTGCAGCTCCATCAATAGCATTGTTAAGAAATAAAAGAGCAGCATCATTAGCTTCTTTATTTGTGTATAAATATCTTCTAACTGTACCACCCTCTTCTGGTGGAAGCGGTGTATGTAAACTGTTTACTTCTTTCCAAAAATCTTCTGGTTCTGTACGTGAAACTATTTTTGCACCTTCTTTTAATTTTTCTGTTTGTGCAAAGTCACTTCTTACTTTTGCATCTTTAATAGCATCTTTAGCTTTATAATTATTAAATACAGCTGCAAACCCTAAAGCATATGAACCATCTTTATCCGCAAAACTTGGTAAATACTCTTTGTAAAAAGCAGGTAGATTAGTTGTTTGAAAATCATATTTATCTTTATTGGCTTCTATTTGTGTAATTGCATCAATAGCTTGGTGTCTTCCTGTGTGATATTGTACAGTTTTTTGTACATATTTATTATTTAAATTTGGATGCTTACCTTCTAGTATTTCTTTTTGAACAGTATCTGCATCTCTTGTAGTTAATAATTGATTAATTTCTTGTACAGCTTCATCTTTTTTATTTTGCACTTCTTTTAACATTATTCTGCTAATAGCAGGATTAACGTCTTTTTTTAAAATATTTACTAAATCTGTAGCATCAGTTGATGTTGCTGCGTTTACTCTACCTGCAAACGTAGAGCCCATGTATTTGTTTGTAACTCTTGATTTATATGCCATTATGGTGCTACTACCTCTCCTGTATCTGGTTTAGTTAATGCTTTATTCATTTGATAACCTTCCATACCTGCGGTTCCTACTTGTAATAATAATCCTGTTTGGCTAGGCATAGTGACTGGTTTAATACTATTATATCTTCTTTGTTGTGCAGCATATGCATCATCTTCTTGATACATTAATTTAATTACATCTGTTTCATAATCTCTTGCCACATCTAAGAATTGCATGTCATATGTACCTGCAATATCTTGTATAATTTTAGTGCCATTACCTGCGTTCATATTTAATGCTTGTGCTTCTTTTTTATTATTTTCTTGGGATATTCTAAAATCTTCTGCTTTCTTTTCTCTACTTGTTGCTACTTTTTCTGCATCTATTTTAGCTAAATCATTTAAATATGCTTGGTCAGAATTTTTTCTTGTTATTGCGTTTGCTGTTTCTTGACTTTCAGCAACTACTTTTTTGCTCCTGTAATCTTGTACTGCTGTAGCTATCTTCAATCCGGCAGTTATTGCCGATACTGCATCACACATAGTTAATTGTTTATCTCCTTCATCATTAATAAAAATGGCATTTTACCAAAACCATAATCTCCTATTTCAGTTTTTGGTTCAAAGCCTAAATACTGAAGCCATTTCAGTGACTTCCAATTTCTTTTGTCTACAAAGTTATAAAGATATTTATAACCTTTACCCATCTCATCTATCCAATACGGACATTCTTTTATAAATTGTTTTGTATGTTTGAATAATGTTTCACTAGACAACATCCATGCTACACCATAATCAGGCTCAGCACATTTAGCAACACCGAACATACCTATAACACCTTCATCTTTGGTACCTATAATACTATAAACTTTACCATTAGGTTCCGTAAACGGAAACACTAAAGCTTGTAAAGGTGAAGAGTTGTTAGATGCTCTAATCTCTGCACGGTCAGCTTGGCGTATTCTAGGTGCTAATTCTAAAGTATCTTTTAGTATAGCGGGTCGTACGTAATTTTCTCTGGTCATTTAAATCCTTTGTGAACGATTATGATAATATCCTTCTACCTCTGCACTAGCAATATACATTGGCAAGTGTGAAGAACTTTTAATATCTAATGTAAAATCTGTGTTTCTACATGAAACGGGTACCTTAATAGTTCCTGAACTAATAGCCGGTACACCTACTTTACTTGTAGCTGTTCCAATAACATATCCATTCATAAATGAATAACTTGTACTTCTACCGTTAGGTGTTACTTCAACTTGAAAATAACCTGAAGTTTCATAATTTAATGATATGTTTCTAATTTGATAACGTCCAGAAGTAATAGCAACTAATCCTCTGCCTGAATTTTCTCTAACATACTGTTGTGACATTCTATATTTACTTTCATATGGAATACCAATAATTAAATTTGTGTGGTTACCTTCTATTGTATATGTAGAACCTGAAGTATTTGTGACCGCATAATTATTTCCATTAACACCATCAACTGCAATTAAACCTGTTTTAGCTCCATACGGAGATGTAAACGTAGTTAAATCTGTATTAGCATCATATGTTCCTGTAACATTTTTTCTTAAATCTAAATATATATTAAAACCTATAGTGCTATCTCTTAAATTTCTTAAATCAATTTTTATTAATTTAGTATCTGTTCCTTCTACTACTAATAAATAAACAAAACTTTCAAAAGACATACCACCTAATATTTTAGCATTATCAAATGTCCACTTAGACCATGCAGTTTGTACTTTTTCACCTTTATCAAAAAAGTATTTATAGATAAACATAGTACCGCCGTTAATTGATGTAATGTCTGTACCTGTAGTATAAGGTGCTGTTTGTGTGTCTGCTGTGTCTGAAGCTAATGTAATTAAAGTATCTTCAGTTGTATTACTAATTAATTGATATGCATTACTTGGTATTAAATTTTGTACTGATACTGTAATATCTAAACCATCATTAGTTAGTGTATCATCATCTGCATAATACTCTCTAATTGCTGTATTATTATTTCTTGCTTGTGCAAAATATGCATACTTACCTGCTGATACAGGTTTTACGTTAGCATCAAATTCAAATGCTGAAACTTCATTAAGTACTGCACTTGTAGGAGATATTGTTTCTGCAACACTTCCTAATTTGTATTGTGCTTTTTCAGAAAATAATAATAAACTTTCATTAAATGCAACACTATCAAATAGTGTATTAACTTCAGAACCTGAAGCTGCAATATCAATTGGGTCTGTATCTAATACTTGTGTAACTGTTTTAGAAAAGAAATTAAAAAAACCTGCATTTTCAGATAAAATTAAATTATCTCTTGAAAGCATCCCTAATCTATTTTTATAAAACAATAAATTATTAATTTGGTTTCCTACAAAACTTGGGTTAGAGTTTGTAATTCCATCACCCGCATTTCTATCATCCCAATCTATTTCTTGAAATGTAAATGTACCATCATTATTATTTATTAAAGCATGTGGCAACGTAGAATTATTTAAACCAAGACTTACACCTTGACCTATAGTTTCTTTCCAAACACCATCTGTTTCAAATTTTACATAATAATCTGATAGTGTATCTCCATCTTCACCTGTAACTTTTATAATACTGTCTGTGCTTGCATGATATGGTAATTTTGTAAAGTCAGATATTTCATCTCTTATAGAATACATACCTGTATTACCAGAACCATCAGCTGTTAACACTGTGTAATTACTGTTGCCATCTGTTGAAATACCTCTAATAACACCCGGATATTGAGACATAGTAAAGTAGTTAGTTACTTCAGAAGATGTTCCTAATCCTTGAGTTGTACTTAAAGTTGCACCGGTATCTTCTCTAGTTAATTTAAAATCAGCATCTGATGAAGCATCAAAATATGTACTAGAAGTACCTCTAAATAAAATATCTGCAATGTGTGCTGTATCTCTAAATACGGCATCATGGTTTAAATTAGAACCTGTAGGCATTTGTAAAGAAGACTTAACAGCATAAGACATATTAGGATGTTGTACTGTTACAGCATATTCTCTACCATAATTAGATGTAACAACATTGATATAAAATTCTTCTATCTTTGCTGCACTTGTATTTGTATCTGCTAATACTGTAGTTTGTTTATTTGCAACAAAAGTGTAGTCTGCAATGTTAACTAATTTAAAATCTGCTTTAGGATTAGTTGAAGTTAAATAACTAGCACCGCTTGCTATTGTAACAGGTTTTTCATTACCATCTAAATCATAAACTTTTACACCACCATTATAAAATATAACAACAAATTGATTATCTTTATCTCTTTGTATAGACCAAAATTTTACAGTGTTGGGAAATACATTCGTAGCATCTATAGTGTCTATATATTCAAAAGCAGGTCTTTTAGATAAACCATCTACAATATTGTTTTGTAAATTTACCTGTTCTTCTGCTTGATTGATACCTCTTTGTGTTGGTGTTTGTTGTGAGATACCATTCAGAAAATTAGGAATACTCTGAGATACTACTCCACCCATTAATAAGTCCTTCTAGTTGGTCTATTAATTATTGAGTAAGTATTACTATCACCTTCTAACATATTCACATCAGTTTCTTGACTATCTGCTTGGTGAAATGCCATAAGTGCTTCATTTTCATCTTGTCCAATTAATTGTACAATTTGAGCATCACCAAGAAATCTTGAAGCAAATCTTCTTGATGCTTTTTGTGTAATGTATTGTCTTGCGTATTCTGGAAGTTGTTCAAATTGTTGTACTAAAACTAAATCTACTTCTGGTACTGTTGTAAAAACATCTGTATGTGTTTCTAAATTATATAGAAAACCATTTCTTAATGTAATATTTATGTATCTAAAGTTTTTACTAGCGTCAACTTTAACGCAGTTTGAAGGTAGGGGAATTTTACTGTCTTGGTCTAATGCCAAGTTTTTATAATTTTCATGTGTATTGAAATGCCATCCTTGAGATTGAACTGACATAGAAGTTTCATCTAAAAGATTTTTTGCTGTACTTACATCAACTGATGTAGTGCCTGTAATTGAGTTAACTGGAGCCTCACCGATAACAGACAACATTATGTTTATCGCTTGTAGTTCCGTAGTTGGTGTAATCTGTGTAGTCATAATATCCTATTAGTTAGTATAGCGGCGGCTTCAGTCTCCCTCTACCGCCACTATAAATATTAAAGTTAAGCTATTACGCTTCTTTAATTCCTACAGCTGCTTCGCCTCTTAGGACACCGTGTCCCATAGCGTATTTAGCAACCATTAGAGTACCTTGTCTTCTTATATCATATTCGCTTTCAACAGCTAAATCCATAAGTTTTACAGTACCTACAGCAGAAGGATGAGATACCAAACATACGTAGTTTGATAAGTCAACAGCTTGAGG
>Ga0181600_10003186_pt1 | contig 12552 bp, 10 predicted proteins | sample 041ome_2_FD_132982 | JGI IMG/M metagenome (GOLD analysis project Ga0181600, IMG submission 132982) | Coastal salt marsh microbial communities from the Groves Creek Marsh, Skidaway Island, Georgia - 041406US metaG (megahit assembly) | ecosystem: Environmental > Aquatic > Marine > Intertidal zone... | reverse complement strand
TCGGGGCTCGGCACCGGGGTGGCCAAGCTGGGCTATCTACCCTTACCGCATACCGACTTTATCTTTGCAGTCATTGGCGAGGAGCTTGGCTTTGTCGGGGTGACGGCCTTGTTGCTTGGCTTTGCCTATCTCATTCGTTACTGCATTCAGGTGGGGCGCCTTGCCATGTCTCAGGAACGTCTATTCGCCGGCCTTGTGGCTCAAGGCATCGGGGTATGGATTGGGGTTCAGACCTTTATTCATTCGGGGGTGAACACCGGACTTTTGCCAACCAAGGGGCTGACTCTTCCGCTCATAAGCTACGGGGGAAGTTCGATGCTGGTGGTGTGCTTTGCCCTTGGGGTTGTGGCCCGCATTGATGCAGAAAACCGAGCCATGGCCCGAGGCCGGCGCATTGGGCCCTTGGGTCCTTCGGGAGCCGCGGCTAAGGCGGCCAGAGACAAGGCGTCATGACAACTCCAACTCCACCCAACGTATCGCCACACTGGCAAGGCCGCCGCATTCTGATTGCAGCCGGCGGCACAGGTGGGCATATTTTCCCCGCGCTCGCCGTTGCGCAGGCCTTACGTGAGTTTGGTGCGGATCTGCACTGGGTGGGCAGTAACCGTGGCCTTGAGGCACGGGTTGTACGGGACGCCCAGAAGATCAATCTCACGGAGCTGCGGTTTCAGGGTGTACGCGGTCGTGGATTTTCCGCCTTGTTAAGTCTGCCTATTCGCCTGCTTGGCGCCATGGTCGAATGCCGTCGCCTTGTCCGTGACTTTCGGCCAAGCCTTGTTCTTGTCTTTGGCGGCTATGTCTCGTTTCCAGTGGGTATTGCGGCCTGGCTCCAGCGTGTTGCGCTCGTTGTTCACGAGCAGAACGCAGTCATGGGCACAGCCAATCGCTGGCTTTCACGCTTTGCGACACGTGTTCTTACAAGCTTCTCACCGACTTACCGAAGCCCTGCCTCGGCCGTCTGCGTGGGCAATCCTGTACGTCCTGAGCTCATTGCGCAGGGCCGCGCCTTAGGTCGGACTCTAGGGGAGGCACAGCCTTTGCGCCTTCTGGTTATCGGTGGAAGCCTGGGCGCTCGAGCCCTGAACCAGGCTCTTCCTGAGGCGGTGGCTACGAGTCAGTCGGGTTGGCCGCAGGGCATTACTGTCCAACATCAAACAGGGCTTTCCGAGCATGCCGAGGTTCAGGCGCGTTATCAGGCGCTTGGGCTAAGTGAAGAGCAGGTGCAGGTGCATGCCTTCATTGACGACATGGCCCAGGCCTATGCGTGGGCAGACCTGGTAATTGCAAGGGCTGGCGCCTCTACGGTCTCCGAGCTTGCTGCTTTGGGTCTGCCGGCTATTTTTGTCCCGCTTCCCAATGCCATCGATGATCACCAGACGGCCAATGCTCGGGCCATGGTCATGGCCAAGGCCGCCCTCCTTGTGAAGCAGTCACCCGAGCTCGCCTCGGCCCTTGGCCAGTGCCTTTCGCAGCTTGACTTCAGTGGCCTTCAAGCCATGACCGAAAAAGCCCAGGGCCTAGCCAAAGGCCCGACCTCTCTTGAAAACTATCTTCAGCAGCTTGCCTTGCTCGACAGCTCAGCCAAGGAGGCCTCATGAAGCATAAGATCCAGACCCTGCACTTTGTTGGTATTGGCGGCTCGGGCATGTCGGGCATTGCCGAGGTTTTGTTGAACCAGGGATACAAGGTTCAAGGCTCCGACCTCAGCGCATCCAGCACCACCCGCCGGCTTGAAGACCTTGGGGCCCGCATTTTCGAAGGGCATCAGGCCGAGCATATTCAAGGGGCGGATGTGGTGGTGATCTCAAGTGCCGTGAAGGCTGATAACCCCGAGCTTCGGGCGGCACGGGCTTTAAAGACGCCCGTTGTTCCGCGTGCCCTAATGCTTGGCGAGCTCATGCGCATGAAGCAGGGCATTGCCATTGCGGGTACACACGGAAAGACCACAACCACAAGTCTTGTGGCCTCTTTGCTAGCCGAGGCGGGCCAAGACCCCACCTTTGTGATTGGCGGAAGGCTAAATAGTGCAGGCGCTAATGCAAGGCTTGGCCTCGGAGATACCTTTGTAGCCGAGGCCGACGAGTCCGATGGCTCGTTTCTTAACCTCATGCCAATGATCGCCGTGATCACCAACATTGACGCCGACCACATGGAGACCTATGACCATGACATGGCCAAGCTCAAGCAGGCGTTTGTCACCTTTGCGCAGCGCCTACCCTTCTACGGTACGGCCATTGTCTGCCTCGATGACCCTCAAGTTCGGGAAATCATTCCCTTCTTATCACGGCCGGTTCTTACCTACGGCATGTCAGAGACCGCTGACCTACGAGCCACCGAGGTTCGGGCATCCGGCACTTCCATGGAATTTTTGGTGCAAAGGGGTGAAGAGCCTGCATGGCCTGTACGCCTGAACCTGCCAGGCGAACACAATGTCCGAAATGCTCTTGCTGCCATTGGCATTGGCCTTGAACTTGGCCTGCCTGTAGAGGCCATGCAGTCGGCCCTTAGCCAGTTTCGAGGCGTCGGCAGGCGTCTGCAGTCCTGGGGCGCACTTGGTTTTGCGCGCGGGCCTGCCGAGCTTATTGATGACTACGGCCATCACCCCGCGGAGATTCGTGCCACGCTTCAGGCGGTTCGAGGCGCCTACCCAGGCCGGCGCGTCTTGCTTGTTTTTCAGCCGCATCGGTTCAGTCGCACCCGTGATCTCTTCGATGACTTCGTAAAGGTGCTTACTGAGCCCGATGGACTGATACTTACCGAGGTCTATGCGGCCGGGGAGGCACCGATTGCTCAGGCGGATGGACGAGCCTTGGTCCGGGCCATCCGCCAGTTAGGCCGCATCGAGCCCATCTTCGCGGCGGAGCTTCAGGAGCTTCCCGGCCTTCTTGATGACCTTGTCCAGCCAGGCGATGTGGTGCTTTGCATGGGCGCGGGCTCCGTCGGCGGCCTTGCGCCTCAGCTGGCTGAGCGACGAAGCACTACGGCGAGCGAGGTGGTCTTATGAGCCGTGTTGCTGTTCTCATGGGCGGGCAGTCCGCGGAACGCGAGATCTCTTTGCGTTCCGGGGAAGGTGTCCTGCGTGCCTTACAGGCCAAGGGCGTTGATGCCTTTGGCTTTGATCCGGCCGAGCGTCCTCTTCAGGAGCTTCTTAATGAAGGTGTCACCACAGCCTTTATTGCCTTGCACGGCCGCTATGGCGAAGATGGCTGTGTGCAGGGTGCCTTGGAGCTTTTGGGGATTGCCTATACGGGCTCGGGTGTTATGGCCTCTGCCCTTGCCATGGACAAGCTCATCACAAAACGTGTCTGGATGACCCATGGCATCCCAACCCCAGCCTTTGTTCAGGCCAGTGAGGCCTCGACGGCTGAGCTTGTGAAGGCGCTTGGCCTACCCTTGGCGGTGAAGCCCTCGCGAGAGGGATCGTCGCTTGGCTTCACCAAAATTGAGTCCGAGTCGCAGCTTGCCGACGCGATTGCCAAGGCACGGCATTTTGACGATGCCGTGGTCGTTGAGTCCTTCATTACAGGCCGAGAATTTACGGTAGCACTCTTGCAAGAGCCTGGCGGACCGGTTCGCGCCTTGGACGTGATTGAAATCGTGGCGCCCAAGGGAAACTACGATTATCAGAACAAGTACTTTGGTAACGCAACACGCTACGAATGCCCCGCGGCCATTTCCTTGGAGATGGCAGGCCTTATGAGGGCTCTGAGCTGCAAAGCCTTTGAGGCCCTGGGCTGCGAGGGCTGGGCCAGGGTCGATATTCTCTGGGATGATCAGACACCCAACGCCCAGCCTCAGCTTCTTGAGCTCAACACCAGCCCGGGCATGACGGATCATTCTCTGGTTCCTATGGCCGCCCGGGAGTCAGGTCTTGGCTATGAAGACCTGGTGCTTGCCATTCTTAAGACAGCCCGCTTAAAGCAGTCCGCCGTACCAGCATTAGGTAAAGAGGCTTTTGCATGATCGGCATGCTCTCGCGCACCATGCAGGCGCTCTGGCGATCGCCCCTGGCCATTAATCGTTTTGCTGCAGGCCTTGTCTGGCTTACTTTGTTAACAGGGCTTGCCGCGGTGGCGCTTTGGGTGGCGCGTCAGCCCGCCTTTGCGCTGAAGTCGGTGCAGGTGGTCTCCCTGGGCCCCCCGATTGCCAACCTTACCAAGTCCGATATTCGCCAGGCCATCGAGCAGGCCGGTCAGGGAACGGCACTGACTACACCGCTTCACGACCTTCGCGACGTTCTTGAGGACCATGCCTGGGTACGTCAGGTGTCCATGCGTCGTGTCTGGCCGAATCGCCTTCTGGTCTGGGTGGAGGAGCACGAGCCGATTGCTATCTGGGCCGATGGTCAGCTTATTAATAGCTACGGAGAGCTTTTCTCGGCGCAAGCGGACCTGGGCCAGGTTCAAGAGCGGCTAGGCTGCAAGATGCCTCGGCTCTTAGGCCCGGTGGGCAGTCACCTGCGCGTCATGGAGCGGGCCATGGCCCTGCAAGAAGAGCTTGAATCGCACAAGCGGGTTCTCACGCGGCTTGAGCTCACCGAGCAACTCTCTTGGAAGGCTGTTCTTGATGGCGCCCTTGTGGTGGAGCTCGGCCGTGATCAACTGCCAAGCAGCCCGATTGAACGGCTGCAAGGTCTCTTGATGCGGCTTGAAAGTCTCGAGGCGTCGCTGGAGACCAAGTCGGGCATGCAGAGGCTTGCCCTTGCCGATCTTCGCTATGCCAACGGCTTTGCCTTTCGGGCTGTCTCAGCAAGCGTCTTGCCAGGCCGTAATCCCTCGCGCTCGGAACTTAAGTCGCGAAGCTGCCTTCCCCTTGCCTCTTTATTTCATTTAGAAGGACCTAATGGCCATGCCCCGTGACCCCCAGAAGAATCTGCTGGTTGCCCTCGATATTGGCACCTCCAAAATTGCAGTGGTTGTTGCACAAATTGAGCCAGACGACCGCATTCAGGTGGTTGGCCTAGGTCAGTGCGAGAGCGAAGGCCTTAAAAAGGGTGTTGTGGTCAACATTGACGCCACGGTCGCCTCGATTCAGAAAGCTCTGGAGGAAGCCGAGCTTATGGCCGACTGCAAAATTGACGCGGTCTGGACAGGCATTGCGGGCAGTCATATTCGCAGCTTCAACTCAAGCGGCATGGTGGCCATTAAAGAAAAAGAGGTCACTCAGGCCGACGTAGACCGGGTGATTGAAACGGCAACGGCGGTTAGCATTCCTGCCGACCAACAAATTCTTCATGTGCTTCCTCAAGACTTCGTAATTGATGGCCAGGAAGATGTTCGCCAGCCTCTGGGCATGAGCGGTGTAAGGCTTGAGGTGCGAGTGCATATTGTGACGGGAGCGGTCGCGGCTGCGCAGAACATTATTAAATGCATTCGACGCTGCGGCCTCGAGGTGAGCGAACTTATGCTGCAACCCCTGGCCTCTAGCCATGCCGTTTTAACCGAGGATGAGAAAGAACTGGGCGTTGCCTTGGTTGATATGGGCGGTGGCACCACCGACATTGCCATTTTCTCCGGCGGCGCCATTCGGCACACCGCCGTTATTCCCATCGCGGGCGATCAAATTACCAACGACATCGCCATGGCCCTGCGCACGCCCACCCACGAGGCCGAAGAGATTAAGCAGCGCTATGCGGTGGCCAAGCAAGCTCTTGCCAACGCCTCCGCGAGCTTTGAGGTTCCAGGCCTTGGCGATCGCGCGCCGCGACTGCTTTCGCATCAGTCGCTTGCGGCGGTGGTGGAGCCACGCGTTGAAGAACTTTTCTCCCTTGTTGCCCAGGTTATTCGTGAGAGTGGCTACGAGGAACTCTTGTCATCGGGCATCGTGCTCACCGGCGGAACCGCCCAGATTCCTGGGATGGTGGAGCTTGGAGAGGATGTCTTTTTAAAACAAGTTCGTGTGGCGCGCCCGGCTTATTCGGGCAGCCTTGCGGACCTTGTCTGCAGCCCTCGCTATGCCACTGCCTTGGGGTTGCTCGAGGAGGCACGTCGGCAGTGGCTACGCGGTGGCGTGGTGTCGAGGCAGACGGGTGGTTTCCGTGACACCTGGCAGCGCATGAAGTCATGGTTTGTGGGGAATTTCTAAATTAAGAAGCGAAGGAGAGAGGTATGTCATTTGAAATGCTTGAAACAGAAACGGCGGGCACAGTGATTAAGGTCGTTGGCGTGGGCGGTGCCGGCGGCAATGCTGTCTCCCACATGATTCGTCGGGGTGTGCAGGGGGTGGAGTTCATCTGCGCGAATACCGATGCTCAGAGCCTGGCAAAGTCCAAGGCAGGGCTTGCCTTGCAGCTTGGAAGCTCTGGCCTAGGGGCCGGTGCAAAGCCCGAGGCAGGCCGCGCGGCAGCCGAATCGGACAAGGCACGCATTGCCGAGGCCCTTGACGGCGCGCACATGGTCTTCATTACCGCAGGCATGGGTGGTGGAACGGGAACGGGTGCAGCCCCTGTTGTTGCCGAGGTGGCCAAGGACAAAGGTGCATTAACCGTGGCCGTTGTGACCAAGCCTTTCTCGTTTGAAGGTGGCAAGCGCATGCGCGCCGCCGAGCAAGGGCTTGAAGAGCTTCAGGGCAAGGTGGACTGCCTGATTGTCATTCTTAATGAGAAGCTTGAAGAGGTTTTGGGTGATGACATCACCCAGCTCGAAGCCTTCGCCGCCGCAGACGACGTTCTTAACAATGCCGTTGCAGGCATTGCTGAAATCATTAATGTTGAAGGCCTCGTGAACGTGGACTTTGAGGATGTGAAGACTGTCATGGGCGAGCAGGGCAAAGCCATGATGGGTACAGCCACTGCCAGTGGGCCGGACCGTGCTCGTATTGCGGCCGAACAGGCCGTTCGCAGCCCCTTGCTCGAGGGCGTCGACCTCTCGGGTGCACGTGGCATTCTGGTCAACATTACGGCCAATGGCTCTTTAAAGCTCAAGGAAACCAAGCTTGCGATGGAGACCATCCGCAACTTTGCCGCCGAGGACGCCACCATCATTTTTGGTACCGTGCATGACGAGTCCATGGCTGACAACCTTCGCGTCACGGTAGTGGCCACCGGCCTTGGCCGCATTGTGCAGCGGCCTAAGCTTGTTGCGCCTGTAAAAGTGCCTGTCTACCGAACCGGAACCGATGATGCGGTGGGTTCCCGGACCGATGCCAACGACTACGAGGCCGATGAGGCGCCTCAAGAGTCCGCGACGACTGGCAATGCCTACGCCGGCTACGAGGCTCCCGCAATCTGGCGTCAGCCCCCAAAGAGCGAGGCAGCTGCCCGCGTGCTTGCTCTTGAGGAAGGTGGCATGGATCGGCTGGACATCCCGGCCTTCCTTCGAAAGCAGGCGGACTAAAGACTGGTTTACTCTTACGCTTCTTAGATGCAACCTGTGCCTGGGCCACTGCCTGGCCTAGGCATGACCTTTTTAGGAGAACAACCATGGCTATTCAAGTGGGGCAGGCTCTGCCCAATGTCACCCTTTACGAATTCATTGAAGAAGAAACCCCTGGCTGCGCTGTTGGGCCTAACGCCTTTCAGGTCGCCGACATGGTGAAGGGCAAGACCATCATTGTCTTTGGTCTGCCGGGCGCCTACACGCCCACCTGCTCCGCCAAGCATGTGCCTGGGTATGTTCAGCTTCACGATGCCTTGAAGGCCAAGGGCGTTGACGAAGTCTGGTGCGTTTCAGTGAACGATGCGTTTGTGATGGGCTCCTGGGGCCGCGAGCAGGGCACCAAGGGTAAGGTTCGCATGCTGGGTGACGGCAATGCCGAATTCTCGCAGGCCGTTGACTTAACCCTCGACCTCACGGGCCGTGGTATGGGTATTCGCTCCAACCGTTATGCCATGCTGGTCAAAGACGGTGTGGTGAAGGCGCTTCACGTGGAAGAGCCAGGTAAGTTCGATGTAAGCAGCGCCGAGGCCATGCTCGCCCTTTTATAACGAACGGTCGTTTTTAGCTGTGTTGCGCCAGCGCACCCTGGGCCGACCTGTTGCCGTTCAAGGCATTGGTCTGCACAGCGGTGCTCCAGTAAAGCTTAAGCTTGAGCCCGCGCCTGCGGATTCGGGCATTGTCTTTTGCCGAACCGATCTCCCGCCCCCTAACCGTGTAACAAGCCATGCGGCGGCAGTCGGTGATACGCAGATGGCTTCAACCCTTTCGAGTGGCTCGGTACGCGTGGCCACTGTGGAGCATCTGATGTCAGCGCTCTCAGGCCTTGGCATCGACAACGCGCTGGTTGGCGTTAATGCGGCAGAGATTCCCATTATGGATGGCAGTGCCGCAAGCTTCGTTTACCTCATTCATTCCGCTGGCATCGCCGAGCAAGATCAGCCCAAGCGTTTTGTTGAAGTCACCGCGCCCATTGAGGTGCGTGACGGAGAAAAATACGCACGGCTTGAGCCCTACTTTGGATTTCGTCTCTCCTTTTCCATTGACTTTCAACATCCAGCCATTGATCAGACCGGCCAAAAGGTTGAGCTTGATTTTGCTCAGACCTCTTTTCTGGACGAAATCGCCCGGGCGCGCACCTTTGGGTTCATGCGCGATGTTGATCGTCTTCGTGCCAAGGGGCTAGCCCAGGGGGGCAGCCTTCGCAACGCCATCGTGATGGACGATCGTCGCATTCTGAATAAAGGCGGACTTCGTCAGACCAACGAATTTGCCATGCATAAGGCGCTTGATGCCATTGGCGACTTGTATTTGCTTGGCCGGCCACTGCTTGCTCATTACTCCGCCTACAAATCGGGCCACGGCCTGAACAATCAGCTTCTAAGGGCACTGTCGCAGCAGACTCATGCCTGGCGCGAGCGGGTTTTTGATCGGCTAAGCGACGCCCCGGCCGCCTGGGCGCGTCAGTGGTCTTGGCAGTAAAACGCGCGCAGTCTTTGGCGGGCTTGTTCGGGGGGGCGTGGTCGCGGCGAAAGAGTGCGACCCCGGGTGGGCGCCATGCTTAGTGCCTCAGGCATCCCCACCCGTATTCGAACCGACTGAAATCCCATGGGCTCGAGCTTTACTTTTTCAATGAGGCTTGGAAGAAAGAGCCGCATTCGAGATTGCGCCGCATGGTGGGCAACAACAAGCAGAAGCACCGTCCCACGAATACCGGTTACCGGGTTGTCCCGCTGAACCGAGACGACGAGTCGGTCAAGGGCTGGCTGGCCAATGGCCGTGAGCACGTTGGTGACCATCTGTCGAAGAGCCTGACGCTCGGCAAGGCTGCGGTGGATCGCCAGGGAACAGGTGGCAAGCTGAGCCAGGTCTCGAAGCGGGGTCGACATGCAGCTCATGCTACCCTAAGCGGCTTATGATTTCGCAATTACTGTCCTCCATTTTTGGAAGCCGGAACGACCGGCTGCTTAAGAAATATCAGGCGCGCGTGGCCGCTATTAACGCCCTTGAGCCCACCATGCAGGCCCTCTCTGACGAGCAGTTAACGGGAAAGACCGCTGAATTTCGTCGGCAGCTGGCCGACGGCAAGAAGCTCGAGGAGCTGCTGGTGCCCGCCTTTGCTGTTTGCCGCGAGGCAGGACGTCGGGTGCTAGGCATGCGTCATTTTGATGTCCAGCTTCTGGGTGGCATGGTTCTGCACGAGGGCAAGATCTCTGAGATGCGCACCGGCGAGGGCAAGACCTTGGTGGCAACCCTTGCGGCTTATTTGAATGCACTTGAAGGTAAGGGTGTTCACGTGGTGACCGTGAACGATTACCTGGCCGCCCGTGATGCCCAGTGGATGGGACGGCTTTATTCCGCCCTTGGCCTGACTACCGGTATTAACCTCTCCCAGCTCGATCACGACGCGAAGCAGCAAGCCTATGCCTGCGACATTACCTACGGCACCAATAACGAGTTTGGCTTTGACTACCTGCGCGACAACATGGTCTCGGAAAAGGCTAACCGCGTGCAGCGTGGCCTGAACTACGCCATCGTTGATGAGGTGGACTCCATTCTTATTGATGAAGCACGCACACCGCTCATTATTTCGGGGCATGCCGACGACTCGCCCGACCTTTACCTCAAGCTCAACAGCCTGCCTGCTCAGCTCAACCGTCAGCCCGTCGAAGACGGCCCCGGAGATTACTTCCTTGATGAAAAAGGCAGGCAAGTTAATTTGTCGGATGCGGGCTTTGAGAAAGCCGAGCAACTTCTTACCCAGATGGGTCTGCTTGCCGAGGGCTCAAGCCTTTACGATTCCGCCAATATAAGTCTTCTTCATCACCTCATGGCAGCCCTTCGGGCCCACACCTTGTACTTTCGCGATCAGCAGTATGTGGTGCAGAACGGGAAGGTTGTCATTGTTGATGAATTCACGGGCCGACTCATGGCAGGCCGTCGATGGTCGGATGGCCTGCATCAGGCCGTGGAGGCCAAAGAGGGCGTGGCCATTGAGCCCGAGAATCAAACGCTTGCCTCCATTACTTTCCAAAACTACTTTCGTATGTACGGCAAGCTTGGTGGCATGACGGGAACGGCCGATACCGAGGCCTTTGAGTTTCAGCAAATTTACAGCCTTGAAACGGTGATCGTCCCCACCCATCGGCCCATGGTTCGAAAAGACCTGCAAGACCAGATCTTTCGAACGGTCGAAGAGAAGTTCGAGGCCATCGTGGCGGACATTCAAGAAAGGCATGCCAAGGGTCAGCCGATTTTAGTGGGTACAACCTCCATTGAGAATTCGGAACTTCTCTCGGCGGCTCTTCAAAACGCAGGCCTTGACCATCAGGTGCTCAATGCCAAGCAGCACGAGCGCGAGGCTCAAATCGTGGCCCAGGCGGGGCGGCCAGGCATGATCACCATTGCCACCAATATGGCGGGGCGTGGAACCGACATTGTTCTTGGTGGCAATGTGGAAAAACAGATTGAGGCACTGGAGCAGGACAATTCGCTCGACGCTCGCTCATGTGAGCAGCAGGCCGAGACGCTTAGGTCGGAATGGCAGTCCTTGCACGATCAGGTGATTGCGGCAGGCGGCCTTCATATTATTGGAACCGAACGCCACGAGTCGCGGCGTATTGATAATCAGTTGCGAGGCCGTGCGGGCCGTCAGGGCGACCCGGGCTCTTCAAGGTTTTACCTCGCCATGGATGACCCATTGCTGCGTATTTTCGCGGGCGATCGCATGAAGGCCATCATGGATAAGCTTGGGGTGCCGCGTGGTGAGCCCATTGAAGCAGGGATGGTCTCGCGCTCCATTGAGAGCGCGCAGCGCAAGGTCGAGAACCGTAACTTCGACATTCGCAAGCAGCTTTTGGAGTACGACAATGTTGCCAACGAGCAGCGCCAAATTATCTACTCCCAACGCAACGAGGTACTTGAGGCCGCCGACCCATCCGAGCTTGTCACAGGTCTTCGAGCGGGCGCGGTGGAGTCGCTTGTTCGTCGCTATGTTCCAGTCAACAGTATTGAAGAGCAGTGGGAACTTGAGCCCCTGCAGGACGAACTTGCCCAGCAGTTTGGCGTGGTACTTGACTTAAAAAAATACCTTGATGAGCAAGACGAACTGGACGATCAGGGCCTAGCCGACCTTGCCGTGCAGGCGGCTAATGCCGCCTATGAGGCGAAGTGGAAGCAGGTTGGTCGTGAGCCGTTTGCCGACTTTGAGCGCTCGATTATTATCCAAACCGTCGACCAAAGCTGGCGTGAACACCTTGCGGCACTTGATCATCTTCGTCAGGGCATCCACCTGCGCGGCTATGCTCAGAAAGACCCGAAGCAGGAATACAAGCGCGAGTCGTTTGCACTTTTTGAGCAGCTTCTCGAAAGGGTGCGTGACTCGGTCACGCGCGTGCTGATGAATGTTCAGGTCCAGTCACCCGAAGAGGCTGAGGAGGCGGCGCGTCTTGCCAGCGAGCGCGCCCTTGCCCTTGCCCAGGCCGCAAGCCCCAGCCATGCCGAGTTCAACCCGCAGGCCTCTTTCTCGGCTGAAGACCCGGAGGCCCTGGCGCTCGCTGCCCAAGCCACGGGCGGCAATACCTTTTCTCATGCTGACGATCAGCCTGCAGGCCCCATACTAAGCTCGGCATCGAATGAACAGGCCCAGACCGTTCGGCGCGATATGCCGAAGGTTGGTCGCAATGAGCCCTGCCCTTGCGGCTCGGGCAAAAAGTTTAAACACTGTCACGGGGCGCTTGCCTAAGCCGCCCCAGCTTTTGGTTTTAGAACCCGTCCCGCATGCCCGTTAATCTGCCCTTCCCGAAGGCCGACAACCTTGTCTCCATCGAGGGGTTACGACTTGCGGCCCTGAGTGCGGGCATTCGTAAGGCTGATCGCCTTGACATGCTGCTTGTCCAGTTCGACCCGAGCACGGTCATGGCAGGTGTCTTTACCCAGAATGCTTTTTGTGCCGCCCCTGTGGTTGTCTGCCGCCAGCACCTCAATGCGAACCCACTGGCCTGGCTGGTTAACACGGGCTGCGCCAATGCCGGAACTGGCGAGGAAGGCATGGCCAATGCCCTGCAGTCATGTCAGGTGCTCGCCGCGGGACTTGGTCTTCGCGCCGAGCAGGTTCTGCCTTTCTCAACAGGCGTCATTCTTGAGCATCTTCCTATGCAGAAGATAGAGGCAGGTATTC
>Ga0181600_10003185_pt1 | contig 12553 bp, 9 predicted proteins | sample 041ome_2_FD_132982 | JGI IMG/M metagenome (GOLD analysis project Ga0181600, IMG submission 132982) | Coastal salt marsh microbial communities from the Groves Creek Marsh, Skidaway Island, Georgia - 041406US metaG (megahit assembly) | ecosystem: Environmental > Aquatic > Marine > Intertidal zone... | reverse complement strand
GAAGTATGGTTAATCCAGATATCATCGACAATCTTATCAACCATTTCTGCACCGCCTAAGCGGTCAAATAAACTTGCTTCACTCATTTTAAAGACTCCTCTCTCTACTTATTTTGAGCTTTGAAATCCCCCTCTGCATGCAGAGGGGGACATGTTTGCATCATTGCAGGTTATGCGTAACCTGCGATGTCGTTCATTTCTTTAGCGATCTTCAATTCGCCTTCAGACGCCATCTCTTCATCCCACTTGTTCATTTGCTCATTCATGTACTTGTGCCATACTGGCGGTAGAAGAGCAAGAGCAAAAAGTGTGAAGTATCCGCGACCACAGTTTGGTGAACCGACTTCGTCCAACTCCCAAAAGTGGGTCTCACCGCGGTCATGGTGATCGCCTTGACGGCCAATCTCAATGAAGAACCAGCTTGTGAATGCAGTGCTGTTGTCCCAGCTGTGACGATAGTCAATTGGCTGACCCTTCTCACGAATCAATCCATAGTGCTCTAGGTAGTTCAACGCTTCTAACTCGAAGTTTGAAATCAACCATACGATTGCTAAGCAACCCATGCCTACCCAGCCACCGACTGACCAGAATAACAACACAGTTGGTAATGCCATGAAGTAACCACGGATCCAACGATTCTGCCATGATAGGAACGGGACACCTAGACGCTCTAGACGCTGCTTCTCCATCAAAAACAAGAACTTGCTCTGACCGATACCTGATAATGGGTAGTGCTTGAACAAGCTACGACCACGTGGTGATGTCGCTGGATCGTCTTGATGACCAAGCTCTAAGTGGTGGTTATAGACATGCGCATAGCAAAAGTGTGCCTTGCCTGATAATGCCATCATCCAACGAGCGATAACGAAGCTGAAGCCTTTAGTATGGGCTAGCTCGTGACCATAGATGATACCGATACCGGCAAAGATACCTGTTGAAATTGTAGCGCCAATTAACTGTGATCCTGTGATGCCGTCTTGCACCGTCAAACCAAGGATTTCAGTGGTACCGATGGGTACACCGTTCATGTATTGGAAAATGCGCCAAGCTAATGTGATTTGCAATAATGCAAACACACCTAGCATGCCGTACATCACACCATTGTGCAGTGCTGGAATACCATAGGTATCTCCATTCTCATCGAAACCAGCACCTGGTGTTTGTGCTTTAGTTAATGTATCTATGATGATACCTACACCTAGTAATACTAGACCTGTCCATACCCACGGACCGCCTGTCATTACGCCGAACATTGACGCTAGGATCAGTAATGGCGCTAAAAAGTAACGCACGTTGATTAAAAATTTCTTCATCAAACCTCCTACGAATCTTAATCCCTTGTTAATTAATTGTGTCTTAGTATTTTTTATACATCCAAGGCTTTTTTGTGTAGCAAAAAAACCCAAACTTCAAATGGAATAACCCGATTATAGCACCAGAAATACGTAAAACCACAGCCTAAATATTAACTCAATATGCGTCTGTGAGAATATGCTTAATCAATCAATATCCAGGGATTATCTAGTACACAGCACGATTGTACAAATAATAAGCTTTCGATGTGGTTTTTTACTCCGGATGAACCCGAACTGTGGGCTTTACTTGGCTTCAAATATTAATGAAAGTGAATTAATGCAGTAGCGTTTACCTGTGGGCTGAGGGCCATCGTCAAACACATGACCCAAATGTGAACCGCAATTGTTACAACACACTTCAGTTCGTGTCATACCATGTGATTGATCAGTGATATAGACGAGCGCCTGCTGATTGGCGGCTTGCCAGAAACTCGGCCAACCGGTCCCCGAGTCAAATTTAGTCGTGGACTCAAACAAGACTGTCTCACAGCAAACACACTTAAAAAAGCCATTACCTGCTTCATCGAGTAAGTGGCCTGTGAAAGGAGCTTCTGTCCCCTTATTCCAACACACATCATACTGTTCAGAATTTAGCTTATCGGACCATTTATTTTTACTCATCCAACCCCACTTACCTGATTACAACCTATCTTTACTGTTTGGCGTCCTCTTTGCCGACTTCTTTCATACTTAATCGAATACGATTTTGTTTGTCTATTTCTAAAACTTTGACCGTCACCATATCACCTTCTTTCAGCACATCAGAGACATTTTCTACACGCTCATTTGAGATCTGTGAAATATGAACAAGACCATCACGCCCAGGCAAAATAGTAACAAATGCACCGAAGTCCATAATTTTTGCGACTTTACCCTCGTAAGTTGCACCCACTTCGACATCGGCTGTAATCAGTTCAATTCGCTTCTTAGCCTCTTCACCTGCCGCTCTATCGACTGAAGCAATCTTGATATTACCCTCATCATCGATATCAACCACGGCACCGGTCTCTTCTGTAATAGAGCGAATAACTGATCCACCTTTACCGATAACATCACGAATCTTGTCAGGATGAACAGACATAGACAGTAATCGCGGCGCATATTCTGACATCTCAGCAGGACTATTAATCACTTCACACATCTTACCCAGGATATGGATACGCCCTTCTTTCGCCTGCTCAAGTGCAATTTTCATTATCTCTTCAGTGATACCGTCAATCTTAATATCCATTTGTAATGCTGTGATACCTTCTTCAGAACCGGCTACTTTAAAGTCCATATCACCGAGATGATCCTCATCACCTAAGATATCTGATAGCACTGCAAACTTATCACCTTCTTTAATTAGACCCATGGCAATACCTGCGACAGGTGCTTTAATAGGTACACCCGCATCCATCAAGGCAAGACTGGTACCACACACTGAGGCCATAGAACTAGAACCATTCGATTCAGTGATTTCTGACACCACACGGATAACATATGGAAATTCTTCCTGACTTGGCATAATGACTTGCACACCACGCTTGGCAAGCTTCCCGTGACCTATCTCACGACGACCTGGTGAACCGGTTCTGCCAGCTTCACCGACTGAGTAAGGAGGGAAGTTGTAATGCAACATGAAGGTTTCTTTACGCTCACCTTCAATAGCATCAATAATCTGAGCATCACGCCCAGTTCCAAGAGTCGTGACCACGATCGCTTGAGTTTCACCACGAGTAAACAATGCTGAACCATGAGTTCTCTCTAGAATGCCTGTTCTGACAAATATAGGTCGTACGGTTTTAGTATCTCGCCCATCGATCCGTGGTTCGCCAGAAATAATTTTTCCGCGCACTAAACTTTTTTCCAAACTTGAAAATTCAGCGACTACATCCGCTTCGGTAGGACCCTCTTCATCACACAAATCTTGCTTAGCTTGCTCACGAATCTCTGCAATAGCTTGTTGGCGTGATAATTTTTCAGAAATCTTATAAGCATCACTCAATGCTTCTGTATATAGTGCAGCAACTTTACCCGCCAACTCTTCATTATTCTCAGGTGCAGTCCATTCCCAGCGTGGCTTACCAACTTCAGCAGCTAACTCTCTTATAGCATTGATCACCACTTGCATCTGTTGATGGCCAAACATAACCGCACCCAACATAACTTCCTCTGACAGCAAGTTAGCTTCAGACTCCACCATCAATACTGCGTTATCAGTACCAGCAACCACGAGTTCAAGATCTGATTCTGCTATCTGCGAAAAAGTTGGGTTAATGACATATTCATCATTAATGTAACCCACTTTTGAAGCACCAATTGGACCATCAAAGGGAATACCTGATATAGCCAAGGCTGCTGAAGTACCAATCAAAGCAGGTATATCAGCATCAATATCATTATTCATAGACATCACTGTTGCGATGACTTGAACTTCATTTTTGAAACCTTTTGGAAACAGCGGGCGAATAGGACGATCGATCAATCGACAAGTAAGAGTTTCTTTTTCACTCGGTCGACCTTCACGCTTGAAGAATCCCCCAGGAATCTTACCTGCGGCATAAGTTTTTTCTTGATAGTTGACGGTAAGAGGAAAGAAGCTTTGGCCCTCTTTTGCGGTTCTCACGCCTACAACTGTTACTAGTACTGTGGTACCACCCATATTCACAATGACTGCACCATCTGCTTGACGAGCGATTTCGCCGGTTTCGATAGTGACTTCATGTGCGCCGAACTGGAAAGATTTCTTTATGCTTTTCACTAGGATTTCCTATAAGAATTGACTATAACAAATGAAATTACACAGGACTGATGTAAAGTAATTCACATCTTATTCTGCATAGACGATTCATTCTTGTGCCCTCACGAGAATGAACTAAAAAATTTTTGATTGAAGCTGATACATCAACTTCACAATGTGGGCGTCGTACGTTCGACAAAGATGACCAGACATGACAACAGCTGGAACATTAATCTTTTATCGACGCAGACCTAAAGATGAAATCAATTGTTGGTAACGACTCTGGTCTTTACGTTTGATGTAATCCAGTAACTTACGACGTTGGTTGACCAACTTTAAAAGACCATGTCTTGAATGATGATCATGTATATGATCTGCAAAATGGTCACTAAGATATTTAATTCGGGCAGACAGAAGTGCCACCTGTACTTCGGGTGAGCCCGTATCATTGGCTGACTGTTGATACTGTTCGATAATGCCTGACTTGTCTTCTGCTGTTAGTGCCATGTTTTATTATTTCTATCTTAAGGGTTTATAACGATGCGCGATTCTACCATGTGAGTCAGCTCATACAATACTTAATTTAGCCCCGAGTGCCAAAAAATTGATTAAATTTCACGGCCTTACCCTGTTCCAGCTGAGCTAACCCCCTTAAAACCCCCTGTGTATCAAATATACGCAGATATTTTAGTGAATGTGTTTGCTCTAACTGCAGACCAATACCCTGTTGCAACATTTGTACAAAACCCTCATTCAATGTCTTGCTTGGATAGCCTGAATAAGCGGTTTCAATTGGTAAAACCAGCGACTCAATGTTCTTATGGTGCTGCAATACGGATTCCATTTCTTGCATAGTGACCATGGGATATAGTGTGCCGAAATCTCCAACTGACAATCTCCTCAACAATTTCACATGCGCATAACAACCAAGCGCCCGGCCCATATCTTCAACCAATGTTCTGATATAGGTGCCTTTTGAACACTTCACTGTCATCTCCACGGTATCATTAGTCATCTCGCCTAACATGATGTCATGGATTTTTACCAAACGAGAACCACGCTCTACCTTTTGCCCCTGCCGAGCAAGCTTATAGAGGGGCACACCGTCTTTCTTAAGTGCCGAATACATCGGTGGCACCTGCTCAATATCACCCAAAAATTGTGGGATTAGGGCTTGAAATCCCTCAATATGATGCTGTTTGACGTCAGCTTGACGAGTTACCTCACCTTCGCTGTCACCAGTAGTGGTCTCTTGGCCTAACTGAGCGACCACTGAATAACACTTTTGCATGGAAGTAATATGTTCTGCGATCTTGGTAGCACGACCAAAACATATAACTAATGCACCACTTGCTAACGGATCTAAAGTACCCGTATGTCCCGCTTTGCGAGCATTAAATAAGCGTTTAACTTGTTGAAGAGCGTGGTTAGAACTTAGCGCTAATGGTTTATCCAATACCACCAGACCATGCATATCAATTCCACGCTTTTTTTTATTTGCCACGAATTATAATTTTGTGTTGACTGAAACTAAAAACGAGTTTTGCTAATTTTTTCTTGTGTTAATATTTCTTCCAGACGGGTGGATCTCTCAGTCGTATCGTCGAAATAAAAAACTAATTTAGGAATCACTCTTATACGCAATATTTTTCCTAATTCTTTCCTTAAGTGCGCAGCGCAACTATCCAAACCTTGTTGTAATTCTTTAGTATCTTGTGAAGTTGAAAACGGCGTGTAATAAATCTTAGCTGTAGATAAATCCTTATTTACAACCACTTCAGTAATGGAGAAATCACTCACGCGTGGATCATTGATATTTTCACGCAGCATGACAGCAATTTCACGATGTATTTGCTCAGCAATACGTAATGAACGAGGATAATCTCTAGGCATTATCAATCAATTGTCCGTGCCACTTCTGTACGCTCGTAAACCTCTATCTGATCTCCCGCCTTCACATCATTATAGTTTTTAACTGCGATACCGCATTCTGTACCGGAGCGAACTTCATTAACATCATCCTTGTGTCTACGTAGCGATTCTAACTCCCCTTCATAGACAACGACATTATCACGCAGCACTCTGATTGGATTGCCCTTTTTCACCGCACCATCGACTACCATACACCCGGCCACAGCCCCTAATGCTGATGATTTAAATACATCTTTCACTTCAGCAATACCAACAATCTCTTCACGGAGCTCTGGTGACAATAATCCACTCATCGCATCTTTAACGTCATCGATGGCTTCATAAATCACACTGTAGTAACGCAAATCGACACCGGTATCGTCCAGAGCTCGCCGCGCACTGGCATCAGCGCGCACATTAAAGCCAATAACAATAGCTTTAGAAGCCGCAGCGAGGTTGATATCAGATTCAGTAATCCCGCCCACTCCAGAACTCACTATAGTAACTTTAACCTCTTCAGTTGAGAGTTTTGCTAAAGAATCTTTTAGTGCCTCAGCACTACCTTGGACATCGGCCTTAATCAGAATATTTACACTGACTACTTCGCCATCTTGCATTTGATTGAAAATATTCTCGAGCTTCGCGGCTTGTTGAGCCGCCAACTTAGAATCTCGTGTCTTACCACGACGTAATTCAGCCACCTCACGCGCTTTACGATCGCTCTCAACGACAATAGCATCCTCACCCGCATTGACCGTGCCGGAAATACCCAGCACCACAACAGGCAGTGATGGGCCAGCAGATTCTATTGCCTCACCCTGCTCATCAAACATAGCGCGAACACGCCCATATTCCTCTCCACATAATAAAATATCGCCGCGATTGAGTTGTCCTTCCTGCACCAAAATAGTCGACACTGGACCACGTCCTTTATCTAATGAGGATTCAACTACGATGCCAGATGCAGGACCTGTGGGTACACCTTTTAATTCCATAATTTCAGCTTGCAGACTGAGCGCACTCAAAAGTTCGTCAATACCCTCACCCGTTTTTGCGGAGACGTTAACAAACTGCACATCCCCTCCCCAATCTTCTGGTATTACATTCAATGCAGACAGATCATTGCGGACTCGGTCTGGATCGGCTTCAGGCTTGTCCACTTTATTCACGGCTACGACTATGGGTACCCCAGCAGCACGCGAATGCTCAACCGCCTCAGCCGTCTGTGGCATGACGCCATCATCGGCTGACACCACTAAAATGACAATATCAGTTAGCTGCGCACCTCGAGCACGCATAGCAGTAAAGGCCGCGTGTCCGGGAGTATCCAAGAATGTAATCACACCATTTGGCGTATCAACATGATAAGCTCCAATATGTTGAGTGATGCCACCGGCCTCACCCGCCGCCACACGAGAGTGGCGAATATAATCAAGTAGTGAAGTCTTACCATGATCCACATGTCCCATCACAGTCACTATCGGCGGTCTTACTACCGATGCTGCACTGTCGTACTCAGGCTTGATTAAGTCAGTTTCAACATCATTATCTTCATATGGCTTAGCGACATGACCCAACTCCTCAACGACTAACACGGCTGTATCTTGATCAATCACTTGATTGATAGTGGCCATCACACCCATATTCATCATTACTTTAATCACTTCAGCCGCTTTGATCGCCATTTTTTGCGCTAGATCTGCCACTGAGATGCTATCTGGGATCATCACCTCATGCACAACAGGTGCTATAGGTTTTTCAAAACCATGCTTAGAAGTACTCTCAACTTTTTGTGGTCGTACCTTAGCTTTAGTTTTGCGCTTACCACGCTTGTCGGTGGACACATGCAGTTCAGCACGCTTACCTTGATCTTCTGATTTGTCGCGCTTGCGGGGAGAACTCTTTCTTTCTTTGGTGGGTGACTCTTTGACTGGCTCAGTCTGAGCAGCTTTTTGTTGAGCTTCCTGCAGTGCCTGTTGTTCCGCTATACGTTGAGCCTCTTCAGCTGCTTGTTTCTCTCTCTCAATTCGCTCTTGTTCTTCTCGCTGTTTTTCCTCAGCTATACGTTGAGCCTCTTTTTCTGCCTCAACACGTTCTTGTTCGGCACGCTTTTGCTTTTCAGCTTCCTCTTGTCGTTTCTTTTCTTCTTCCTGTTCTATCAACTCACTACGTTTTACATATGTTCTTTTCTTGCGTACTTCTACATTGACCGTTTTTGTAGCAGATGCACGGCCTTGCCCACCCGATACTTTGAGCTGAGATGTGCTTTTTCTTCGCAAGGTGATTTTCTTTCCATCACCCGAGCCTTCTAGTTTAGAACCTTTACTTTGACGCAGATATTCAAGCAACTGAAGCTTCTCACTATCAGAAATTTCATCGTCGGGTGCTGTGAAGCTTAAGCCAGCATCTTGAAGCTGCTGTAGCAGTTTATCGACAGGAGTTCCAACGACTTCCGCAAGTTGTTTTACAGTGACCTTTGCCATGTATCCTCTGTTTATTTAGTTATTCTTCTGCAAACCATGGAGCACGCGCTTGCATGATCAATTCACCTGCCCTGTCATCATCCAACCCTTCGATATCCGCAATATCATCGATAGATTGTTCAGCCAGGTCTTCCATAGTAATAATTTTACGTGCAGCCAGTTCAAAAGCTAAATCACGATCCATACCTTCCATATTTAGAAGATCTTCAGCCGGCTCTGCCAACTCATCTGATTCACCAGAAATCGCTTGTGTCAGCAGGGCATCTCTGGCCCGACCACGCAGCTCATCGACGATTTGCTCATCAAACTCTTCCACTTCAAGTAGTTCCTTCGGTGGCACATAAGCAATTTCATCCACCGTTGAAAAACCCTCTTGAACAAGGATTGCGGCGACTTCTTCATCAACATCAAGTTTCTCCATGAATAGTTCTTGGAGTACTCGCATTTCACCTTCACTCTTCTCTTCAGCCTGACTTTCAGTCATAACATTGAGCGTCCAACCAGTCAGCTCACTGGCCAGCTTAACATTCTGACCACCACGCCCAATCGCTTGCGAGAGTTTATCCTCCTCCACTGCAATATCCATACTATTGGATTCTTCATCTAAGACTATCGACAGAGTCACAGCAGGCGACATTGCATTAATTACAAACTGTGCCGGGTTCTCATCCCATAGAATAATATCAATACGCTCACCCGCCAGCTCATTTGAAACTGACTGAACACGCGAGCCACGCATACCCACACAAGCACCAACAGGGTCTAATCGAGGATCAGATGAACGCACAGCAATTTTAGCGCGCAAGCCTGGATCACGGGCAGCACCTAGTACATCAATGACATTCTGACCCACTTCAGGCACTTCAAGTTTAAATAATTCAATCAGAAATTCTGACGCTGTTCGTGTAAGAAATAATTGAGGACCTTTCATTTCAGAGCGCACTTCTTTCAAGTAAGCACGGACTCGATCACCAGGGCGAATAGATTCACGTGGAATCATATCCTCACGAGGAATAAAACCTTCAGCATTCCCTCCCAAGTCAATATATATGCCATTATGCTCTGTGCGCTTGGCGACCCCCATCACTAATTCACCGACACGATTACTATAAGCATCTACGATAAGGGCTCTTTCAGCCTCACGGACTTTTTGCACGATCACTTGCTTAGCCGTATGCGCAGCAATTCGTCCAAATGAAACCGACTCGATGTCTTCTTCTATGTAGTCACCTACTTCAGCATCCGCTTTTTTCTGAATAGCGTAGCTGTAAAGTATTTGCTTTTCCGGTGACTCAAATTCTGGATCTTCATCATCTACCACCAACCAGCGACGGTAAGTATTGTAATCACCAGACTCACGATCAATTTCCACACGAACCTCAATATCCTGCGTATATCTTTTACGAGTGGCTGTGGCTAAGGCTGCCTCTATTGCTTGAAAAATTACTTCCTGATCAACCCCTTTTTCATTTGAGACTGTTTCAGCAACCATTAAAATTTCTTTATTCATACCTGCATATTCCTACTCTTAGCTAATCCTGAGAATGTATTCTTAGAGATAAATCAAATGTGCTCTTTTTACTGCATCTATGGAAAAACTCACCTCAAGCCCATCTACCATCATGATGATGTTATCTGACTCAATTCCAATGAGTTCTCCTTTAAAATTCTTACGTCCTTCCAACGCCCAAGCCAGTCTTACCTTAATTTCAAAACCCAAATAACGCTGATAATGCGCCAACTTCAATAATGGACGTTCAACACCTGGTGATGACACCTCTAAAGTGTATGGCACCGCAATTGGATCTTCCACATCGAGCACTGCGCTCACTTGATGACTGACCTCTGAGCAATGATCCAGTGTGACTCCATCCTCATGATCAATATATATTTTTATGAGTGCATGTCTCTGCGAACTGCGGTATTCAAGTCCCCACAGCTGATAACCAAGACCAGTAATAATCGGATCAAATAAAGATTCTAAAGTTTGCGAATCGACCCTCAAAACCAATCTCCTCAAAATGCCAGTCGTTTTTAACCAGACAACAAAAAAGCCCCATGCGGGGCTTTAAAAAATTCTTTACTGATCGTGTATATCCAATATCGTACCGATTATATTTAACAGTTTAACAATGAGCAAGCAGTATTCACTCTGCCAATCGGAAAACATAGATTTAAATGACATCATCCTTTAATTCGACAAGATACCACTGTATCCAAGTACACTATATAGCTGTCTTAATAAAATGCATCTATGAATCAATGAATTCATTACATAACAGGGGTATCTGGACAATAAAATCAACCTTTGAGTATTATAGAGAAGCTCGAAAAAGTTCAGCTAAATTGGCATTAGGGCTATAAAAACAATTACTTACATATTTTAATCTAACACGGAATATAACCACAACAAGATAGACTAGATCTCATGGAGAAAGCATATCACAACACAATACTAAAGAAGCTAGCAGCCTCTAGATCAATATCTACTCAGCCTCAGAATACTGCAGAAACCGATACATTTGATCATAATAGTATTACTTGCTAAAGGTATGTATTACATCAGCTGGTGACTGAGGTTCATACTAAAATATAGCTTATAAATTCTTCGTCAGCATTGGCCGTTCCGTCAAAATCTCTACCGTCTCTTGATTGCTAATAAAATTCTGTCGTACGCCCACTACAATCATTTTTGCATCAACGTCATCGATCAAGATAGCCACAGCAATCTGATTGTCGCGATAGTCATAATGTCGCGTAATTTCACGCCCATCTGAATCTCTCACTTTTTCACTGTACTGAGTGTGGTCCCAAGCGCAACAAACCGCCACAGAATGTATCTCCTTATCAGCATAACGCTTTTTGACCAAATTAAGCGCCTTATCTCTCAATGTTTCTTTATCCTCACCTTGATAGGCATCGCTAGGCATTCTTTGATCTTCAATTAATGCACGCGCATGCTCAGCAATGAGTTGCGCTAACGTTTGATTAGCTCGATCCAACTTGGCTTGTTGTTCACTCAAGGGCTGACTTGCTTGTTCAGGGTAACCACGAAAAGCTAAATCAATGTTAGTTTGAATTTGGGTGATAGCATCAAAACTACGGCGCTCTGGGTAGCGCGCGCGATTGGTTAAAATAGACTCTGCTATGCGCCTAGCATCAATGTCATTCGTCATAGGTGTGAGGGTAAATCGCATAGCAACAAGATTATGGTCAATTACCGCAGCCAGCACCCGAATAGACTCAGGGCTCTCGTTTTTCAATGCAGTTGAGACCTCATCAAAAGCCCGCATTAAATCCGTCCAGTCCTTACTATACTTTTCGCTGCGCTGAAATAATGGCTGATACTGCCTCGACCATTGTTGTATCTCAGAGCGATAACGCGGCACCTGATCTAAGCCTAACTTATGACGCTGCAACACCACTCCATTGATCTTATTCTCAATCAACCAAGCTTCAGTCGACTTCGGTCTGAACTGATCCAGTGCCACGATTTCACGGCTGGCCAATACTGCATCTTTGAGAGCAAGCACATAATTCACTGCGGCTTGCAGATGCTGTTCAAACTCTGGAAAATCTGCCGTATTGTTCGCGCTTAATCCTTGTTCAGTTTTTGCCGCTTCTTTATGACGAATGTCCAAAATACGTTGCTTGGCAACCTCCACACGCTGATACAACTCGGCCACTTGTGCATATTCACGTGAGGCGCCGGATTTCTCTAAATCCTGAATGACACTATCGAGTCGTTGCTGAATGAATGCAAATTGCTGATCTTGCCCTACACCAGGCATGATGATTCCAAACTGAGCCATAAATGCGGCCTGTTGCTCTGGGGTGGCTGCGTTAAACTGGGCTTCCAGTTGTGGATTCTCTTTAAGTCCCTGATTGAATTGAGCCAGTAATACTTGCTGTTGGGGACTGATTGGCTGATTAGCCAACATCAGTTGTTGTTCCAGTTCGCGCTCAATCTCATTCATATTCATAGTTTGGCGCTTAACGGCCTCACTGAGAGGGTATGGCAGAGACGACTCGGCCTGCACCAGTATAGGTGGCAGTAAACTTACACAAAGAATGAAAACCCAT
>Ga0181600_10003183_pt1 | contig 12557 bp, 17 predicted proteins | sample 041ome_2_FD_132982 | JGI IMG/M metagenome (GOLD analysis project Ga0181600, IMG submission 132982) | Coastal salt marsh microbial communities from the Groves Creek Marsh, Skidaway Island, Georgia - 041406US metaG (megahit assembly) | ecosystem: Environmental > Aquatic > Marine > Intertidal zone... | reverse complement strand
GTTTTCCCTGTCAGTACCATGTACAGTAGGTCACTCAAGAAGTCCTGTACGAAAACAGGTGTGTCTGAACGTTTGAGATCCAGTCCCATCGCTTTCATTTTGCCATCCTTGCCGTCAACATCAGCACGTTTGCCTTCCTTGTCGTAGTAGAGCACGGCATATCTTTTCTTTGTTATGAACAAACCTTTAGATGCCACAAGTTCTCTACCCGCCGCTATGACTTCACCACGTGTGCTAGGACAATGGAAGCCTTTAGTCATGAACGCCTTGAACGATCCGTTGACTTCATCTGCTATCCTGTCATACAGTGCCACGACTGAATCTTTGGTCCAAGGTATGACACCTTCGTTGATCTCTTTCTGTAATGTCTTGTATGCCGAGAAGTAAACCGAGTCCGTGTCTCCGTACACGATACTCTCTCCCTTGTGGTCATACTTGCCCGCCACGATCTCATTGACCTTACTGGCCATGTGTTTTGTGATACACCTGCCTGTGAGTGTCACACTCTGACCTATCCTGATGTCAAAGAACCTACAACCTGGGTTGAGGATAGCACCATATAGACTGTTCAAGTTAATCTTTTTGACCAACTGTCTCTTGTCCCAGTACTCTCTTTCAATCTCGTTGTCACCACACTCACGCATCTTTTTCTGCATGTCCTGTCTCTCTGCGTACCAACGTTTCAACAATCCTGGTATTATTGCCTCCTGCTCGTAGGTGAATATGGTGCCGTTTGCACTCAGCATCCATTTGTTGTTGCCGTCGAATATTATCTCATACAGTTGTGCCGCACTCATTCTCACACTGGTCTTGTCCTCCCAGTCCACTATGATCTCCGTGCCTTTCTCTTGGTTCATGACCGCTTGGTACTCCCAACTGCCGAACTGGCTGTCCCATGCCGCCGCGAATGACTTCTTGGCGTGTTTGGCCCTGTTGATCTCCGCTGAAGTTATGACAGGCCTGATCTGTCCCACTATGGTTTCAGGTCCCATGTTCAATGCACGGATCACACTTGGATACAGAGAGTTGATGTCAACGGATCCTATCCAGTCATGTATTCCTTTTTGCGGGGTCGCCACGTGGGCACCTGCCGCTGGTTGGTTCTCTTCACCGTCCTTCTTGTACTTCCTGCCCGGTACCTGCATTCCACGTCTGTGTGTTTCATTCACGATTGCCTGTTCCGTGACCGCGACCGCACCCATTGTTGTTTGCAGTAACACAGTGTTCTGGTGTGCTATCTCATTGGCCAGTTCTATAAACTTCAATTTCTTCTCTAGTTTGGCCAGTAGTGCAGTGTCCTGTCTGTTGTATTCTATGAACAATCCAAAATCATTCTTGTACAGGTTGTCGAGCGATCCTTCGTAGACTGTTTTTCTCTCATCCAACTCGTGTTCACCAATTGCGTCTAGTCTGAAACTGTGTCTTTCCTCGTATGTGTATTTCCTGTATAGTTCTAACAAGTCCAAGTGTACACGTCCCACGAGATCAAAACTCAACTGCTCCCTACCATATTTCTCGAACACCCTCTTTCTAGGTTTTTCACCCCAGAAACACAATCTTCTTGTATCGTCTCCGCTTAATACTTTCTGTATCCTTCCAACTGTGTAGGGAATATCATAACCCTCACTGTTCCAACCAGATAAGATGTCAGCGTCCTCGACAAGTTGCAAAAATGCATCTAACATGTCTTTCTCTTTCTCAAAAAGCATTGTGTTGTCAAATCTTTTCGTGAGCTCTTTGGCGTCGTCCATGCTGATGGTCTTTGGAGGTACTGCGAAAGTGACCAGTTGGTCCGTCCAGCTCATGTAACAACTTATGGCAGTTATGGGCATGAACGGATCATCTGTTGTTGAATAACCCCGATCGGGATCGAAGTCTACTTCAATATCAAAAAACATAACATTTAACTTGGGCGTCTCCTTGCCCAGGTAGTTCTCCTCCAAACACCTGAACACCGGATTGATGTCATTCTCGTACAGTTGTTTGTTGGATCTTATTCTTTGTTCTTTTATGAATTCCTTGTGTGTGGCACACTGCACTCTCTGTAAAGGTGCACCAGTCATTGACCTGTGTTTGCCCCTGGCGTCCTCGTAGTAGAACACGTACCTGGCATCATACTCCGTGAATATCCTGCCCTTCTTGGGATCACGTTCCACTACGTATATCTTGTCCTCGTCCTTCTTGTATAGTGCGTCTATGTAACTCATAAGTTAAATTTATTTTTGTTTCTTTTTAAGTAAAGTCTTGAAACTTTCTCACCGTAATGGCGTCCGCCATCTGGCATGTTACCAGTTTCAAATCCTACGTTAAGTGGCGACTCTCCAACATGATTGGTCATGTCTATGTAGTCCGGCATCTTTGCTGTGAGACCGTCTTTTTCTACAGCACGATGTATGTTTTTAGTGTAGTCGTAGTAAGTGCTCCAGTTGTAAGATATATTCATTTTTTTACAAAATTCAATGCCGCGGAAAATTTCGTGCAGGCTGACATCATGAGTGCATGTTTCGTCATCTAGATCGTACATGTAAGTGAATATCTTGTTCAGCAGGTCATTACTAGTCCAAATACCGGCACGGGCTCCACTTGCCACCCAGTTGTGTTTTTTTGATTTAGGAATCCATGGATATTTTTCGCAGAAGTTTGACTGAAATACGTAGTTTGGCACTTTAAAGTTTATATCAAACGGAAGGTCAATTCTGTTCAATCCAGAATATTGTAGGTACACGTAGTCAGGCACTCCATTATATTCAACATATTCAAATAATCTCGATGTAATGTAACGGTTCCCCATTGCAGGAAATGATAGATTTACAAATACCCATCCGTCCATATCAAAGACAGTTTCAAAATCACCGACTAATCCCATACCATTACTGCAACCGATTAAAAGACATTTCTTCATTATACTACCACCAATAACTTGCCACGCCGTAACCGTAGACATTTATGATTGCGAAGTAGCCAGTGATCATCATCACGAACGCCGCTTCTCTCCTATATGAAGCATAACATTGTGTTATCGCTCCTATGAAGAATCCAGGATAGATTATGGTCATGTCTGGGTCTGCGGCCGTTATCGCGAGTGTGAGGCTGGCTCCAACTGTGAAAACGAAACTGACAAGTTCAAAATAGAACGCTGTCCGGTCACTCTCAAAACTACGAAGCCAGAATGATCTGACTTTGTCCAACATTAAAGTTTGCCGGCCGTGTTCAGTATGCTTTCCAGCGTGTCCATCTCGTCTGCGATGTTCTGGTAGTTGCCCTTGTGTGCAACTGATATCGCTTTGTTGATCAGTGCTGGTTTCAATTCTAGTTCTTCTGATATTGCTTTTACTGTGTCTTTCAATCCACCCTTCAAGTCCTCGACCTCACCTAGTACCTGTGAACCTTGGGAAATGATCTGGATCAATTTCTGCTTTTCTGCGTCATTAAAGTTTCTTACTGCCATTTGTTTCTCCTGTTGTTGTCAACAGTATATAACAGATTTACAATGAATGCAAACTATTTCTTCTTGGTGTTGACGTTCTTGGCTTTACCACGTCTGTTTGGGTTGGGATCTTTTCTTCTCTTCCTGCTGGCCGCGGACTTCCTGCCTTTCTTGCCCAGTGCGTGTGCCTTTGATCTTGGTAGGCATTTAGGCTTACCTTCTTTGCTGGAACCCCTCGCACAGTCGCCCCTGATCTTGCCATCAGGACCAAAACGCACCCATTTGTCCTTGAACCATTTCTTGAGGTCCTCGTTCAGTGTTTCTGAGAACACCAATTCACCACAGTTCACACAGAAGTCCACGTCCTCTTTCTTGACGCAGTTGGGCACACGTTTGCCGAACATGGTCTTCATGCCCTTCTTGGTGTAGCCTTTCCAACACTTCTCCGTGATTATCTCACTGGCTCTCATTATTTCTTCTTGCTGTTGCCCCAGTTGGCCGCACCCTTTTTACGACACTGCACTAGTGCACCACTGGCATAGGCACTGGGCCATACTTTGTATCTTGATTTGACTTTGTGATAGCAGGCGTCTTTCTTCTCTGCTAATTGCTCGAACTCTTCCTCTGTGATACCAACCACTTCACGGATCTGCATGTTACCACTTCCTGCATGACCAATATCTCGCCTTGGTCTTTGGTCCTGGGTTGGCACAGTTGTGTCTCGCCCTGAATGATTTTCTCGCTTTTGGATTTGATTTCCTGATCCTCATGGTTGGTCTCTTCGCACTTGTACCACCGTGTCCGAAGTTGACTTTCTTGACATTTCCTGTCTTTGGATCTTTGACATACACTTTGAATTTCTTAACATCACCACGCATGGGTTTGTTGAGTGGAACTTTCCTGCCTTGGTACTCTGCGTCAAACAGTTCCGTCTCGTCTTCTGGGAAACCCAATGGACCTAACACTTCTTCGAAGTCCTCGTCCTCTTCTATGTCGAACTCGTCACCCTCTGGCATTGGTGTGTATTCGTGTTCGTCTAATGCCACTAAAGCCTCTTCTGCGTTGGTCAGTGATTGTATCGCTGATTTCTTAGCGTCATCATCCACTGAAAGTCTCTCGATCCTGTCTTTAATTGCTGAGATGTCTAATAGTATTTTCGTGAATTCCATCTTTTCATCATCTGCTAATTCGTTCATTTCGTTTGTGGGCACGTTAATGCCATCAATTCTGTTCATGATATTTCTGATCTCTATCATTGATTCTGCTATCGGTGAGTTGCCCATCTGCATCTGTGTCCTGTCGTTTGTGAATTGTGTTGTCTTTGCCAAACCCCTGCTACCTGCACTGGCTGGTGACTGTATCTGCTTGCCAGCGGACACGTGTCCCGTGTCAGTCATTGCCACTTTGGCGTCTATGTATGATCCGTAGTTGTAGGGTATTGAGCTCATTTGTAGTATTTATTTCCACAACACCATCTTGAAACGTTCTTTTTCTATGCCAAAGAATTCTGTTTTCCACTCGCTCTGCTCAAAAAAGCCCAGTTTATGCCACTCATTTTTACGTTCCAGCATGGTCTGTGCCCGTTCGTCCCAGTCCTGATTCACCAGGAACTCGTCCATCTTCTCTTTCTTGTCTGCCACTTCGTTGTAGTCGAATCCGTCGTACTCCCAGTGTAAGAGTTCGAACACGTTGCCCTCACTGTCACAGTAGTCTATGCTGAAGTCCAGTCCCCATTTAGGCCTCATGGCGGTAAGTTTGTAGAAATGCGGTCTGTATGCGGCCCAACTCTCCAACTGGTTTAATGCATCACCGGAGTAACCCTTACGTTCAAACATGTAGGCGTGGTTGATGTGTGGGCCATATTCTGTCTCGTCTGCGGTGAACCAATCTTTTCTCAAGGTAATATGTTCTGAATTCCTGTGTTTTATGGTAGTTGCACCATTGGCCACAGCATATAGTTGTTCTAGTTTGGTGAGATCATATCCGTTCTGGTCAAACATACTAACAACTTCTTTTGGTGGGCAAGCGAATATGCTCTTCACACGCTCAGTCCAGTACGGATTCGTGTTGAATCTGTTGTCTGTCAAGTGTAATCGCATACACTTATTTAATTTTTTGGATTATTTTTTGTCTGCTGGGTCTAGGTCGTTTGTGAACTTGTCTTCCGCTGGAATGTCAAGTTCTACTTCTTCGCCTTCGTCGAAGTCTTTGTCTAGCATTGGAACCTCACCGTCATCTTCTTTGTCGTCCGCTTCTTCCTCTGCTTCATCTTCTTCTTCTTTTTCTTTGGCATGTGGCTCTGATGTGTTCCTGTCCGTCTGCACACCGTCAACAACCTTCTCGTCCACTTGTTCTTCTTCTGCTGGTGCTTCCGCCTTCTCGGCGTCTGCTATGATCTCAGTAGTTTCTGGAGTCTTAATGAGAATGTTTGATGATTCCTCGTTGTAAACTGCTTCATTGTCTGATATCGTGTTGTAAAGTTCCACGAGAGCAGTATCTTCTGCGCCTTTGATGTACTCCGCGATATCCTTTGTGATGACTTCTCTGAATGATTTTGAGTCATAGGTTTGTTCTTCTTTTTGTTCCGTCTTCAGTTCTGCCAACTGTGCTTCTAATTCTGCTATCTTGTCTAATCTATTTACTTCCTCATTAACTTCCTTCTTGATTGAAGTTGCTATAGAGTCATCTGCGTCTGATTCTGCAATCGCTTTTGTTATAAATGATTCTGCTTTTGGTTCTTTAGTGATTGATTCGACTAGTTCTTCCGCTTTTTTTGAATGTTTTACAGGTTCAACGTATTCTTTGATTCCTGCTAGTTTGGCTATGTCAGCCAATGTGACTTCCTTGTCGTCTAAAACCTTGGGAGCCTTGCCCGCCGCTTCCATTAGTTGAGCCCTTTCCTCTTCTGGGGTCACGTTGTTCATGGCGTTTAGGCGTGCTACTAGGTCTCTGAAACTTGTGTCTGTGCTCATATGAGTTATTTATATTTGTTACAGTTTTATTTAATGCTTTGATTAAGGGGTATACGCATATTTGGTGTGTAAACTGTCTAGGAATCTGGTTGCCCTCTGTGTTAATTTTTTCCTATCATACATGATTCTCTGGTTGTGTTCGATCACATCCTTCAACTTGCTGTAGACTTTGACAGGATCCTGGGTGATCAGGGATTGGAAACTAGCAAATGCTCTTTTTACACGTTCCTGTAACCCGTCTATGTTGTCATAACTTTCATCAATTACGGGGTCAAATGTTTTGAAACCTAGGCCACGCAGGTTTTTTAGATAATGCTTGCCTCCAAGTATAATGAAAGGCCTGCCCGCCATCATTGGTTTGGCAGTCTTCTCCGTGACGAAGAAGCAGTCATTTTTGAAAATTGTCTCGGCTACCACGCTGTACCAACTGTTTTCCATTATGTGCTCGCTGATGTGTTGACTTGTGAAATGACCGTTTAATAATTTCGTTGTGCTATTGTTGTTCTCTGTTTGTATACGATCAATTACCAACTGCTGAGGATCGTTGACTGAATTTAAAAATTTGCTTTTGTATGTGCCAAAAAAATTAATAATATTTGTTTCTAACATATTATTTTGTTGCATGAGCTGGAAAAATAATTCTCTGTGGGGTTTATTAGTACCTAACAAGACATCAGCAAAGAACGGCCTGTCTGTTGGTCTTGCTATTTTTTTACCACGATTTATCAGATGTGTCTTAACAAAATGATAGTTGTTATATACATAAGGTACCGGCCACAGGTGATCGTTTTTAGTGACGCAAGAAGTAATAACAAAGTCATGTTCTCTCAACGGGTTTACCTCAGGGTCAAACGTTGCAAGTAGACCATGCCATTCATCACCCACCCCTGGCAAATACATTTCGAAGTCTTCAAATACAGTTCGAACATTTTCTTTTATAGACTTACGGTCGTTGTATTTGAGATGATTATAGTTCCTGTATCTCCTGTATCTCCTGAAACAAATTTTCTTTGGATCAAATACCGGGTGAGGATACTCATCATCATATATGTTTGATAGAACACCTATTGGGTCATCGTTTATGCTGGTCAACTCCATTTGCCTGTAGAAATCTTGCCGACTTCTAAAAGTAGTGTTCTGCATGATTATAGTATTTAACTTTACAGTTTTTTAGATAGGTACACTTGTAGTTTTGACTCGTATGCCAGTCCCTCTGTCTTCATGAACTTGGCGTATTTGTCCTGTAGATCAGCCACTGAGCCTAGATCCTTGCCTGTGCTCAATCTCACTTTGGCGTCTGATAGGTCTTTTTCGATCATTTTCGCCAATTCTGTGTTGCCTGAATCCTGTGCCATGTCCAGTGCTGTGTTCATGGCCTTGACGGCTGGTACGGAATTGTCTATTGCGTTGTTTATGCTGTTGATCCCAGCCAAGCCTGCCACGATGATTCCGGCCATGGCCAGTCTCTTGCCCCACTCTTGGATGCCCTCGTCCAGTGCCGCTTCTCTCAACTTGTTGTAGTTCTTTGAGAGGTATGCTCTCGCCACCCTCTCGTCTGATGTCTTGAATGCTGACTTTTCGTGTTTGTCCAACACGTCATACACCATCTTGCCATCCTCACCTCTGTACATCGAAACGTAAGGTTTGATAGTGGCTTCGTTGGTTTCTTTCCTGTTTTCTTTTGCAATTTCTTTTTCTACTTCATTTACTCTTTTCTTTAATATTCTCATCATGCCTGGTTTGGTGTCAACATCCTCTGCCCTACATTTTCTTTCAAGTATCTCATCAAGATGTTTCTGTATGATTCCTGCGTGCCTTTGCATTAAAGAACTGTCTAATTCTTCCCTGTATGGATTTAGTTTCTGGTAGTCCTCGTAGTGGTATACCGCTTGTAGGTAGTCTGCCGCTAAATTAAGTTTGGTCTGTACCCAACCCTCAAGGTCATCACCTTTGTTGATCATGTCCAGTAATTCTATTGCCATTTTCGCAGTCTGGTACAACTGGCTTTTGCTCATGTGTCCCTCGCCTGCGTCTTCCTTCACGCCCTGCATGGTGCCTGTGCCTTTGGGCATCTTTTTCATTTCCGACATGCCATCGTCATCGTAGGTGCCTGCCTTTGAACCCGCCGTGTAACCGTGTACACTCTTCACATAGTTTGATGCCAGGTCGATCTTCTTGGCCACCCATGCCTCCATCTCGGCATCGTCATCTATCATGTTGTGTATCTTGATCGCGTGTGTGCCGATCTTCAACAATTGGTTCAGTGCCATGCCCGCTTCGTACGTGTCCGGCTTTGGTTCCGGCTTCTGCATCATGTCTGATAATTCGTTGAACTTCATGTTAATTGAATCCGAAGTGTGTCACTTCTGGATATTTCGCTATTACTTTCCTTGCTATCTCGTTGTGTGCTTTGACCATCTGATTCATGTAACCCTCTGGCTTTCCACCACCTATCATTGTGGCACCACCTGGATTCTGATCGATGGTTGTCGGTTCTTCTGGTGATCTCTTGCCTATGTTCTTCTGTAACCATTGTGTGGTCCTCGCTATGAATTCTTTCGCTGGCACAGGACTCTGGTCCTCGAAGTCAGGATTGTATCCTAGTGCGTCTAGGAACTGTCTCATACTGGCGTTGCTCATGTATGGACTCTCCACACTCTCGTCATCCTGGTATGCCTTTGGGAACGTCCATAGGTTGTTGTCTTTTGGATGTTTGTGGTACGCTATCATTTCAGCGCCTTCTCTGATGAATTCTTGTGCTCTCATATCAATATTTATGCGGCGCAGGCCTCACATCTGCACTGCTTACATACCTCTATTGGGTACTCCATGTAGCCGTCTGTGGGATAATGCTGTTCTTTCCTTGTGCAAGTCTTGCCACAATGGCTGTCACAACCACAGTTTGTACACTTGATGATCCATTCTTCATTTAGTAGCAGTACATCGTCCATTATCTCTTTACCAATGGTCCACCCATGAGGTTCACTCCAGGCATTGCGTGTGCGCCTTTGGCTGTCCCGTCTGGGTTTTTGGGTTGTACTACCTTGGGCAATCTCGGTGCCCTTGTGCCTGACCTTCCCGGTGATCCTGTGTATGCTTTCGTGAACCTGTCTTTACCTATCGCTATGTGTGGACTTATAACTGTGGCTATATTACCCGCACTAGTGGCACCTGCTGTAGCCTGCTCTTGCACCTTATGTGTTATGACTTCGTTGATCTTCATCGCAGATATTTATTAGGAATTTAACTGCAACGGGTAAATTATACCAATTTGCGAGATATACTAATCCAACTTCTCGCCTTGCCCAGGATCCAATATATCTGGTTCTGTGTTTTTGCCTTATAGGGAATTCCGCAGTAAAGTCGCCACCAATACGCCATCGAGAATCTCTGACTGCATCTCTTTCGTGTTTTTCGTTTTCTCGTCGTACCAGGAACAATCCTGCAAATGGCCAATAGTGGCGAGAATCATGATATGTCCATTTGTGTTTTTTGGGATATGTGAAATGGTCCTGGTCTATTTTATCCAGAGATAAAACTTTTTCTTGTATTCGCTCCGGAGAATTTTTTGGCCACGCCGGGGTCTTTTTCAAGCCAAGACGATTGCAATACTTCGCTTCGACTCGCTTCAACCTAGCAGTTACATCAATAAATTTTGTGCCATTATCTTGCAATAACATACTAGGTACAAGACTCACGAGTGTAAATTTCATCCACGAACTGTTTTTCATGAAACCATTTGTGTAATCACTGTTTGAGTTTTCAACCTTGATGTTGATCGAGCCTTCAATATAATTCTCATCTATTTCATATATTTTGTAAAATGTTGGGAGATCGATCTCCCGATCCGAAAGCTCATCCAGTATCCACTGCGAGTCAAATGATTTACTTGGTTTGTATAACCGATTTCTTTCTGTGTCTGAAAAGGAGACCGTTGTCTTTTTAAGTGGATAATCCCTTTCCAATGCAAAGGTATCAACGAAGGTGTTGCCGATGTGTACAGTTATTGTGGCAGGTCTCTTGAATTTCTTATATTCGATACCTAAGATTAAGGTGTACTTCATACAGAAGTAATTATTATTTTTTCTGACGTCCGCTCTTCATGTTGGCACACCAGTGATACATCTTTGCTTTCTCACCGCCGTACTTCTTGGCTTTTGCTCTTAAACTTGTCACTGAGCCTTTGCAACTGGCCCCTGCACGTTTCACACGTCCTGGCCTGCTCTTGCCCTTCCGCTTGCCGTCTGCGAAGTTCTCACGGAACTCCTTCCAATCTAACTTTAGTTTCTTCACGTTCATGTATTCACCACCTACGGGCACATCCTTGGTTGCATTCTGTTTCGTCACTATTCCAACGCCTGCGGCTTCTTCATTTTTGCTCTTGTTGTAACTTGCCCAAGCAACTGCGTATGGATTATCCACTTTGCCCTTAAGTGCTTTGACCTGTTTCTCCCTGCCCGGAGGTGCTTTCTCGTTGGCCTTGTTGTTGCCTTTGTTCTTGAAATCGAACCTGTTGTTTGGACCTGTTCCGGGTCTGTGTATGAGACCCATTGTGTCTGCCGTGTGTGGCATGATTATGAATTCTCGTATCTTCATTTCTTCTTCCTGCCCGCACAGTGAGCCTTCTGTGAGAATCCCTTGGGGTTGCCGCAGTTTATGGATTTCTTGTATTTGCCTGACCACCCTTCCACCCTGTATGGATACGCCATCATCGAATGGTATCCCATCCTTGACCTGCCCTTGGCCTGTCGTTGGTATTTTTTCAGAATCTTATCAACATCAGGATGTACATATTTTGTTGCCAGTACCTCCCGGATCTTCATGTTACAGATCTCGCAATGATGACAATTTGTCTTTGGCGTGTGCCAGTGCTTCTAATTTCTTCTCCGCTGTCACTACATAATCGATGTGTTCTGCAACACCGATTAGTTGTGCCAGGAAAGTTCTAAGATCAGTCTCTGCTACCGCAACATCACCTTCGAGTTTTTTTATGAGTGCTTCTTTTATCATGTCAATATTTATTCTTTGTGTTCGTTGACGTCCACAGATCCGTGTCTGGCATCTTTTGTGGGATTCCCATCTTTGAGGATCCTCGCCCATGTTGTCATGTTTATCGTGCAGTTCTTGACCTGTTCTACCGTGTCATCGTCCTGTGTGATCTCGTCTATGCCCTGTGCTTTTGATTCTATGTTGCACTGTGGTGGTATGGTGAAACCAAAATTCGAAGCCGCTGAATACAGCACTCCATGTATGTGTTGGAATCCATCTCCGCCACCTGAAACTAGAGTACCAAACACCTTGTTATAGAAAGGTTGATGTTTGTTTTCTTTGGCCCAACTGTATATTACATCTAGTCTTTCAAGCATTGCCTGAGTGTGGCAACTGTGTTGACCCCACCAAATAGGTGTTGCGAATATGACTCCGTCCACGTCAAACATTTTCATTATGTGTGGCTTCAGTTCGTCGTTGACGTCTGCTGTTGATCCTTCGTAATCTAAATCTCTCAATGTGACAATCTCACATTCGTGTCCTAGTTTCTCAAATGCCAACTGTGCCATCTTACACACTGAGAATGTGTTTGACGCTGAGTCTGGTTTCAAACTGCCATTGAATATTAAGAACTTCATTCTGCCGCCCTAAGTGTGATCACACCACAGGCAAGTCTATCACCTGCGTTACCTGTTTTCAAACTTTCTTCATCGCCGCCCTTGCCTAGATCATCCTTGTCTGAGTGTACAACGAATCCTCTGCCTATCACTGACCTGTCACCGAGTAAGTCTACTCTCTTGGCTTCAATTGTGAACTTGGCAGTGCCTGTTTCATCCGCTGTTATATTACCAAGATCTCCAACGTGTCCTTCGTTGATGTCACCGTGATCAATTCCGTCTGGGTTGTAGTGTCCACCCATTGATTTACAGCCATCACTCATGTCTCCAAACTCGTGTATGTGGAAACCGTGTTCTCCCGGCGTCAGTCCTGTTATGGTACCTTTTACTAGTGTTGCCGTTCCTGGTGCTTGTATGAGCAGGATAGAGCCCTTAACGGTGTCAGAATGCTCCAATATGCATTGGGCAACTGTGGTCTCCTGTGCTTCGGTAATTGCACTTACCTTGCCACAATTACACTCTTTCGCTCTCGTTCTCTTACAACTGGATTCT
>Ga0181600_10003175_pt1 | contig 12570 bp, 2 predicted proteins | sample 041ome_2_FD_132982 | JGI IMG/M metagenome (GOLD analysis project Ga0181600, IMG submission 132982) | Coastal salt marsh microbial communities from the Groves Creek Marsh, Skidaway Island, Georgia - 041406US metaG (megahit assembly) | ecosystem: Environmental > Aquatic > Marine > Intertidal zone... | reverse complement strand
GTCACCGCCGCGATGGTGGCGTTGATGAGCACGATGATCATGATGGCGATGGAGTCGATGTAGGACAGGAACTTGTCCTTGTCGTCGCCGGTGGCCTTGATGGCCGCGGACGCGACCACCGCAGCGATGAGCAGGTACATGATCACGGAGTTGAGCTGGATGACGAAGAGCATGAAGAGCGAGATGCGCGGGGGCTTCTCGAGCTCGTTCGGGCCATCCTCCTCCAGGCGCTTCGCCGCCTCCGCGGGGGAAAGGCCCTTCTCGCCGTCCGACTGGAACTCGGCGATGACGTCCTCGATGGACTTCTCGTGGATCTTCAGCGGCGCGCTGACGCTGATATCCTGGTCCGCGAGGTCCACGGCGGAGCCGCGCTTGTTGACCGCGGTGGACATGACGCTAGGCGCTGCAGGACCGATGACCCAAAGGTCGCGTTTGGCTTTTTGCCGCCGCCGAAGGTGGCCGGGCGCGGACGCGCGACGGTGTCGCCGGCCGTGGGGGGTGCGTCGGCGCGAAGGATCGAGCCTTCGGTTTTGGGATCGAGGACACGGAAGTGCGCTCGCGAGGCGACGTCTCCGAAGACGCGCGGCTCGATCTGTCGTTCCCGCCGACACTGCCAATTTCGACGTCGGTCGCGGTGACAAAGGGTCGCGATAGGATTAAACCCAGGATCGTGGGGTCTTTTCCGCCACGGGGCGCGAAACCCGCCCCGCGCTTTTTCCGTCGGTCGCCGCGTTCGGACCATACAAAAAGCGCATACCGTTTCTTGGTTGACAGACCGTGAGCAGATCGGGAGACGCGTGAGATTCCATTTTTGACGCGATCGTCGGGTACGATTAGACCGTCGATCGTGGTTCATTTTTATTTTTCCCCACCTCCGCGATCACGCGCCGGAAATCTCACAGGCGCGCCTCTTCGATTCGCCTAAAGGTTGATTTTTTGACGACAACGATCTGACGATTTCTGGGGACATTTTTAGTAGACTAGTTCTACGTACTGCTCTGCAGCGTCGACGAGAACGGTTGCGGTGTTTTACAGTGTTTTACAAGTAGACTACTAAAAGAAAAGCGCGCGATGATGACCACCAAACAGTCGCGCGTCGCCGGGAAGAGCTCCGGAGCTCCACGCATCAGTCGCTCGGCTCGCCGTACCCCCCGCCCCCGGGTGAGAGTATGCGCAGGATGTCCCCCGCGGCGACGGTGACGGAGTTCTTCCCCCCGAGGTTGACCACGCGCCGGCCGCGCGAAGTTTCGCGTGACGTTTCGTGATCGCCGCCGAAACGCGCGGGGGCGGCGTCGCTCACGAGCAGCGCGTTCTCGCCCGTCTTCCCGTCCCCCCCCCCGGCGACGCCCCTCGGCGCGAACACGCGCCGCTCGGTGAGCACGGAGACGGTCATCGGCCTCAAGAACGCGATCTCGCGCCGCAAGCCGTCCCCTCCTCTGTGTTTCCCGACGCCGCCCGAGCCTTCCCGAATCTCAAACGCGCGCACTAAAACGGGGAACCGCCGCTCGAGAATCTCGGGGTCGGTGATTCGCGTGTTGGTCATGTGGCACTGCGTCCCGCTGGCGCCCGCCCACGTCGGCCCCGCGCCCGCGCCCCCCCCGATGGTCTCGTAGTACCCGAAGCTCTCGTCTCCGAAGGTCAGGTTGTTCATGCAGCCCTGCGCGTTGGCGCACGCCCTCAGCGCCGCCAAACACACGTCCGTGACTCTCTGCGAGGTGAGCACGTTCCCGCCCACCACCGCGGCGTCTTCGCTCGGCGCGAGGAAGCACCCCTCCGGGATCTTCAACGTCACGGGCGCCAGGCACCCCTCGTTCAGGGGGATCTCCTGGTTCACCAGGCACCGCACGCAGTAGATGACCGCGGCGCAGGTCACCGCGGGCGGCGCGTTCCAGTTGCCGTACACCTCGGGGTCCGTGCCCGCGAAATCAAACGTCGCCGAGCCGTCCGACGCGTCCAAACTCAGCTCGAGCCGAATCGCGCTCCCGTCGTCCATGCGATCCTCCGCGCGGAGGACGACGACTGTTCGCGAGGAAGAAGAGTCTGTCACGTCTGTTTCGTCTCCGTTCGCTCGCAAACATTCGCTCGCAACGTCCGACGCTCCGCTGGCGGATGTTTCCGCCAGGAGCCGCCGCGCGGTTTCCTTGAGCATGTCCCGCACCGCGAGCTCGGCGTTCGCCTGCACGAACCGCATGTACGCCTGCACCGTCTCCAGCCCGTGCTCGTCGATGAGCTCGTCGAGCAACGCGGCGCCGCGCCGGTTCGCCGCCGCCTGCGCGTTGAGGTCGCTCAGGTTATCCGCCGGCGCGCGCGACTGTTTGAACAGCGCGATCGCGCCTTTTTCGTCGTACACCCCCGCGCGCACGAGCTTGAACGCCTTGATCGCGACGCCTTCGTCCTCGATCGAGCGCGAAAACGGGGGCATGGACCCCGGGGTCAAACCCCCGACGTCCGCGTGGTGCCCGCGCGACGCGACGAAAAACACGACGACGCCGTCGCGGAAAACCGGCGTGACCACGGTGATGTCCGGCAGATGCGACCCGCCCGCCCGCGGGTGGTTCGTGACCAGCACGTCGCCCTCGCGTAGCCCTTCTTTGTGAGTTTGGTCAAATGCGTCATTTCCCTGACTGCCGCACCAGTGCTCGATCTGCCACCGCACCGTGCTGGACATGGCGCCCAGGTGCACGGGGACGTGCGGCGCGTTGGCGACGAGGCCGCCGCTCGGATCGAAGAGCGCGCAGGAGAAATCCAGCCGTTCCTTGATGTTGGTGCTTACGCTCGTGCGCTGCAGCGTGCGCCCCATCTGCTCGGCGATGCCCATGAAGCGGTTGCTGAAGATGCTCAGCTGCACCGCGTCGGGAACCCGGGGAACGGCAGCCTTTCGGGAGGTCACGGGAGGTCGCGGCGCGGCCGAACGCGAAGAGGCGGAGGCGGAGACGTCGACGCCCGGCGTCTCGTCGACGCCGACGTCCACGCGGAGGTCCCCGAACCGAGTCAGCGTCGCGACGCAACCGGGCTCCACCAGACATGTCGCCGTGCCGTTCATGATCACCGCCGGCCCGCGCACGACGCACCCGCACCGCAACTGCTCGATGAGGAAGATAGGCGTGTCGCGCCACCCGTCGTCGAAGTACACGCGCGCGACGGAATCCGGCTCCGGAGGCGATCGCGGCGCGGGATTCGTCGCCGACGGAGACGCGTCCTCGTCGTCCACGGGGACGCGCCGCAGCAGCTCGGTGGCGCCCACCCCACGCACGCGCACGTCGTCTATGCGCAGGTCCCGGCCGGCGAGATCGAACCCGTACTCGCGTGTGAACCGCTCCTTGAACGCGGCGACGTAGTCGCCGTCCGGCGGCTCCGCGACCATCATCGCGGTGTCCGTGCCGTCGTACCGCAGGTTCAAGAGCGTCTCGGTCCGCACCGAAGTCTCCGCGTCGAAGCCTTGCGTTCGCAAATCAGAAACCAGCGACGCCGCCAGAGCTCGAGCCACCTCCGCGGCGCGCGAAAGCGTGGCTTCGTTCGTAGGGCCTTCGTCGTGCGCAGGAAGTCGTCCTGTTCGTTCGTTCGAGGAAGAGTTCGTCATCAGCGCGCCCGCGAAAGGCCGCTGCGCCTCGACGACGACGTCCGCTAAACCCATGCCGTACGCGGAGAGGATCCCGCAGAAGCGGTGCACGAAGACCTGCTTAATGCCGAGCGCGCGCGCCACCGCGCAGGCGTGCTGCGGCCCCGCGCCACCGAACGCCGCCAGGACGTGCGCGGAGGTCTCGTGGCCTTTGCTCTCGGTGATCTGGCGGATCGGGCGGCACATCGCCTCGTCCGCCACCTTCAAGTACCCCAGCGCGATCTCCTCGGGCGTGAGCGGCTTCGGCGGCGCCGCGTTCCCGTCGGCGCGCGAAATCTGCGCGAGCTCGGCGTTGATCCGGTCCGCCTCCCGCTCGAACGCGCGCCTGGTCGCCTCGTGGTCCAGGGGCTGGGACTCGTCCGGCCCGAAGATCTTCGGGAAGTACCCCGGCTGCACTCGGCCGAGCAGCACGTTCGCGTCCGTCACGGAGAGGCGCTCGCCGCCTTTGCGGTAGCACACCGGGCCGGGCTGCGAGCCGACGGACTCGGGGCCGACCCGGAACGTCCCGCTGCGGAACGAAAGCGCCGACCCGCCCCCCGCGGCGACGGTGGTGATGTCCAGCTGCGGCGCCTGGATCGCCACACCCGCGGTCTCCGTCTCCGTGACCTGCTCGAACACGCCGTCGTACCGGGACACGTCCGTGGACGTGCCCCCCATGTCGAACCCGATGCAAGGCGGAGGGCGAGGTTTCGCGCGGACCGAGTTCCCGTCGCCTTCGCCGCGATCCGCCGCGGCGTCCAGGGAGGTGGTCACCGCGTACCCGACGACGCCGCCCGCGGGGCCGGAGAGGATGGCCTTGTACCCCGTGAACCTGTCCGCGGGGGTGAGGCCGCCGTCGGACTGCATGAATGACACCTTGACCCCGCTCAGCCCCTCGTCGAACCCGGACAGGAACACGCGGAGGTACTCGCGCGTCTTGGGGGTGAGGTAGGCGTCCACGCAGGCGGTGTGGCCGCGCGGCACGGCGCGGACCATCGGCACGAGCTGCGACGACAGGCTGACTTGTTCGAACCCGAGCTCCGACGCGAGCGCGCCTATGGCTAACTCGTGGTCCGGAAACACGTACGAGTGCAGGAGCACCACCGCGAGCGCCTCGACGCCGTCTTCCCGTAACGCGCGCAAACGCGGACGCAGCGCGTCGACGTCGAGCGCCGTCTCCACCAGCGCGCGCTCGTTCGTGGCGGTGTTTTTCGTGACCCGCGGGTCGTTCTCGAGGTACGTCTCCGGAAAAACCTCCGAGGGCAACACGCGAACGCGCTCGTCAACCTCCACGACGGTTTCGTACAGCGCGCCCGGCTTTTCGATCGCGAGGTCGAAGATGTTCGGACGCGCCTGGTTGCCGACGGCGAGCAGATCCTTGAACCCTCGCGTCGTGACCAGCGCGGTTCTCGCGCCCTGCCGCTCCAGCAGCGCGTTCGTCGCGACGGTCGTGCCCATACGGATCCACTCGATCTGGTCGGTCGGCACGGGGGCGTCCCTCGGGATCTTCTTCCCTGTCACCTCCTCGAGCACGCGTCGTATGCCCTCGCGCGGGGCGCTCTCGTAGTTGGCGGGATCCTCGGACAGCAACTTGAGCGTGCGGTGCGAGGGAGGCGCGCCCGGGGTCGGGCCGGGGACCTCCGCGTACACGTCCGTGAACGTCCCGCCGCGGTCGATGCAGAACCGAAACGGGCGGTCGGAGGACCCGGAGGTGGCCGCGGTGCTCGCCGCCTCGCCGTCACCCGATGACGCGGCTGCGTGAACGCGGCGGTGCGACTTCGCGAGGGAAGCGCGCGCGTCGGCGGTGCGAACTCCATCGCGCGCGAGGCCTTCTCTCCCGCGACTCCGGCCGACCCCTCGAGATCCGCGGCGCTCAACGCGTATCCTCGTTGTCGGGACGACCGCCGCGGACGTCGAGGCCATCGCCGCTGACCCCGAGGCGCGCATGGGTGCGCGGCGATGCGCCTGCTTTGCGCTGCGCGAAAAGTGGTGTCATGTTGAGAGCAGCAGCAGCATGTCTGACACGGATCGATTTTTCGATCCTCTGGGCACACACACAAACCTTTTTACTACGGGTCCATCGTTTTTTCGCCTCCGCTCGATGGCGGGTGGGAAGACGTGGGAGGGCTCGAAACGTCGCTCACCACCGCGAAAGTCGGTCGGGTGAAGGAAGACACGTGCTTGGACGCGTCGGCGGTGCGCTCGGCCCCTGAAACGGCCGAGCACGCGAGCAAACGCGATGTTTTATACAGCGTGAGATCATTTACATGCAATATGGCTTCATGGGCAAGAAACATACTCATGGATTTCCTCACCCTCGAACGAGGGTACGAAATACTAAACTTCAGTGAAGACTGAAAGCCCATAGGGCACTCATAGCTCAGTGGTAGAGCGCGCGTTTAGTAAGCTCGAGGTCCTCGGTTCAATCCCGAGTGAGTGCAATTTTTTGCAGACTAATTACTCATTTACTCATACAAAACGTTTGCAGCTTAAACGTCTGACTAGTTGTTCGGTGGTGTTGATGGTTTTTTTTTGCCCCCCCCTTGCTCTGTGAGAGTTAATTTTTTAGTGAAAAATGCAGAGGACCCACGAGCGCCAAACCGTCCTGGCTGTCTCTCTCCTTGCGCTGTTGTTGCCATGATCAGCCTAGCCTTGGTAGGCGATCTTTTTTGTCATACATGCGGGTCTCCTGATGCTGCATGCAGTACACCCCCTCACTGCAAACCGAACCCTTCGGCGTTCTCCAGCGCCGTCACCATCCGCTCGCGCATCTTCTCCTCGGTGGCGTACTCCGGAAGCAGCAGCGTGTTGAAGCAGGTGTGCGCGGTGGGCAGGAATTCCGAGTCCCCGCCGGCCCTCTGCACGCAGAGCGGCACGTTGGCGAGCCCCCCGGCGGGCGCGCGACCGCACCCGGTGACGAAAAACAAGAGCCTTCGTTTTCGGTTCGGCGCCAGACCATGCGCGACGCGCCAGAACGTCTCCACGGCGGGATGCGCGTCTTCGAACCCCCCCTCGTACTCCGCCGCCGCGCGCCAGGCGCGGAAGTCCAGCTCGCCGGGCTCGCCCCGCACCAGCAACTCGAGGTCGCTTCCCGAAAGCAACCCGAACGCGGGGCCGCCGCACGCGTCTCGGAACCCGCGCTTGAAACGTCGCGCCGGAGCCCTTACCGAGTCGCGCATGAGAAACGCGGCGTATCGAAAAACAAACGCCTCGCGGTTCGCGTACGTCACCGGGAGAGACGCGCCCCCAGGCACGAGCTCGCGCGTTTTCGTCGTTTCCTTCCCCTCGGCGGTGAAGCAGACCTGCTCCGCGACGAAATCCCTCGGCCCGAAGGTTTTCTGGAAAGCCGCCTCCGCGTCCTCGCCGGGGCCGGGCAGGAAGGCGCGCATCGCCGCCAGACGCTCGCCGAGGCTCGGGGAGAGCTCGGCGAGATCGGACAGGTCGCGTGCTCCGGACGCGAGCGCGCGCGAGGGGTCGCGCGGCGAGCGCGTCGTCGCGAACGAACGCGAGCCGAGCGTCTCTTCGGCGTCGGCGTCGGCGTCGGAGTCGGAATCGGAATCGTCGGAATCGGAATCGGAGTCGGCGACGGCCAGTCTTTCGTACGCGGCGGGCGCGAGGTGGACGTCCAGGGTGACGCCGTTGTACAGCGCCAAGCCGAGCGTCGCGCCGAAGAGCGCGTAGAGCTCCAGCGCGCGGCGATTCGCCGCCGCCGATTCGCGCCGCGCGCGCGCGAACCAGTAGAACCCGGACTCGTCGTCGCGCTCGAAGAGACTCGAAGAGCTCTTCTCGCGTACGGCTGATTCAGTGTGCTCCTTCTGCTCCTGCTCGTGCTCGAACATCTCCCGCACGACGAGCTGGAAGAACTCCTTGGTGACCCCCCCCTCGTCCACGCCCTCCTCCTCGACGCCGCGCGCGGTGAACCGCACGCGGAGCGGCTGTTTTTTTTTCGCGCGCGAGGCGGAACGCAGCGCCTCGACGACGTCGGTCAGGACGCGCTCGCGGTCGATCACGAGCTCCAGGAACGGCGCGTCGGGATGGCCGAAAGGCAAGCTCTCTTCGCTCCGGTCCTGACCGGGGCGAATGCGCTCCGCGGCCCGCCGCGCGTCCGCGATGGCGACGCGTTTCTGCAGGTTGGCCTCGCCGCGCAGCACGCGCGCCTTCGCCTCCGTCGTGAAGACGCACGGGAACTCGCAGAAGGAGCGCTTGCCCTCGATCCAGCGCACGTACTCGCGGCGCAGGTCCAGCGCGTCGCTCAGCTCGGGGCTCTGGAACGCGGAGGAGGGGACGCGCGGAAACGCCGCGTCGCTCGACCCGCGCTCGCGCGCCGCGAACGCGTCGGCGGCGCGGAGGAACCGCAGCATGCGCGCCAGGCCGAGGAGCGTGAGATCGTCCGTCGGGTCGTCCGCCTCGCGGGAGACGGACGTCTCCGGAGTGATCGCCAGCCGACGCGCGACGCACGCGAGGACCGGCTTCGCCAGCCTGGTCGCGAACACCTCCGCGCGGCGCCGATCGCTTCCGAACGCGCGCGCGAACGAAACGACCGCCGCGCCCTCGAGCGCGTCCGCGGGGAGCCTCGCGCCGATGGCGGCGAGCCGCGGGAGCAGCGCGTCTCGGAACGCGGGGTCGCCGTGAAGCGGCGAGAGCCACAGGATGAGGAAGGCGTCGGCGACGCGCGCGCGAGATCCGGCGTCGCTGTGTTTTTCGTCCAGGGTCTCTTCGAGCCGCCTCGACGCCCGCGCGCACGCGTCGGCGAGCGCGGCGAGAAGCGCGGCGAGAAGTCGCGGCGGCGCGTGGTACGTCGAGACGACGGCGTCGTACGTCGAGACGACGGCGTCGAAATCGATCCGGGTCGTGTCGGCGGCGGCGCCGACGACGGGGACGGAAAAGCCGTCCACCGAGAACCCCGGCGAGGAGAACACGTCGTCCACCGCTCCGAGAAGCGCGGAAACGCGGTTCGCCTCCGCGGACTCGGCGGCGACGAGACTCGACACATCGGTCTCGTCCATACCACCGCCGTCGGCGCCGGCGACGCCCGACCGTTCGCGAGCTCCGTACGAGCTAGCGACGGTCTCGGCGAGCTCCAGGAGCGGCGGCAGAAGTATCGGCCCGTTCGCGTCCTCGCCGGTCGCCGTCTCGCGGGCTCCGCCGTCGCGCGCCGCGCCCGACGCCGGCCCGAACGCCGCGAACGTGCGGTCGCCCGCGGCCGCCACGAACGCCACGTCTCGGTCGGGCGGCGTGCCCTCGAGCCGAGTCACGGCTCGAACGGGCTTTTCCCCATCCTCACTCTGAGGTGCGTTTTTCCACGGAAAAGGCGAACCGAGCTGGCCCTTCGCGTCCGAGCCCCAGACGAACACGCGTCGCCGCGACTCGGCGAGCGCGGCGAAGTGTTCGTGCCCGGCGGAGACGGCGACGATGCGCTCGTTCCCGAACCGGACAGGGTCGATGCGCCTCGGCTCCGGGACGTCGTCGGAGACACCGCCGCCGAGCGCGCCGCAGGCTCCCGAGCCCCAGGCGAGGACGTCGCCGGACGCGACGACGGCGACGACGGCTTTGGACGCGCAGGCGACGGAAACCGCCGCGACGCCCGCCGTGTCCGTCGCGGCGACGCTGACGTGTTTCGGGACGAGCGCGTCCTCTCCCAGAGACGCGCAGCCGTGCCCGAGCTGGCCTCGCTCGTTCCCGCCCCAGGTGTACACGCGCCCGCTCGCCGTGACCGCCGCCGAGTGCGTGTCGCCGGCGGCGACGCACAAAACGCCCTCCGCGCCGGTTAAAAAGGGCCCCGCGACGCGCGCGGGCGAGTCGCGCGGCGCGCGGTGCCCGAGACCGAGCTGCCCCGAGTCGTTGGCGCCGAACGCGTAGACGTCTCCCGCGCCGGCGAGCGCGAGGACGTGCCCCCCCCCGCACGCGACGCGCTTGAAGCGCAGCTCGCGCGTGCCGGGAACGCGCCGAGGCACCGGGAGAGGTTTCAGAAACGAGTCTATGTCGCTTCGCGCGAGCCGCGATGCGCTTCGCGAACCGTCGCAAAGTGCATCGAACGCGTCGTCCTCGCTCTCGTCCTCCTCGCTCTCGTCCGGCGCCGCCCGCGCGGAGATGGTCGCCAGGCTTCCGTCCGCGCACACGGCGACGGCGACGTCCGTGATCTCGCACCGGGACGCGGCGATGATTTTAAACGTCGACGTCTCGCCGCTCGCCTCGGAGGACGTACGAGTCTTAAACGTGTGCGCGGTCACGTCCGCGCGCGGGCGCTCGTCCCGCCGCCGCAGCTCCAGCGTGGTCCCGCGGCTGGTCGTGCACGCCGTGAACGTGGTCCCGCCCCCCACGTGTGCGAGGTCCTCGGTTCGAAACCTGACGAGCTCGCCGGCGAAGCCGTCCCCCCACGCGTACGCCGCGCCGCGCGCGTCTCTCCTTTTCTTCGCCTCGCGCCGCGCGCGCGAGTCGGACGCGTCCACGCGCAGAGCTTCCAGGCGGGAAGCGCCTCCGTTCGACGGAGGCGCGCGCGGAACGTCTCGCTCGTGCTCGCGCGTTCCGCTCGGGATCGAACCGCGGACCTCTCCCTCGCCGGTCCCGCGGCGGACCAAACTTCGTCGGACGGAAGCCGCCGAGCCGGTTCCGAGTTTCGAGCCGGCCACGGCGAACGAGGCGTGGCTCGTCGTGATGTCCACGGCGGGGAGACGCCGAGCGCGGCTGGAGGACACCGGGGGGAGCCTCGGGACCGCGGCTCGATCGACGGCGGCCGCGTGGCGGCCGGCGCTCGCCGCGAGGCGCGCCTCTGTGTCATCCCCGAGCGCGTCCAGGCGACGGGGCGGGCGGGCCGGGATCGGCATCGTTCCCGATGTCAGTTTCGGCGAATCGGGACGCACCGCCCGTCGACCAACCTTCGAACACGAGCCGGTCTTGAGCGCGCGGACGGATTCGAACGCGCGCTCGCGTCCCCGCAGCCCCGGCGGCGCGCGACGCGCCACCGCGAGGGTGCGGAGCGGAGTGGCGCGCCCGACGAGCGGACGTCAGTCTCGGAAGAGGCGCTTTTCACGACACTGCCGTGAAAAATAGAATTTCGCTTCATCGTCGTCGATCGCCCGGGCGCCAAAGGTCGTCGACCCCGTTTTGGCACGGCACCGGGCAATTGGGAGACACCTCGGCGTCGCTCGCCACACCCGCGCGCGCGCGCCACCGGCCGTCGGTGCCCAACCGCGCACGCACACGCGGGGGAGCGCGCCCCCTCGGCGACGGCGATGGCGAGCCTCGACCGTCGCTCCGCGGGCTTCTCGTTGTCGGATGAGGATTCCGTTTTGAGCGACGACGCGCCATCCCCCACCCGATCGACGCGCGAGATGTTCGCGCGGTCGTCCCCGCCACCCGCCGGCGCCGGGGAGATGGAGGAGAGCGTGTACGCGCGCCGCCCGTTCGTGATGCCCGCGGAGTCGGACGTGATGGCGATGCGCGAAGAGGAGCGCTCGTTGAAGGCCTCCACGCGCGCGCGGTTGAAGAACCTGAGCGTGCGCGACAAGAGCACGTTTTCGTCGCGCGCGGGATCCACCAGGCGGCTCGCGCGCCTGGAGGCTGAGCGCGTGCTCCGCGGGGACGGCGACGACGGCCTGGTGACGTTGCGCGGCACGATGCGGGGCGGCGCCGTGTTCGCCAGCGCCACGACCAAGGGCGCGTTCGACGAGAGCGCGAAGGATGAAGGATTCAAAGCCGACGCTTTCCCGGCGCCCGCCGGGGCGGATGCTGATACAGCGTCGGGCGGCGCGCCGGCGGGCGAGACCAAGCGCCCTGAGAGCGTGGCTGATTTCGTGGCGAAGAAGCGCGAGATTTTCCTCGTGCAGATGTCTCTGGACGCGAAGCGCGCGGAGATCCTCAAGCTCGAGCGCGAGGCTTCCGCGCGCGAGGAGGCGCTGGCGGCGGCGGAGGCGACGCTCGTGGAGGACGCGCGGCGCTTCGACGCGTTTTTGAAGGAGAACGATCTGCGCGTGCAGCAGGCGATCCGCGCGGGCGAGCACGAGGCGAAGCGCAAGAACGAGAAGGCGGCGGAGATCAAACGGCTCGCCGCGGACATCGTCGTCGCGGAGGCGGCGCTGAGCAAGCGCGAAGAGAGGCGCGAGGACTGCGAGCGGTACAAGGCGTTTCTCGACAGTCTGACGCCCGCCGAGTTTTTCGAGGCGGTTGACGAGAAGCGCCGGAGCCGCCGCGCGGCGCGGCGGGCTGTGAGGCAGGCCAAACGAGACGCGCACGCGGCGTTGATCGAGGATGCGGACGCCAAGCGAAAGGCGATTCCACAGTTCGAGGCTGCGCTGGCGGAGGCGGCGCGCCGCGGCCGCACCGCCGAAAACGCCGCGCGCGAGAAGCTCGAGGCGGCGAAGGCGGCGGCGTCGGCGGCGCGCGCGGCGATTCCGGAGCGGGCACCGCCGGGCACGCCCCCGCACGACGACTCGGGCGAGGAGACACCCATGTACTTCGTGGAGCCCTCGCAGCTGCCGGCGGTGTTCTCGCGTTTGGAGGAGACCAACCTGTTTTTGATGCAGAACGGGCAGGAGGCGGAGGCGGCGCTGGAGGAGACCAAGGCGCGGCAGCGCGCGACGCGCGTCGCCATGGAGCGCGACGCCGACGCGCTGCGCGCGCAGATCGAGACGCTGCGAGGTTTGATCCGAGACGAGGAGGAGGAAGCGGAGGAACTGCGCGGGCGGGACGTGGAGGATGAGAAGAAAGCCAGGCGAGACGCGAAAATGGAGAAACAAACGGCGCGCGGCGCTTTAAAAAAAGGTTTAAAACCGGCGGGGGGGGTAAAAACCGGCGCGGAGAAGTCGGCGGCGGCGGTTGTTTCGCGCGAAAAAAAAACGCCCCGCGGCGACTCCGCCGCCGCCGGCGCGGGCATCCCGCTGGAGTTACTCGCGAAGAAGGTGGGCGAGACGTACGCGCGGTGCGGGTTCGACTACGATCCCACCATGTCCACCGTGCAGATGCTGACGCAGATC
>Ga0181600_10003174_pt1 | contig 12572 bp, 8 predicted proteins | sample 041ome_2_FD_132982 | JGI IMG/M metagenome (GOLD analysis project Ga0181600, IMG submission 132982) | Coastal salt marsh microbial communities from the Groves Creek Marsh, Skidaway Island, Georgia - 041406US metaG (megahit assembly) | ecosystem: Environmental > Aquatic > Marine > Intertidal zone... | reverse complement strand
GAGGAAGATTTTTTCAACTACGACTCGCTTCCGCTCTATTCCGACTATGTCGTCCGGCGGCATCGTCAAGGAGGATTAGAATGAATGTCAGTTACGTCATCGTGCGTTATCATCGCTCAGAACGCGCATGTTTATTGTCCTGCTAAAACTATTCCCATTAAAACTGCTCGCACTAAACTTGTAAAAAAAGAAACTACATTGTACTACTACTACTACCATTACTATCATTACTACCATTACTATCATTGAACGCGTCTCGGTTCGCCTTCGTGCCTGGAATAGCAGCGAAAACGTAACTTGACCAAACGCGTTCCCAAAGGTATTCTCGAATCTGAGTAAAGATATTTCTGCACGATATCAATTTTGTCCTCGTCTACGTAGTCGTCGTCGTCGTCGAGCGCATCTCTCTTTAAAAACCGCGGCGAAACCGCATTCAATACCGTCTCGAGAAGAGGCACGAAGAAGTTCGCAATCGATTCCGTTTCAGACAAAAGTTTCGTTCGATAGATTTGCATGTTCAATCTTTTGACGTTTCGAACGTCACCAGGCTTGATGTAGCTGTGCGCGACAAAGTCTGGTAAAATCCGAACACCTACCGGCGTTCCTTCCCAGGAGGAGAGCTCGTCGTCGTCTTCAAAAAGTTTATCAGCGACTCGTTTACCGAACAACGATTGCTCCAGCGACCCTAGTAGCTTATTAGTCACGCTATTGCTAGACGAGGGTGATTTTGAGTCGACAATGAGACCGTTACCCCTAAAATCTTTGTTTCCGTACAACGGCGGTGGCTTCGGCTTTGCGTTTGCTATTTTTTTCAATTTTCGACCATTTCTGTATACCCACTTTTGGTTCGATCCGCTTCCCGATCCTCGATTGAGAACCTCTCCACCGTTTATCAAAAGGCGCGCCTTGAAAGCTTCTTCGCGATCTTTAGCTTTCAAGCGAGATTCCTCGGCGAAAGCAGCTGCTTCAACCGTTCGGTGCATGTTCATCAAAGCGGCGCGCTCCGCGTTCGCTTTGCTCGGAACTCGTACGCAATCTGCACCACTAAAGACGACACAATCCTTCTTCACGCCGAATTGTGCTCCATTTGCACCCCACTTGTCCGGATATACGCGCTCAATGTGTAAGTAATTCAAGTTGAATTCTTGCATTCGTCGCATTTTCTCTCGAAATTTGAGTTCATCCCGTAAAATAGTACCCTCTGGATTCCTCAACACGTCTTCAACTTCAACGGGATCTATCGTCAACCCTTCTTCCTGCCCGGCGAACTCGATGAAAACGACTAAACCGGCACCGGCGCTTAATTTCACTACCGCACCTTCATTCTTTTTCACCTCTTGCAAAAACGCGTTCATTTCAGTCTCCGTTCTCTTCCGCCTGCCTTCTTCAATACGCATTCGCGAACTCGTACGATCGAGTTTGGCATAAATCCAATTACTCAAGCTCGCGTCGTGCGTGACTACGTAGTAATTGAAATTTGTTTCATATACAACGTAGCCTGGTTCACCTTCTAACCGTGAGAATTGCACGGAATTTTTTGATGCGTCAAGCAACCGCTCTTTCGTGGCCCGGTCGGCGATTCCGTTTGGATTTTTGATTACTTTTGCACTAATTTTTCTAGGTGACGAAGACGCCGACGACGACGAAAGATACTTCAAAGCACCCTCATCTCTGATAAACTGTGCGAACTCTCTCGCATTACGCACGTCTCGAACGATCGTTTGGTCGTTTTGTCTTCGTCTTCTTACTTCGTCGTCGTCATCCTCGCCGTTGTACTCCTCGTCATCGTCTTCTCCAAAGACATTGTGACCGATTGACTCCAACACATCCACAACTCTCGCAAACATGTTGGTAGTACTCGTTGTACTATTACTGACACTAGTTCTTTCTCGATCCACGTTTTTTTCATCTTTCCACTTGTCTGGAGCATCTTCGCTGTGTTCTTTTTCGTCGCGTTTCTTCTCGGTTTGCATTTCATAATTCATAGGGTGGTGTTTGTTTTCTTCATCGTAAATACTCTTAAGCGCCAGTCTTCGTCGCTCTAATTCCCGCACTTCCCACGTAACCTCCTTCGCACGTTGATCACGCATCCGCGCTGCAGACATCCAAGCCTCACCTTTCATTGGCCCGGTGTTCACGTCCACTTTCCATGTCCACGCGAATGGGAAGTGCACCGGACACCTCTGGGCATACTGTTTCCTCCCGCCTTCGCCTTCCCACTTCCCGCGCGCATCTGGATTGATGGTAACGTATTGACTCGCCTCATCGCATCGGCACACCATGTGCGAAGCGATACCACTCTGTGAAGGTAAGGTTCCTTGTATGTCTTCAAGATTTTGCGGCGGCGAGAAGTACACCTGTTTGTTTGTTTTTGTTGTTGTCGTTGTTGTTGTCGTTGTTGTTCGCCTCGTATTCTGAACGATATTCTCGTTTTCGGAAAACTGGGAGAAAGCGCTCGCTGGGAACTTTGGATTGGACGCTCTCGTGGCGACGACGAATGTCTCGTCTTCAGTCGAAAACCAGTCAGCAATATAATTATTGTCATCTTTATACTTCTTCTTATCTTTTCTCCGGTTGTGTTCGGCGAGGAAATATTGTTCACCCAAGTACGCCTGCACTTTCAAACGTTCGCGCATTTGTTTCTCTCTTTCGTCTCGTGGTCGACCGACTACTTCTCCTCCAACATCGTCCTTTGTGAATATTGTTGCAGCAGCAGCAGCAGCATCTTCGATGATGGTTACACTCGCGGTGGTGAGATTTTCCTCGTCCACGTTCACCATACCGTTTTCGCTCTCTCTATCTCGCTCTCCCGCTTTCGCGCGCGCGAGCGTCTGTCTGTTTTGTGGTATAGAAAGGGCGGTTACTTTTTTTTTCAACACTATAAATTTTAGGGTGTCAGAAAAACGGTAGATCTCCCCCGAGAAGGCGCATACCCTCGTCATACTTTTGTAAAGAATATACACACGCACAAAGATAGGAGAAAAGCGCCGCATTGAGTGTCATCGCGCTGATCTCGCATTCATTTGTTTGTATCGAATCGCTTTTAACGTTGAGAGGAAGAAGAAATAATATTAGTAGCAGTAATAAATTCAGAGGACGGGAAAGAGTTTGAGCGAGTACAAACGAACGTACAAAAATGAGGTACAGCCAAACGCATTCGCCGGAATCGCAATCTTTGATAGTCAGCAACAAGTACACGAGTTGGAGTGCTTACTTAGGCGTGGACGCGTTCTTAAACGCGATATGGCACAATGTATTCGGCGTGAGCGTTTTAGCTTCGTTGCTTGTCCTTTCCGTGACGATCGGAGCGACGTCTCTACAACCACACCTGTTCAACACCAAAGAATTAGTAAAAAAAGAAAACTCCATTTCAACGTTATCGTCGTCGGGATCAACGATGGAAACGACAGAACCGACTTCGACGAGCAAACTTTTCGCGACGTTCTTCTCTACGAGACGTACGAACGATGTCGGTAACAAGAAAGAGAATTACAACATGAAAAACAATAATAATAGTAACAAAGGTGATACGACCAAAGAAAAAGAAAAAAGGGCAGAAGGGAGACTGGGAGAAAGTTACAGCATGCCAAGTTCAATATCGTTCAAGGATATTTTGGATTCTCGAACGATGCTCCTTCCAGAACAACCGCGAATGCCAATGCACATACTCAGCTGGACATCGCATTATGAATTTACCATGTGGACTCTAAAAAACGTCAATGAGGATTTGAACGTAGACGACAGATCATCCGGCGCGGTTGATTTTTTGTATGCCGTTGCTTCGACCGAGTTTGCCGATAGATTCGATTCATCGAATGCCGCGAACCTACCTTTCCACCTGGGTTGGGCGACACAAGATTATCCTCAGAACCCATGCGCTGGATCAAGCAGCGGATGTGGTTCTATGCCGTCGCCAATATTTACCTTTGGAACAGTGCCAAAGGACCCAACGAAGACAGCGGGATTATTGCAAGCGCCGACGTTGCCACTCACCCCTTGCATTGCGCATGCGTACAAACCGGATAAATACTCGCAATGCGAGTGGTTTTCTTCACCATCGAAATGCTCGGAAGATAAAATGTACATCGAATCGTACGGTAGCAACGCGGAAAGAATCGATAAGTTCAACACGCTCACTCCAAAATTAGTTTGGAGAGGATCAGATTGGCGATATCTTTCAGAGTATGAAAGTGTAGGAACCGGAAGTGGAAAAGAATTTTTGCACAACTCCAATCTGTGCCACGCGAGCAAGGCTGACATTATAAAGGCTGTACTGGATTCACCTCCAGTAGACACGGTGGAAAAGCGAGTTCCGCCGAGATTGTACGCCGCCGTCCTAGGGTCGTTGAATCCGGAGAGTTTCGATATAAAGTTTACGAACAGAAATGAGCACGCACCGCAATCCTCTTGCATCGACGATAAATTCAATCTATTCACTGATGATGAGATGGATGCGTGCGAATATTCGAAGTATAAGTATCTCGCGGACTTTGGAGGTGGAGGAGGTACCTCGTGGAAGTCCACGCTTTGGTTTCTTGGCATGCCAGGAGTTCTCTTTCATCACGAAACGCCGATGCGAGATTCGTTCTACGACGACATTCAGCCGTGGGTGCATTATATTCCGCTCAACGAGGATCTCTCGAATTTAGAAGAAAGGGTGAACTGGGCAAAGGAAAATCCGGACGAATGCGCGTCCATTTCTAAACGCGCGACACAGTTTGCGCAGAAGATGATGACCTCGGACGGCTTAATAGAACACACAAAAAAGACATTTGTGGAACCGTTTAGGAGATATATCGACGCGTATGAAATACCTCCTCGTGACGAGCAGGTTTCTACGGCAGATTTAAGCGCAAAGTATTCTAATGGTGCTTTAGAGACAGTGAAGTATGCGCCCACTGAACCGGCATATTTAGGCAACGCAGAACGAGGAGGGTAAGGAGAGGATAGTACCACCGGGGTATGATTATGCAGCACTACATTATTTTAATTTCCAAACGCAAAAAATGACATCATTGATAACGCACAGAGACTGGCAATCGCCTTAAAGCTCCTACCTACAACGCTTACAAACATCATCACAGAAATGCGACTATTTAAGGATCGCTTTTGCTATTGGTGCTAATCCACGCTTCAAATCGCCATCGAGAAACGGATCTATGCTATCGTCCTCGAGGAATCGAAACGCGTTTCTAAAATCATCCACGTTTGCATCAATGGGAGCATCCCAATGCGCTGGAACAATACTCTTTATGGATTCTCCCCAACGTGCGCTTACACGATCGACCCAATTACGAACTGCTTTTGGTTCTTGCGCATAGAGAAGCGTTCGAACGACCGGAGGTACGAGTAACCTATTCGATATGGATTCAAAATTCGTCTCCCATCCGTCGGTCCAAATAACTTCCCTCGCCGAAACCAATTCCTCATGTTCTGGAAAGAAAAAAGATACAAGCAGCGCTGTTTTCTTCCAGCCCGTGAGAACGTTTTCCGGCGTATCGTCAGGTTGGGGATCTCTCGTCGAACGTTTTGAGACGAGAAGAAGCTTGTCTTTGGAACATAAGACCGATGGTGTCAACGGAATCTTCGCGAGCGCGTCGGTAACGATCAACGTGCCAGTACTGACGTCAAAAAATGCGCACTCTTTAATTTGAATATTTTTGTTCGCGACGTTGAACGCACCAACATCGAGCGTCTCGTAGTTAATTTCGTTTCTCCACGCGGGTTGCTTCGTTGACATTTGAGCTTCATCGTTCGATTCCGAGAGAACAAACACGTTTGTGTCTGTGCCGTACACGTATGCGTTAGAAACGTTCTCGACAGGGAAAGAAAACTGGCCGGGTGCGACCCATATTTCAGCCTCGGGCCACCTTTCGTGCGCGTCTCGAGCAAATATTTTATGTTCTAAAGCATATGTAGGTACTACTATCGAAGATACGCGAGCGGAAGAAGAAGTAGACGACGATGGTTCATATCCATCACCATTCTCAGCGCATGATTCGACAAGTTGGAAAAATTCCTCAGTCGGCGCGAGCGGATTGTGTACCCACAAGTCGCCGGAAGATAAGCGGACGACAACACACCGCAAAGGCGTTTCTAGAGGGCCCAATTCAATTGTCTGTTCAAGTGCCCAGCATCTGTCTTCTATCAGCGTCGTCTTTATCGTTTTCTTCGTTCCTTCCCCGAGAAAAGGTTTGAAAAGCGTCGGGAACCTTTGCGTGAAAGTTTGTTGTTGTTGTTGTTGTCCTGCAAAAGCGGGTATTTTGTGCCCTGGCTGAAACATGGCACTACTTTGAGCTACGAGCAGCGCCGTCCACGCTACAAAATCTCTTCTCGACGAAGTTTCGGTTTTGAGCACTTCTTTATGCTCTCTTCGTCCTCGCCTGTCGTTGTTTTCATCGTCACCGTCTGTTTTCATTCTGTTCTTAATCGTCATCATCACCGCCAGCTTCGTATTGATGTTCTTCGACTTTACAGAACGAGAAAAAGATGGTGCGGGTGATATAAAATCGCGCGCAGTCGGAGCGCGGACACTCCTCGTGGAGAGGAGAAAAGAAGAGCCCATGGGTATGTCGGGTCCTTTGTCACGCACAGTTAAACTTAAAACAGATAGATATATCTTTCTGTTTTTGCGTGTGCTCAAATTTTTGTTGTGCCCACAGCCAACAAAAAATCTCGCGTCACATCCATTTACAGATAATCGATTGCATCACACAATATATCGCAAGGCGGCCTCATTTATCGTTAATTCACAGAATTTTTCTTTCGCTCCAAGAAAGGGAAAAGATAGTCTCGTACGGACGGAAAAGGAGAGGTCGAGTAAAATGGCGGATTTCGGATTCCTACTCCCAGATCGTCTGAAGTCTCGATTTGACCTTAATCAGCAGCATCAGAGAAAACCTGAGTCGTTCGAGCACCGGTTAGAAAAAGCTAAGTTGAAGCGACAGGTATAGAATTGCATTTGCCTCTTTTTTATTGCTCCGGACGACAAGAACAACTCTTCTCATCGAATAGAGCGCTAACATTAAATAATCATCTCTCTGAATCGCGCAGGCTTTTCTTGAATGGACGGTTCAAAAAGCGTCCAGCATGTCTTCACCTCCTCGACGAAGGAAGAAGTCCGTGAATTTTACGTCGAAGAGGGATTTTTCCTCTTCTCCAAAGGGAGGTGAAAGGAAGACGAAGACGACAAGACAACCTTTTTTGGGAAATGCTGATGAGGATTTTTGCTCACAAAAGCCGAAAAGACGTTTATTTTTCGATTCCAACGATTGGGGAAAGTCGCGTACTTTCGTAGAGAACGAAGAAGAAAACGATAGCGAAGACAGCGATAAAGATACCGCCGCGTACAGAAATAAGTGTTTAGAGCAAAAGCTCGCCCGAGCCGAGGCGTTGCATTTGCTCAGTGTTCAAAGCAAGCGAGAGAAAGCAAACGCGTTCAACTGCCGTCACGAAGATGTGGTGAAAGCGCAAAAGAACTTCAACCAAGAGAAAAACTTACAGAAGTCGCAAATGCTCGAAGAGAGGTTACGCAGCGCAGCTATGAAACGATCGTACGTGCTCTTTCGGAAAGGAATTCGAGCCAAGTGCGGAGTGCAACAATCTCCAGAAAAGGCGTTAGAGCGCCTGCAACACCTTCACCGAGTCGAACGGGTTCAGAGACTCTGGAGAGTCTACACCGAGAGTCGATCGTCTACGGAAGCTTTAGGTAAAAGTATAATCGAGAAGTTATCGTTTAATATCGCGAAGGAAAGTTCGGATTACGACGAGTTCGTATCGTTGCTGCAAGATGCAAACGTATTGGATGGATTGCGACTCTGGTTGAAATGCTTAGATTCTCGATTAAACGCGCTCGGCGCAGAACAGAGCATCACGACGCGATCACATCTTCGACTTCTGTTTCCTCCGACCAACAATAAGAGCAGGTCGTGTCACCATCAACGCCGCAATCGTAGCATCGACTCTTTGGACGATTTCGTGATCCCAAGATTTCCCACGCGTATCCTCATGTGTGCTTACATGGTGTGCGCTCACCCAGAAATAGTGACAGGAGAATACGCCGCAGAGGAGGAGGAGCCGTACGAAGTTCGAGAACTTCGAAGCATTTCCGCGCGCTTGGTCAAAGCCATTGATGCGACTATTGAAACGCGTTTGAATTCCGCTGGTCCCGTTGAGAGTGGCGCGAAGAACGCGCTCATGTTCAACGAAGCAGTCCTACAGTTTGCAGAAATCTGGGACGAGTACGTCCGAGCCTTCAGCATCTGGAAAACTAACGACGCGACAGCTTTAGAAGCAGAGTTAGTCCGCATCGCCGTAGCTATGGAGGCATCCATGCTGAGAAAATGTGGCGAGCGTTCGTCGCAAACAAACGTGGAAGAGCTGACCGACGACATCAGCGCCATTCGTGAACAAACGTGCTCTGATAGAGAGCTCTTACGAACGAAAGTGAGAGAAATTAGCGGTGACGTTGGAGTTTTAAGATTTGACGACGCCATACGCGCGGCTCGTGAGAGCGTGAGAGCTGAGCAAACATCAACAGCAGACTCGATAGATGGTTCTTCACTCGGTAGATCCGGTGGAAACGCCTCTGAAAAGAAGTTCGAAGATCGGCGCAAACAGCGCTTTCAGCATTCGCAACAATTATTGCGAGAGAAGGAAGAGGCGAAGAAAAATTTAGAGCAAAGCAAAAACGAGCGCTTGCAGCGCATGACAATTATGCACGAGTTACTCGCAGATATCGCGTGGTTACCATTTCAGCTGGAAGACAGCGCGTCGAATCTTGAAGCGAAAGGTACGCCCACAACTACCGATTTATCACCTGCTGGGCTAGAGCACCATATACACGTGCAAGCAAAAAAAGCATACTGGGACGTGGTTCGAGAAACCTTAGAATCTCCGACGCTCGATGCAAACAGTGAAGACAATATCGTATCGATGAACATTCGCGAATTAGTCGCTCTCATCCACTCCCTCGTACCGGAGCCTTCGAAACGTAACGATTCAACTACACAACGCGCGCTTGAAATGTTGAACGAGCGAGACCTTGCTCGAATAATTCTTGCGCAGAAGGATACGGCACTCTTAAAATCACTTTTAACGAGTACTTTGGACGCTTCGTTTGCATTACTAGTCGCGCTCGGTAGTGAAGCGCGCGAGCCATATTCTAAAGCAAAACGTGAATCTTTATTGAGCGCGTTAGAAAACGCGTCATGTTCCGAGACGATTGTTTTAGCACTCCAATTTTTGTGGGATATGGCCAACGAGCTCAAAGAGGACATCTCCAGAGGGAAAATCATCGTCGCCGTTGAAAAAATGCGTCGTCTCTTGCACGGCCCGGATAGGAATACAGCTATATGTTGGATTCAAGATACATTCGGTCAATTGCACGGCCTCGACGCTACTCCATGTGATGAAGCCTTACCTAATACCAAGAAGTGGCTGTTCAGGAGCGCTTGCGAACTGGCGCCGTTGGTCGAATCCAGCGGTCTCGTGGGAGAAGTTTTGAAGCATAAATCGTCCATGCTGAGGGACGAGAACACTCACAACATCCCAAAAATAATTCGCGCGGGATTAAAAGACACGTCCACTTCTTCGAAGAGGGAAGTAGGAAGTCTTACTGAAACCGCTGATGAAAGTGTTACGGTAAACTGGGCTTGTGTTCGAGCGAGTTCGTGTGAAGGTGTAGTTCGATTGATGTTTGTCGATCTCGTTTGCTATCGAGAGGAACACTCTGCGTTACCAGAAACGTTGCGTTTTGATGCATCGCGAATTCATCGAGCGCAAGACTCATTTCAGCGCATTCTGTTGTCGTGCGCATGCCTCGCTTTGGTGGAGCAGGTATGCCCAGTGGGCGTTTCTGTAACGTCAGAGATGAAGCATGATTTAAGCGAGCGTGTTTCTTCAATTTTGCGCGATGGCACGAGTAAACTCAGAGATGTTGCTACAGAAGTTGCTCGAACAGTTGGTTCTATACAAAACATCTCCACGATATCACTCATCGAACGCATGTTGCTGAAATTGATTGGCGAAGGCACCCAGGAAGAAACAAAGGGCCCGGTAAAATCGTCAGATGTTATTTCGAAGGCCTTGCTGAAAAACGTGCGAGAAGCGCTAACTGCAAGAGTTCTCGGCGGTAAAAATACTCGCGATACCATGATCTCGCGATTGAACAACTGTCGTGCGGGGATTGTCGCGAAAGAAATAGACGCTTTGGCCATTCGTATCCACGCGCTCGCCCAGACGTCTTTCGTCCTACACAAAGGCGCCGTGTACGCCCCGCTTGTGCTCAAGGCGTACGAAACTTCAGAAGAATTGTAAAAAAGAAAGGTGTATGTGTATATCTAGGTGCGCATGGATTCGTTCTGTGGTGTTTTATGTGTAAACGTATTTACAAATACTTAAGAGTGTGTACTTCGTCACGTCGTCGTCTTTAGTTTCTCCTGTTTTGATGGATCTCTTCTTTCAACCTTTCTTTTTCTTCTTCGTTCTTCTTTTTCGTTCCACCATACAACACAAAAAAGATGTTATCGATACGTCCAAACTTGATATCCTCGCGCTCAGGCACTGGTGCTTTCTCTTCTACCTCTACCTCTTCCTCTCCCGCATGGAAAAAGCACAGAAGACCAACGATGAAAATCTCTCTTTCTTCTTCTACTTCTTCTCCGCGTCGGCAAGCTCTGAAGCGCGATGAGAAATCAAGGTCGTCGTCGTTGTCGTCATCAAATATCCACACCGTGAGGCGGAAAGTTTCAATCTGTGCAGCATATAACAACAAAAACAATAGCAATTTCAGTGAATACGAAGAAGAAGATGACGATTTCGAGCCAGTGCCTGGACCGGGAGGCCGTATCGAGTCAGATGCCATCAAAAGAAACGTCAGAGATTCGGTGATTAACGCCATAGACCAAAGCCAAAATAGGAGAGTTACAGCCGGAGATGTCGCGTCTTCCTCAGGCATTCAACTCTTCGATGCCACGCAAGCGTTAACTGCTTTAGCTGCAGATACAAACGCATCTCTAGAGGTTACAAACGACGGGGATTTAGTCTACGCTTTTCCGAGCGCTTACAAACAAGTTTTGCAAGCAAAGTCGTTCAAGTTGAAAACGGAACCGGCGATTGATAAGGTGAAGGAATTCCTTTCGTACCTGGTGCGTGTGTCTTTTGGAACAACGCTCGTGGCATCCGTCGTTATCGTCTACACCACTATATTTGCACTGCTGTCCTCTCAAAGAGACGACCGGGATGACCGAAGATCGAGCAGAGGTGGAGGCACGATGTACTTTGGTCCACGATTTTACGCGGATGATATTTTGTGGTACCTCGATCCATACTATTACCGTCGACCGTACCGGTTACGCGCGAAAGACGAGATGAATTTTTTTGAGGCGGTGTTCTCTTTCGTTTTTGGAGACGGTGATCCGAACAATGACTTTGAGCGCGAACGCTGGGCGCTCATAGGACAAACCATCGCGAAAAATGGAGGGGTTGTCACGGCGGAACAGTTAGCACCCTTCTTAGACCGCGAAGGTTCTGCAGAACTCTCCGACGAATCATTCGTATTGCCAGTGTTAACTCGTTTCCAAGGTTCACCGGAGATGGACGATTCTGGAAACATTTTCTACAGATTTCCAGCCGCTCAAGTCACCGCTTTGGAAAAGAAACAACAAAATCGTTTGAAAAGTAGGAGCGGTGCCAGCACGAATGGATTGGCTAAAGAAGAGCGATGGTCGTTTTCACTAGCCGATCCAAGCCAAAAATTCTTGTCCGCGGCACTCGGTGTCGCAAACTTTGTCGGCGTGATTTGGTTGAGCAGTTTGATGACGGATCCTCAAGTCATCTATCGTAACTCTGAGTTGGTCCAATCCGTTGGAGGTTTTCTGCCAGCATTGCAAGTGTACGCTGCGCTGTTCTTTGCCATTCCATTTTTGCGAAACTTTAGAATCGGAATGAAGAATAAGCAGATAGATCAAAGAAATACGTTGCGTTTACAATCACTTTTGCGTTTGGAGCGACCGGATGAAAAGTTGCGCAGGAAACTGATGGAAGCGAAATCAAAGGCGAGCAGAAAATTCGTGTCGGAGGCGGATTCCATATTCTCTTCCTCAGGAAAAGGCCAAAAAGACGGCTCGGCGTTCGAGTTGGAAGATTTCGATCGTCGCTTAAACGAGGAGAAGTAATAGTTTGACCAGAAGATTGTATTTTTAATTGAAGTTTTAACATCACGACGAGAACCCCTTTCTAAATTCTTTTTTTTTGCGTGTAAGTGTGTGTGTGTGGCGTTGAGTTTATATAATTCTTTAAAGCTACTTTAAGATACTTACAACACGAATTACAATCATCATCATCAACATCATCATCACCATCACTATCGCCAAGATAAGAATCAACGAACGCGTTCTATTTTTGTCGCTTCTAAACGGGTGTCAAGAGAGAGATTAAGTCCGGTCTCGGCGTCGTGCGCATGCCGACGACGATAATGAGTGGAATGAGGGCGTAATGGAGGACCTCTGAGTTCGTGGAGACGTAGTTTACAACTTTCGCAATCGAAGCTGGTATGCCGGCCATTCTTTTAT
>Ga0181600_10003172_pt1 | contig 12580 bp, 9 predicted proteins | sample 041ome_2_FD_132982 | JGI IMG/M metagenome (GOLD analysis project Ga0181600, IMG submission 132982) | Coastal salt marsh microbial communities from the Groves Creek Marsh, Skidaway Island, Georgia - 041406US metaG (megahit assembly) | ecosystem: Environmental > Aquatic > Marine > Intertidal zone... | reverse complement strand
TAGATAAACCTAGTCCTGTAGCAACACCTAGTCCTGTAGCAACACCTAGTCCTGTAGCAACACCTAGTCCTGTAGCAACACCTAGTCCTGTAGCAACACCTAGTCCTGTAGCAACACCTAGTCCTGTAGAAACACCTAGTCCTGTAGCAACACCTAGTCCTGTAGAAACACCAGGTCCAGGCGCTGTCCCAAATGCCGAAGAAGTTCTAGATGCTGAAGAAGTTCCAGATGCCGAACAACTTCCAGATGCTGAACAACTTATAGATGATGAACCAATCGCAGAAACTGAAGAAAAACCAGATGATGAAGAAGGTGAAATGGGATTGGAAAAAGAAATGGAAGATTCTGAAAATGTAGATATCGTTGAACCCCAGGAAGAAGAAGAAGATATGGAAGAGAAATTAGAGTTAGCTACAGATTTAGATCTACCTGGATTTGAAGAATATGAAGAAACACGTAAAATGTTAGATATGAAGAGTGATGTAGTTGATGGTAAGATAAAGATAAGCAATAGCAACCTTATAAAATATAAGGTGAATTGGTTTAATATTTGTATGGGTATTGATGTGTTTGACATGGGTTTTGAAAATAAAGTTTCTCACAAACTCAATGAATTAGGTATCAAACCATTTAAAAGGAACATTTACTTAAAAAAGATAAATTTAATTTTAGAAGATGAAGATATGACAAATGAATTTAGAACTACAATTTATAATAGACTCCTTGAAAACTGTAAAGAACCACAAGATTATATGGATTTAATCGAAGATTGTAGAGATGTCCCTACCGAAGGTTTAGGTGTATCATTTGGTATGTATAAAAAATGTCAGGAAGAAGGAATGGATAGCAACAGTTTGCTGTACTTACATGATGGATATAAAAATATATTAAACAACAATAAGACTATTATTAATAATGTAGATATGATTTTAATTTTATTGAATTGTGATATAAGACAAAAAATCCTTTCAATCCATATTTCTTTAGAATTATTAAGAAAACAAAATGAAAAGAAAATGGTTAAATCTATTTTAGATAACATATATGAGATTGATAAACCTGTAATAAAACAAGTAGAAGAGGAATTAAGGAATAAGTTAGCTCAAGAGAAAATAGAAAGGGCGAAATTGTTTAATGAAGTTAATAGACAACAAATTGAAGAAAGAAAAGAACAAATGATTAAGAAACGAGAACCAGCTATAATCAGTGCTATTATGGAAAAGATGAAAAAAGAAAAATATGAAGAAGAACCTATAATAGAAACAGATAATGTTAAAGAATTTATAGAAAAAGAAGACAAAAATACAGATAGTTTCATAGAAGAACAAGAAAATTTATTGAGAGGAAATAATATAGCGGCGGCCGCCGCTGGCGGTGGTGAAGAAAATGAAGATGAAACCGAAAATCTCAACGAAAGCGAACTCTTACAAGAAGATACAAAAGATGAACCTGACGATGGTTATAGATTTTTTAATAATGCAACAAAAGCTAGATTTTGTAAAAATATTACTAGTAGTGGTATTATAAGTAAGGGTGATTTACACCCACTATTGAATAGATGCAACAATTTTTAGATTGAAAATTGAAACTCATCATTATCACAGTAATCTTGTTCTTCTTCTCCAAAAACTTCTTCTTTTAGTAATTCGTCTATATTTTTATTATTTACTGTTACAAAGTCTTCTTCTGTAACAGTGGCATCTGAAAGTTCTGAAATAAGTTTTTCTTCATCTAGATAGATATCACACATTCCAGTTCCAGCTTTAATAATCTGTCCCATCATAATGTTACTTGATACACCATTAAGTTTGTCTTTTTCTCCAAAGATTCCTGCTTTAATAAGTTGATCTGTAGTATCTTCAAATGAACACTTGGCAAGAGGACCAATATCTCCACGATTGATACCTTGACGATTAATAGCGGTTAGAATACCCTTATTTGTCATTGTGTCGCAAAGGAGTTCTATATGACGATCATTAATATAGGAACCTTCAAATTCAATCACTTCTGTAATCTGCTCAATAAGAAGTTCTCTTGCCGCTTCAATACCTAGACATTCGTATACTTCAATAATATCATTTGAATATGTATGGATGAAATCAACATACATTGAATTGAATACGTCGAGAAGATTGACACCATCTGTTTCTAGAATCCATGTCTTTTCTCTAATTATTTCTCCTCCCATAAAATTATAATACCCTTGTTCACTCATAACTATGTTTGTTATGTTTTTGATACCCTTGATTACAACATTACTTAAAATATCTTCTTGAATGTTTTTGAAAATTGAGATGATATCACTTTGATCGGATAAACCATTCAATTGTTCATCTTCTTTTCCATTTATTTCAGCCTTTATCGATAAACGACCAATCAACTCACTTGAATTATCATCCGAATATATAAATTCTAGTTTATCAATATCATATTCCATTAGGGCTATGTAAATATCTTCCATAACAATACCCTTATCCATCATAAGTTCCTTATTGAATGTAAATCTTATGATCCATGGACATTTATCTTCGTATGTGGCATCTTCTCCATTTTCAAAATCCAAGAAAGCTTTATACATTTGTAACATACCCTTATCATCTTCAATTTCAGTATCAAAGTTATTGTTCTTAGGATCATAGTAAATCTGATTCTTAATTACAATATCTCTAAGAATAGTGTATTCAAGTTTATTTTTAGCATATTGAGATTTATTCTGAAACTTACCAAATTCATCTTTAAGACGAATTATAGTTGATGGAGACTTTAGATTCTTTGTAACTCCAAGTAACTCTCTTAGACGAGGAATGCCACGAGTGACATTAGATTTAGCACTTACACCAGCATAGTGGAAAGTATTAAGTGTCATTTGTGTTGCTGGCTCACCAATACTCTGAGCAGCTATAGCACCAACCATCTCACCAGGAGATACCTTTGATCTTTCATAAGTTTCCTTAATAATATTAATTATTTTTTCATATTCTGCCTTTTGTATCTTATATTTTTTAATAAGTGCTTTTGGATGTAGATGGACATCAATGAGAACTGAAAGAATTTTATTTTCTCTTTTTTCAAGATTTTCTTTGAGGGCATAATTCTTATCTAATATCTCTGTCGGAGATATGTCAGACTTACTATTTTCCTTTTTACATACATTTGTAACAATACGTGCAATATGTACTGGGAACCGAATACTATTAGATATCTTATTGTTTTTGAAAACATTCTTATACACGTATATCTTATTTTGAAGGATGGAAAAGAATGCTTTTTCTAGTTCAACTTCAAAATCATCATCCATACTTTCAATTGCTTCTTCCGTTAGAATATCTTCCCATTTTGTATCTTTATCAAACATGAACCCTTTACATATTTCTTCAGTAGTCATATCGATGATGATTAAACTTTGATCTTCAACAGAACAAGCATCCATACCATCTTCACCATAATTGAATTGAACGATACAATCAGAGTTATTTCTAACACTTCCATCATATCCTACTCTTAAATCTTCCATAGACTTAACAAGTTTTCTTTGAAGATAACCTGTTTCAGATGTCTTTACAGCTGTATCAATAAGACCTTCTCTTCCTCCCATAGCGTGAAAGAAGTATTCTTGCGGAGTTTGTCCCGATATGAATGAGTTTTCTACAAATCCCCTTGCTTCAGAAGAGTCATCATATTTACTGTAATGTGGAAGTGTTCTATCTTGATAACCATAAGGAATACGCTTACTTTCTACATTTTGTTGTCCTAGGCACGCAACAATCTGCGCTATATTAGTAGCTTTACCTTTAGAACCAGAGTTGACCATATTTGTTATTCTGTTCTTTTGATCTAAGTTAGATAGACCAATATTACCCGTCTGTGAAAGTGTATTATTCAAAATGCTATTTACTTTACTTTCAAAGAATTCGCTGTTTGACTTTCCTGAAAAGTTTTCAAAGATGTCTAGATGAAACTCTTGCATAATCTCATTAATCTTAAGTTTGTTGTTTTCAATAACTTCTTTTATCTTTACATTCGTAATATCATCAGCAATCATATCACCAATTCCAACACTAAAACCTTCAATGATTAAGAAGTATGATGTTATCTTTTGCATATCATCTATAAAATCCTTTGTAGCTTTAGGTCCAAGATCATTGTAAATTGTATGGATTAGACCCTTCGAAGTTTTAGTAAAGATACCTTTATCTAAACCCCCTGAAAGGAGTTTTCCATTCTTAATAATAACTTTGTTGAGATAATCATCAGATTGTGTATCATAAGATGAATTTTTCATAGTTAGATTGATACTTTCAGGAATAATGTAAGACATTATGTCTTTTCCAGACCATAATTTAACCTTTTCACCAAAGACATCAACATCTAGAGAATGTTCAGGAATCATTCCACCCTTTTTCTTAAATGAGCTTAATGTAGATACTATATTCATCATTTGGTTCTTAGTAAAGTATGATGTTTCAACATTTTCTTTTACAACTGGTTCTGATTTTTTCTTTATTGGATAAATATTTGTATTGTTTGAGAAGTAATAACTGTCTACACCAATACCTTTATGCGTGATTGTTTCTCCCTTTGTTAGCTTATTGATACCTAAGAGAGTATCTTGAACAATAGCTATAATAGGTTTATTTTCCCTAGGAGAGATGATTTGATAGTTTACAGAAGCAATGTTCATTAGTTCTGATACACAAGCAATTGATTGTGGAACATGCATATTCATTTCATCACCATCAAAATCAGCATTGTATGGTGGGGTTACACTTACATTAAGACGGAAAGTATTACCTGCCATTACTTTAACTCTATGTCCCATCATACTCATTTTGTGAAGTGAAGGTTGACGATTGAATAACACATAATCACCATCCATTAGATGTCTGTGAACAATATAACCATTCTTAATTTCAATATCATCTATATTAGATTTTGTAATTGTAATATTTGTTTTATCATGCTTTACAATCATCTTAACTCCCGGATAATTGTTGACACCATTTTGAAGTAATGTGTTTAACTTTTCTTTATTGTAATCATTGACTATTTCAGGATAAGTTAGATTTTTAGCTATTGAAATAGGGACACCAAGTTGATCAAGTTCAATATTAGGATCGGGGGTAATAACACTTCTTGCTGAAAAGTCAACCCTCTTTCCCATAAGATTATTCCTTATACGTCCATCTTTACCCTTTAGACGCTGCCTTATAGCTTTAAGAGCTCTGCCCGAACGATGGACAGCTTGAGCTATTCCAGGAAGCTCATTATCTACAAGAGTTGCTATATGATATTGAAGAACCTTTGACCAGTCATCAACAACTTCAATACGACTATTTGATTCTATCTTTTGTTTGAGTGTATTATTACACTTAATAATATCGCATAGTTTGTGTGTTAAATCATCATCCATCCTTTGAGAATCATCCTGCTTTACAGAAGGTCTTACAGATGGAGGTGGAACAGGAAAGACAGAACAGATGAGCCAATCTGGACGACACCAAGTATCTGTAAATCCCATTATATTTACATCTTCATCTGAAATCCTTTCTAGAATTTCTTTTACTCTTTCAATTGAAAGCTTTTGTGTTTTTAAAGAAGCATCATCTAACTTTTTCCATATAGCAGTAATACCATCCATACCTTCAAGCTTAATTTTTTCAGGTTGTTTTGCTCCACAACCATCATCATTTTCTTGACCACATCTGTTTATTTTTTGACATAGATTGTAGACCTCATTCCAACGAACTTTATTTGGCTTTTTCATTAAAGCTTTTACCACAGCTGAATCTTTATCAATCAAAAGCTTTGAACATTGTAGACATGTACATTTTAGTACCTTCAAAACATATTGAACAAATTGCCAATGATAAACAGGCCGAGCAAGCTCCACATGTCCAAAATGACCTGGACAATCAATATTGTTTTGACCACAAGTAGAGCAAACCTTACCCATCTCGGTTGTACCCATACGTGGATCGAATAGACCCTTAATTACTGGCGTATCCTTTTCATATGTTTCATGTTTTGTGATTTCAACCACTGAACGTGATTTTATTTCTTCGGGACCTAAAATACTAAATTGAACTCCAATAACATTGTTTGTTTCGGGTTCTGTATATTGTTTGTTCATACCTATTATAATATCTATTATCTTTTTTTTTAAATAAAAATCAAATTTTAGAAATTTGAAAAACATATAAAAAAAAATTATAAAGTAATATTAACTACAAACTATTAAATGGAAAACGAAACAAATTCTCATAATATGATTACACGGTCTAAGAAAAAGAATATTGATGAAGAACCTGAAAAAGAAAACAAAATTGTCCTTGAAAAAGTAGACAGTAGTGGAAACTTGATGGATTTAATTGATGATAGCGGATCAAGTGATTTTGATGAAGAGATGCTTAAAAAAGAAATTGAGAGACTAAGGGGAGGAATATCAAAGAAAGGTAGTTCACCAAGGAAAGGTAGTTCACCAAAGAAAGGTAAGTCCCCTACTAAGAAAATCCGCAAAAAGAATAAGAAAAACGACATTATGGACTTAATGTTACCTTACATACTAATTAGCGCACTTGGTTCTCAACAAGATATTAAAAAAAAGAAATCTCGTAGAAATCGTAAAATTAATATAAATGAACTATTAGAAGATCAAAATATAGAAGATCAAAATATAGAAATCAAAATAGAAGATATGCCCGTAAAAGAACTATCCGGAGAAGATTTATCAGAAGAAACTTCTGAAGAAGAAACTTCCGAAGATTCACTTCATTCAGAAGATGATATTGATTTTGAAGAAGATGTTTCAGATGAAGATTATGAAGAAGAAAGTGAATCAGAAGAAGAAATTGAAGAATCATCTGACACAGAAGAAGATGAAGAAGAAGATGAAGAATATGAATATGATGAATATGATGATAAATTTATAGAAATAATTGAAGATGATATCCATGAAGATCAAGAACTTGAATATTTTCAAGATCTAACACCAGAGGAAAAACAAAAACATATTACAGAACTTGAAGAAATAAAAAAGATAAACAAATCAAATATACCTCTACGTTTCAAAATCTTAAATTCGGAGATGGATATTAAAACAAAATCAATTGCTATTGAAAATATAGAGAAACTAGGGGAAATGGATGTATCAACAGGAGAATATTGTAAAATGGATAAGTGGATTAATGGTCTTATCAAGATACCCTTTGGAAAATTTAGAGATATAGAAATTACAGATAAAAATACAAATGAAGAAAAAAGAAAGTTTCTATACAAGACATATAGCACACTCGATAAAGCAATTTATGGACATAAAGAAGCAAAAATGCACATCTTACAAGTTATTGGAAAATGGATCAAAAACCCCACATCTCAAGGAAATGTTCTCGCCCTTCAAGGACCAATGGGTAATGGTAAAACAACACTTGTAAAAGAGGGAATCGCAAAAGCTATCAATAGACCATTCGCATTTATCGCCCTTGGCGGGGCATCTGATTCTGCTTTCTTTGATGGACACTCTTATACATATGAAGGTTCTCATTGGGGTAGAATTATTGATATTCTAATTGATTCTAAATGTATGAATCCTATCATTTACTTTGATGAATTAGACAAAGTGAGTGAGACATTTAAAGGGGAAGAAATTATACATCTACTTACACACTTAACAGACCCTTCACAAAACACACTCTTTCAAGATAATTATTTTCCAGGTATCCATATTGATCTTTCAAAGTCTCTCTTTATATTCTCTTTTAATGATGAATCAAAAGTTGACAGAATTCTTAAAGACAGAATGTATGTTATCAATACAAATGGATTTAAACCAAATGATAAAATAGAAATATGTAATAATTACATACTTCCTGAACTAATGGACACATTTATGTTTAACAAAGAAGATATTTCATTTGAAAAAGAAGCTTTAGAATATATAATCAACAAATTTACAGAAAATGAAGAAGGTGTAAGAAACCTTAAAAGATGTCTTGAAACAATTATTTCAAAGATAAATATTTATAATCTTTCACAAACTGAAAGTGAAACTGAAGAAAACAAAATACCACTTACATTCAAACTTGATAATTTTAAGATCCCTCTAAATGTAAATAAAGATATTGTAGAGACGTTGCTATCTAAAAAGGAAGATAATTATAAGCCTCCAGAACATATGTATATGTAAATATTCATAAATATAATAAAATATTTAAATTTTTATCAATTATTTTTTTATCAAAATTATCATTTTTTTAGAATTATGTCTATTTTAAGTAAAATGGTCCGTAAAAATTATAAATGGAATATTTCGATTGAAGAAGGGAAAAAGATTGTAGATGATAAGATAACTAGTATTTTAACCGATAGAGGTAAAATTGAACTATCTGAATTAAATTTCCTCATCCTTTCTAGAAGTCGCGATATTACCATTGAAAATAATAAAAAGAAAAAGAACTTACAAAATTATATACGTAATGTTCTTGGGGGATTACGTAATTACCTTGAAACTAGTAAAAATTACGATGTTACTCAAAAAGGCATCGAAGTTTTTGTTGATATAAAGAAAAATATAGATGGTGAGGACATTTACTTTTTAAATGACTGGATTATCGTATAATAAATATTATATTATATATAATATGGGTAATTTTTTTTCATCAGAAAATAAAAAAGAAGAAGGACCAGAACCAGAACCAGAACCAGAACCAGAAGAAAGATTAAGTGAAAATGGTAATAAATATTGTCAAGGATACCTTGTAACACATTGTAATTTAAGTAACTATCCACCAAATCCTCAGAATTCAATGGATAATCCTAATATAGCTAAATGTAATCAACGTTTTATATCTGTTTCTAATACAGAATCTACCACTGGATATTTACAATGTAAGCTTACTAAAGATGGAAATGCTTGTAATAAGTGGAATGAGGTTGATAAATCTGATAAAATTAAATGTGATTTAGAGGTTGACGGTTTACCTTACTGTGAAGCTGATATATTACATGGTCCGGGAACTTCTTCTCTTGTAGGTAAATCAAGTCTTCAGAAGACAATAGAAAAAAATAGATTAAGTGCTTTAGTAACGGCTCAAAAAGAAAAATGTCGTTGTGAAGATGGAAAAAGCGTTAAAGGCGAAACTCAAACTGTAAAGTTTGTAACTTCATTGGAGATACCTACATATCAATGGTTTTGTGGATGAATATTTTACTAAATATTATATTTGTAATATATAAATGTTTGATATTGATTCTAAGATGCAAAAAGTTTTATTATTTTATGTAGCAATAAATGCTTTAGTTTACTATTACAAACCCACATTTTGTTTTGATGAAAAAGGAAACTTTAAAGACTTTGGTGTTGGAGAAAAAAAAACAATTATTCCTTTCTGGCTTGTAACACTTGCGATAAGTATGTTGTTTTACCTTTATATTTCTGTTCAAACTGATGATTTTGTTTGATATCTTTTCTTATTATATATTTTTTTATAACCTACTATGAAACCAGAACTAGTTGACTTAGAAGAAATTTTTAAAGAAAATTCATCTATATTTTTAAAAGAAAAGAAACCGGTATTATCTAAACACAAAAATATAGATTATAAATTTAGTTACAATTCACTATTTAATTTTTTAGGATTATGTATTCTAATAATCGGATTGTACTTTCTTAATAAACGCAAAAAAGAAAAAGAAGAAAGAAAAAAAGAATTTGAAGAAAAAATTTATAAACTGAAAGATATTATAAAAAATAATAATGAGTTCATACTTTAATATATTTATAATTATAAAAGAATAATGTCAAAGCAAAGTGATGTTGATTATTATCTAGAAAGTATAAGCATTTTTTACGATGAAAAACTTAAATTTTTATCAACAAAAGACAATTTTCTAAGATGTAAAGGATGTCCTACAAATAAAGAATTCAAAGAAGAATACGATAAAGTTAGTTTGAGTTGTGGAGGAAAAGATGGTGATAAAGATTGTGGGATGAAAATAGTTATTAATTTCCCCAAATATGTTCATTATGAAAAAGATATGGACCTATTGAAAAATGAACTTGAAGCAGGGTTAAATTTAGAGAAGATAAATGAATTTATGGATGTTTCTGATAGTATTGAAAAAGATACTAGAAAAAGAAAAAAGATAGAAGAAGAAATGAAAAAAATAACAGACAATTTTTACAAAATGAATGTTCAAAATAAAAAAAAAGATATTGAAAATTTTTACAGAAGTAGAGTAGAAAAGACTAAAAGATGTAGAGAGATATTAAAAGTTATTAATAACTTTGAAGAAAGTGAAAAAGTATTATTAAGAAAAGAATATGTTTCGCTTGTCAAAAGATTAAATGAAGAATACATAGAAATTAAAAATTTGATAGAAACATTTCAACCATATCATATGGTTAAAAAGCCAGAAGTAACACTAATGAATAAAGTAGAAAGCGAAAAAAAGAAAATAATAAAAAAGAAAAAGAAAAAGAAGCCTATAGAAGATAATGATATAAAGTTTTCACAAGGTGATATTGTTCACTGGTATAATAAAGATGTTATTAAATCTGGATTTATAAAGAGTTCAACAGAAGTAAAAGGGATGTATAAAATTGTTGATGAAAATCAAAAAACATTTTATGTCCCTAAAGATCAAATAAGAAAGGGTGAATATGAACCTGAACCACAAATGGAAGAAGAAGTTCAAGAAGAAGTTTTAGAAACTAAAGAATCTCCTAAACCAGAAAAACAAGGGAAACTATATTACTACAGTAATTCTAAAGAAAACAATTGGCTTTCTACATTCAATATAGCAAATCCATTTAAATATAATGGTATGGAATATCCAACAGTTGAACATGCTTTCCACGCACAAAAAGTAGCAGATGATGATCCGATGGTTGAAGAATACCGGTTGGCATTCTCAACAAATGTCGCAGATGTAATAACTCCAAATGATGCTAAAAAATTCGGTGGTCCGACATCATTTAAGGAAAACAACTTTACTTTAAGAAGTGATTGGAATAATGTAAGATTAAAGGTAATGGAAGAAATTTCAAGAGAATACTATCAATCAAATGTAGAATTTATCGAAAAATTGATAAATACCGAAGAAAAACTACTAATCCATAAAGGATTTAGAATAGATGACTACTGGGGTGTAACAAAAGAAGATAAAGGCGAAAATAATCACGGAAAAATATTAATGAAGTTAAGAGAAGAGTTTAAAAATGCTTAGTTTTCCTTTAGAAGATTTGAAAGCTTCATAGCACGAATCATACGAGTTACACCAATACCACCACCCGATCTTTGGAAGAATGGTTTCTTAAGAAATTCTTCAAGTTCTGCTTCAACACGAGCCTTTCCAAACTGTGCGAATAAAGTGTTTGCGTATTCACCACCAGAAATAGTGTAAAAGGTTTCACGCATTGCCTGAGGATCACAACTACGCTCGGCACTTCCAATCGTTTCAATTCCATGCATAATAACATCAATCTTGTTAGAATGGAGCTTGCTATCATGAAGCTTCATGTTCCAAAATGGGGATGTTCTCTCAGGGAAGTTCTCAAGAAAGAAGACAGGACCATGTTCTTTTCCTAGGCGTTCTTCATGTTCATTTTCTAGTTCACCCTTTTCAACATCAACGCCAAATGCCTTACACACATTATCATAATCATCTGATGGAAATGTCCCATCTTCCTTTCTCTGAAAACCAAGGTAATCAAGTAGTTCGCATTCCATTTTTCGTAGTTCATCAATACCACCCTTTAGTTCAAACTCAAACATAGGGAATATCCTGTCATGACGTCCTGGGATAGGATCAGGTTCATTGCGGTATGATGTAGATACGCAAAAGAATCCATTTTCATCAGGATGTTCTAGTAGATAGTGTTCGAGCCACATCTGTCCTGTTTGGGGAAGAGGCCAAATTTGGCCTTCATAATTATAAGTAGCGATAGTTTTTGGATCTTCACAAGCTGCCAAAATTGATTTTTTGTTTTGAGGATGGACTTCTCTAAATCCCTTAACCTCCTTAAAAAACTTTCTCATCTTACTGACAACAATATCAAAGTTTCTGTAATTATCCCCTTCCATTTTTTTATATATATAATCATTTTTTATTTTTTAAGTATCTTTTAGATTTTTTTAACATATTTATATGTTTCAAAATATTGTCATAGTTAGCATTTTCAAAGGTAGGGGTTAATGTTTTCATTTTTAAATTAAAGTATGACATTACTACTGATATTAATAATAAAAAAGATATTAATATATAAAATCTTATGTTACCAGAACTATCTTTTTCTCTTTCCATATAACTAATAGAAATATTTTTTATAGTTTATTTAAAATTATAATTTTACAATAATATAATATATAGGGTTTTATAATGGCTTCTTCATTTGGTCTTCGTAGGGCGGCTACTATTATGGGATCTATCCTAGACAGCACTATAGATATTCCAAGAGATATTTCTTTTAGAGGTGACTTTACACTTATAGATAAAAGTGGTGGAAGCAGTTCTACATTAAAAGAGAGTGATTTAGCAAAACTAATTGACGTATCATCTGGAGTAGTCTCATCAAATAAAACAC
>Ga0181600_10003162_pt1 | contig 12616 bp, 1 predicted proteins | sample 041ome_2_FD_132982 | JGI IMG/M metagenome (GOLD analysis project Ga0181600, IMG submission 132982) | Coastal salt marsh microbial communities from the Groves Creek Marsh, Skidaway Island, Georgia - 041406US metaG (megahit assembly) | ecosystem: Environmental > Aquatic > Marine > Intertidal zone... | reverse complement strand
AGGGGGGTGTTGCGACCCAGGATGCGCCGCCTGCACTCGTCGCCGCGCGCGCCGACGCCGACGAAGCGTAGCGAACGTCGTGAACGTCGCGCTCCGCGCCCCCGCGCGCCGTCGTCGCGGCCCCGGTTCGACGTCGCGACGCGCGACGCGCGCGATCAGTTGACGGTTTAAAAAAGTCGCGCTTTGGCGGCGATGCGCGCCCGGTTCGCGCGCGGCGCGTCGATGTCGGCGCTTCTGCTCGCGCTGTGCGCTTTGGCGTCGCTCTTAGGCGTCGCTCGGGGCGGTGGTTCGCCGCCGCCGTCCCCCGTGCACTGTTCGGCGAGGTGGGTCGACGTCAACAGAGGCGGCTGCCCAAGCTGCGGACCAGGCACGTATAGTAGGCAATACCAAATCCTTCGCTATCCCGCACACGGTGGACGGGGGTGTGGCTATGGCAACGGGTATGTGATTTCTGGATATGATTGCGGGGCACCGCCATGTCCGCCGCCGCCATCGCCGCCGCCATCGCCGCCGCCGCCGTCGCCGCCGCCGGGACAGTTTGTTCCCGTGCAGGTATCCATCAACGATCCCGTGCCGAGAGTGGCAGATGCGTACGACTTTCACATTCTCACCTCACATCCTTCGTGCGATTCACAAAACGATTGTTTTGAGAGTCACATCGAGGCGGACGTGAGCGAGCATCACGTCGGACTCAGGTGCGACGTCACGGTGCGAAAGAAGGACGAAGTTTGTGCGACATTCGGTCGTCACATGCCTTGCAGGCAGTGGAATGACTTTTATCCAACAACTTTAACCGTCACGGATGAGCATGGTGGCATCGTCGAAGGCGATTACGTCATTGAGTATGAATGCTACTTTGAACTCGCAAACGGCGAGCTCGTACCTGAGCCGACTAAGGTGAAGAAGAAGTTGCACGAGTTCAGCGTATCCAAAGGGTGCGATTTGAAAATGAATTTGAATCGAGATTCCAAAGCAGAGCTCGCGGCGTATCTCCTCAGTGGCGCCAATGAATTCAATATCGCTGACTGCTCGAGTTTGAAGAGTATTTACGCCGCGAAGGAGGCCGTGTTCCGTATTTTCGATTCAAACCCGTCAGATGGCCGACTCGATCACGAAGAAATCCTCATCGGTGTTGAGGCACACAGCATGGATACACAGATAGTGAATCATTGGAAGGACATCGTCGACGCTGAGGGTGGCGATGGACTGTTCCTCACACTTTCGAACTTCATGTCGGCAGACATCGCGCCTCGCGGTTGTCAATCCGGCACCGGTGACGTCGTGACGTTCACGGAGGCGACGTATCCAACGAGTGATCCTGGACGTGAAACGGGATCCAGGCAATGCAGAGAGATGGCGGGATCAATGAAGACCACGTGGTCGTTTCCTCGATCAATGCAACTCGGCGATTGGTCGTGCGTATACATCGACGGGCTTTTGTACAGTCAATTGCTCGCCCAAACGAGCCAAAACGCCGTATCGATGCAGAACAGCGTGACAGATATTCGCCCTGTCATTGGCTCTTTTCATGATGCAGAGCAATCTCTCGCTGCGCATTTCACGTTCGCAGGCGTGTCAAACGCAAGGCTGATTTCTTCAGAATCGCCGCGGGCGGATGGCCAAGAAGTGGTTCCAACCCTCTCCATCGATGATACGTATACAGGTCGTCTGCGAGTCTTCACGGCTTCTCAACGCGGTAAACACGGGGCGTGCCTGAACAGCTGCCAAGGTTGTACCTTGCATTCGTACAAGTACATTGGGGAACCGTTCAAGAATGATTTTGCCGTGTCGATGCAAATATTCATTTCTGAACAGCTTTCGAGCAATTCTGGCTTTCGGACGAAGTCGGAACCTCTCATGAGCTTCACTTCAGATGCATCTGGTAGTATGCAGCACAGCATCAAGTTACGATTGGGCACGGTAGACTCGCAGTTTTCACTTGAATTTATACATGAAAAAGTAAACAGCGTGACGGGTCAACGAGATGAGCTACCAGCACGCATTCCTCTGGGCACTGCGTTTGGACGCTGGACGTCAATTGGATTTTCTTTCCACCCAAAAGATGGTCTCACGTTGTACAGGTTCAGCGTTGAGGGAGGTAGGGAAACACGCGAAATCAAGGTGCCGAGCAATAACGATGAGTGGAAATCGAGACTGCGAGACACGTTGCATTTGATGCACCGTCGTGAATTTTTCAAAGAGAACCGAATAGAATACGACGATCTTCGCGTGTACACTGGCCGAGTAAAGAACAACACATTCATAGACGCGTATGAGTGCGACGCGTTGGGTGCTCAGTGTGCACCTCGAGCACACGCAACGCCAAACTCGCGTCGCGTCGTATGTGTCATGCTGGATGTCCACGACAGTAGTGGAGGAGACGCCCGTGCGCCGTATTCCTGCACCGGTGCCCTGTACTACGACGGCGGCGCCATTGAAGTGCGCGCGAAAATGGATCTCACTGGAGTCGCATTCGAATTCCGCGACACGGCTTGGCACGAATCATCTTTTGAAATTTTGCGGCGCACGCACGATCCAAGTGGCGATAACACGTTTGATACAGTCGTACTCGTTGACGGTGGTTTGAACGGCTGTGCGTCGATGTTTTCGTCGATTACGTATCTCGACCGAGAGGCTGGTCAGCAGCCCAACTCTCGCTGGCAGTACAAGATCAAAACAAAGACGGACGATGTCGATGTAAGCTTTGTGTCGCTCACTACTCATTTTAAAACGCCTTGGATTGGTCAAATTGTGGGCGAAGTGATGGCCGGTAAGTCGGTTGTTCCTGTTGGCGAAGTCCGCATTTGCGCAGACTTCGTGAAGCCCGACGGTACTTTTCTGACGTATCGCAGTCACAATCACTCTAATCTGGCTTTGCACATGCCCGTCGTTCACACATCTAATCTCACTATCTCAGCAGAACAACAGGCGCATCGAGCTACGGACGGCTTACACTTGAAGTCTGACTCGATTCGCGTTGCAAGAGGACAGTATTTGCGCGTCAACCTCGTCTATTGGAGCGCAATACAAGAGGTCGAAGTGTGCACCGCAACCGGAGAGAACAATTTCAGAACTTTCGTGCGGGAGTTTGATCCGGGATACTCTGTGAATCACGGTCACGAGTGCAAATTACGAGAAACTAAAGCAACCCAAACTTTCAGCGCATCGCGCGTGACTTGCTTCTTCTTCACCTGTCGGGGCTCAAAGCTTACGACATTGCATGGTCAGTTCGTAACCGCAGCCGTCGAAGAAGGCGACGACGTGAGAATGACGCAAATTCGTGTTGTTGGTCAGCGTGGCAGATGCACGTTCACGGCGATAAGTGATGATGATGGGCGCTATGCAATCGATGTACTCGATCGCTCCGGGAATGTCCCCGTCAAGGCGAATATGCTCATCGGCGCGTATAAGGAAGAAGTTTTTGGTGAAGAATTCGAAGTTCCTCTCCTGGATACGAGCGATTCAGATGGCGATGATGATTCGCTAAACGTTCCGACGCGAGTGTTACTCGTACTTCGTCGAAAGAACAGTTCGCTTGCGGCGCGTCTCGGGCATGAAGTCCCGGATTACAGCAGCTCCTACTACGACGGCGAAACGCATCAGTATCCGGATCAACATGGATACAGTCCACCGTTCGGCAACCCGGATTACAGCAGCTCCTACTACGACGGCGAAACGCATCAGTATCCGGATCAACATGGATACAGTCCACCGTTCGGCAACACGCCATATGTGCACACTATTTACGATAACGCCTACGATTCGGGCGTTCCTGCAGCCAAAGTAGAGTTTCAAAGTTTGACGAATTTACGTCTGGAAAACACAACTCTTGTGAAGAAAGATGGAGTTGCTGATGGTTGGAATGCAGGGGGGTCCTCGAATCAGTCAATGTTTAATGTCACGGGTCGTTTTACTGGAATGGACGCGGTTGAGGGTATCAGGGTCGAATGCTCCTGCGATGATGGCGAATATGTCGTTGGTTTGAGCTACGCAGAGCACATAGCTAACTTTTCCAAAGCAGCGACCGAATTTGCCATTCACTGTCGTGGTAAAGGCTATGAGCCAGCCATCATTTCAGGTGGTCGCTCTTACGCAAATTCAAATAACTATCGGATGGCCATGGAGACGAGACCATCGCATCACATGACGGATCTATACGATGTGTACCAGTCAACTGACATCACATCTTCGCCACCCATCTCCACGGCGAATGATTTCTCATATGCAGCAGCGCAGAGGCGACTACTGGCTCCAACGAGTTCGTACCCTGCAACAAACCCAACGTCAAACGAGTATCCAACGACGAGCCCGACGCCAAGCAGTCAATCATTGAACTCTTATCCTCAGTCGCATGATGCGCAAACGAATGAGTATCATCAGTCGTATGATGCGCAAACGAATGAGTATCCTCAGTCGTATGATGCGACGACGTCTACTTATTCTCCACCCTACCACATCGATGACTATCTCGATCGAGGCTATCGTTCAAACATGTGTCTGAAGAAGACATTCACCATTAAACTTACACGCAGTGGGCGTGTTGTGTTTTATGAAACGCAAGGCCATTGGCTGTACGATCATCCGGTGCAGCATGAAAACTTTCACCATACTCAGACGTGGCAAACTGGTGGACAGTCGCCGCCGTACGGCTACACGGAGCAAACGCCACCGTACGGCTACGCGGAGCAAACGCCGCCGTACTCTGCGCGCGAAAAGTCTTCCCTGGGCGCACATGCCGACGTTTCGCACACGGGCCAAGCTTTGCATGAGTACCATGAACCTGCTCAACTCATAGTACCGGTCGCGTACGCAGAAAGAGCACACAGCCCCTTGTTTGTGCGAATGGTAGTAATTTCACAAAATGTGACGCTGAGCGACGCTGACATACGTTGGATAGTGCCGACTCCATCACCGCCGCCATCACCGCCACCATCACCACCGCCACCGTCACCACCGCCATCACCACCACCACCGCCGCCGCCGCCGTCCCCGCCGCCGCCGCCGCCTTCACCGCCGCCGCCGCCGCCGTCGTCGCCGCCGCCGCCGCCGCCGCCGCCGTCGCCGCCGCCGCCGCCCCCTGCGAAAGCTATCAGTGGTAACAGCGTCGATTGGACGGTGAAGAAGAGCGTCGATAGTACCTCATCGGGGGGAGTTTTCTTGGTCGGGTGGAATTCGAAGGGTGCTGCAGTGAGCGCGCGGGCGATCCATTCGTCCTCAGATGTCACTCGAGGGATATCTGCAACTTTGGAACGCGGGCGTTATTCACTGGGTCGCACTTGCGTAGGTCTGACGAGCTCTGCGGATCGCGAGACGGTTGATAGTTCTAACATCGATTTCGCCATGTGTTGCGAATGGGGTTATCTTGGTGTTTTTGAAAAGGGATCGCGCAAATGGAGGCCTAGTGGAAACTTGTGGCTGCTGAATAGTTGTTCACAAAAGGACACGCTACAAATCGTGGTGAACGATGATGGCGCGATCGAGTACTTCAAGAATAGGCGTCGCGTGTATACCAGTCAACAGACACCTCAGTATCCGCTTCACGCAGACGCTGAAGTCCATTTCGGAAGACTGGGTGAAGTTGTTTGGATTGAACGAATTCCATCACCGCCTCCTTCTCCTCCTCCACCGCCTTCACCGCCGCCGCCACCATCACCGCCCCCGCCGCCACCGCCTTCACCGCCGCCGTTGCATCAGTTTACATCCGCGGATGTAGATCCACGCATCAACACGGCCGCGGCTATTCCGAACATCACACGCGAGGAGTTCGAGGATTTCATCGAAAATATAACAGGCTTCCCTAATTTGGGACACGCCATCGTGATGGATGAAATCTGGCAGTATATCGACGACGACGGGGACGGTGTTTTGAGTGAGATTGAGTTCCAGCACGCGTCTTACAAAATGCACACTCACGAGCTGTACGTTGATCCCATCATCGTCTACCCCAGCCGCTCGATAAAACATCGCTACGGCTTCAAGGTTTCCAAATCAGTCAGGAGTGATTCTAGTGCCTGCGTGGGTGACGCCGTATCTTACGACGGTCCCTCTGCGTCGCTTGGTTCGTGCGAATTGACTTCGGAGAAGGAGCCCGTAGAGATTACATTATGGGGAAATGGTTTTGTTGGCACGCCGTCGACGACCACTATTTACAGCTTGGGAGCTTCCAAGAATGGAGACACTACGTACATCGCGAGCGCGAGCGTTTCGCCGTACACCTGGATCACGTACAACGTGTGTGCGGTGATAAAGTTTCGCGTGATAAAGAAAGATGGTCAGTGCTCGATCGTCGTTGACCAAGCTCATAAGATGTGGCCAAGCCTGATGTCTTCGAAATGTGACATCACGCCACCCATCTATGACAGATGGAGCCGCTACACGGTTCGCGACGTTGCGACGTCGGCGACGAACGGCTTTGCTGGCATGAAATCTTCTATGTTCAAGAGCTGCGCGGCGAGTTGTGAGAATGCGATTCTACTTCGACACAATAAAACTGTGCCGTACAATACATCTGAGTGGCGAAATTATTACGAGGCTCTAGTAAAACGAGACATGGAGCCGACTACTCACGTCGACTGCTCTCACCGAGAAGACATGGTTGTGCTCGGCGGAGAAGAGGACACGCTCGCCATGCCCATGGTGCTCTCATCCATGGCTAGGAAGCAATGGCTTCTTGACCTCGATTCGGCGCGGCGAAAGCAGAGTACCAGTGAGAATGTCACCAAATTGCTCGGCACCATGCACTCCAATTTTGCCATCAGTTCAGATTTATGGCTGCCGGATATTGTACACGTGTTTGACAAAATTCCAAAGCCTGAAAATGCTTCTTCGGGTCCATCCAAGGAGGATGAAATTCACGTGGTGGATAACGATCTCGGGAATTCTTTCTCAAACTTTGCGCGTATAGAAGTAAACCGACTCCAACTTGAACACAAGCGCATTGGAGAAAAAACATTTACAGATGACACCGCCGCTGTGGTCAAAGGCGCTATTCTTTTCCCACAGCATCTCACGAGCGGCAGTCCAAACTGTGGATTGTTTGAAGCCATGATTCGTGTTTACGACGTGGAAGAAGACGGCGAGCCAGATGTATACTTGACTGAAGAAGATGGCTCGTTCGAGATGGCTTTGACGCGTGGAAAGACATTCAGAATTGAAGCCTTTTATGAAGGACACACCATTTGCTACGCCGGAAGTCAGCCTCAAGACGCGACGTCACCCAATGGCTATAATTTCGAAGGAGGACAGCAGGCGTGTGTCAAGACGACCCACACGCTCGCTCGTGTCGGCGATGGCAACTTTTTATACTTTACAGATATTACGCGCGGAAATATTGACCTTGGTTTGTATGCGGGAGAATGCGAAGAACGGTACAAGGGCGAAGATGTCAAGTTTAGGGTAACGCCCGTCAACGGCTGTCATAAACCCGTCATCGTTTCCGAAACCGACATCAACGAGCGATGGCCAGCAGTCCTACCGGATGTCCTACCGGAAGGCCAGCAGGTTGGCGACAACGCCCGCGTGTGGAAATTCGCGGCGATGGATTACTCCATCACGCTAGCGAGTGGTTCCGACATCAGTAGAGTTACCGAAAAAGCGTGTCCAGACGATGCATGCCCAGATTACTGGGATGGATGTCAAGTCGAGCCAGACGACATGCGTCAATTTTTCCGCAATCGTAACTCACTCGAAAGACTTGCGCTGATGAGAGATGAATTTGCGTGGAATTCCATCAGGTACAAGTATCACGGATATATCTGCGCACAAATAATGGACATTCCTCGAATCAAGACTGATAACGAGCTCAGACGCGAGACTTGCGTAGGCAACTCAACTTCCGGAATGTTGACAGAGGAGCATTTACTGGGTTCGTCTGATCACGACACAATCAGCGTCGCCGCTGACAAATCGTTGAGGGTGAAGGTGTTTGAACTTCACGATCTCGCACCGAATGACGCATTGGCGGAATGCAGAAAGTTTCCAAATACGCAAAGTCGCACGGGAAACACGAAATTTTCCGTTCGACAGACTGTCACAAATGAAGAAGATAACGTGTGTCATCCAAATCGCGGGGGTGGGCCCCTGTGCGATTTTGAAGTTAATATATCAACGACTGACGTCGGCAAACTCATCTTTCCGACGGAAGAAGATACGGATCAGGAAACTACCCAAATGGTCATTGCCGCGGGGTATCCAAACCTTGCAAACCCGTATCGACGAGAAGTCAGGATCACTGTGACACGCGACGATACACCCTTGGACGGTGGTCTTGGGCGATCGCTGCAAGCAACGATGACGCGAGTACTCATCCCATTGGGCTCCAAGCCACGAGGAGGATTTGACACGGGAGATGACACCTTGTGGGCGACAGTGCCTATTGATGGATTGGTATACACAGTGGTGCACGATCCGCCAGGTGGTAATTCTGTAGCCGAGCTGCAATCTGGATCTGAGATTACGATTCAGTGGGAAATCGCTTCAGCTCGCTCTGTGAAAGTTGGCAGATCGATCGAGCTCAACCTCGGTTTCGCAGGTAAAACTACGTTTGATCTAGGCTTTAACGCCGGTTACACCGCAGAGGCTGCTACAAAATCGAGCGTTCTCACGTTAGAGACGGAGAAAGATTTCGGACACAAAGAATCTGGTCCACACTTCACCGCGAAGGCGACGTCCAAAGAAGTGTGGGAGACAACGGTTACGATGGATCGACACATCCGGAGCAGCGACGATGAAGGCACACCTGGACGTCCGGGCGACGTCATTTTAGGAGGTGGTATCGAACTCGTGTACAAGGTATCAGATACGCTCGACGTAGGTACTGCTGACGACTGCTTAACTACGGGTGTTGGTATAACCTGGTTACCGCGTCGACCAACCTCTTACGTGTTCAACGTCTTTTCCATCGAGTCTCAAGTGCTGCCGAATCTCTACTTTCTGTATACTGTCGCCAAGTCTGGCGAAAATACGGCGAAGACACCGTCAGATAGAATCGTCAAGGATGGATCGGGTATGCGATATGAGTGCGTGTCATCGCCGTGCTCGAACTCAGAAATGAATCAACATTGGGCAAGCTACATACTGGGACGAATCCATACGTGGAAGCGAACGTTGCTTTGGTCCTCGCCCGAAGTTTACTGGATGCCAAAGGGTGCGAGTTATGAAAAGAACTACAAAGCATACGATCGCATCAATGAACCGTACATCGATTCACGTTCCCTCTTTGAACGGCGCATGTCATCCGCGTTGACAAAGCGTGATTCCAAGCGTGATCCATCGATTCTGAGCGTTGCAGTCGAGCTGAGTAAAATGTGGTACGAGCAATCCCTCCTCAGTGTGGGTGACCGCGGCATGCTTCGTTCGAAACCTCACATCCCTGCTTTATTTCTCACTGCAGGACTGGAAATTCCGAGACTAGCACCATTTCTCGAAAATTCACGAGCAGCGTCTTTTGCTTCGATCGCGTACCCACGTTCGTCAAAGGGTGCGTGGTCATTCGATGAGGTGGTAAATGACCAAACAAACATCGGAATGTACTCTTTTGGGATGAACGAAGTCGCCGCTCGTGACCTCGATGCGCAGGTCAAGAAGTGCGACGGTGTACTGTGCGACACCAGTGGAGAATTCGACGCCGCACCACACGACGTGTTGTACGGAGGATCACTGAACGCCATGGGTGAGACCGGCGACCTTCGCGCCACGGACCCTTCGCGCTTAATGGCGTCTCTTACTGGGACTCCTGGTCCAACCGGAATGCTTCAAAAGGATGCCGTCGCGAGCGGCGGAGAAGAGGAGACGATATACTTAACTTTTGGTGGTGGTGGACATGCGTTGGAATTCTCTTTCAACGCAAAGGAGTCCATCAACCGCGATGCATTCGCGTACTCGCTTGACTTTGATGCAAGCGCCGAAAACACAAACAACATGGAGTTCTCGGGCTCACCAATACCCACCATCGAGTTTAATCGAGCGACAGACATCGCCAGAACGCTGTCCACGGATCGTATCTTTGCGTGGAACAAGTACGGAACGATGACGACGGTGTATTCTCTCGCGGATCCAGATTATGGCGATAAATTTGTTCTGAAAGTCGGAAGCGATGCGCGATTCGGCACACCGCTCTTCATGACAATGGGCGGTAGATCCATGTGTCCCGGCGAATTGACGACGATGTGGCGCGAATCGAGAAATATCATTGAAAGCGCTCGTCCGTTATCCTTTGGTACGCTCCCGCTGAACCCAGGAGAGCGCGCTGTTCACGAAATAACTATTCAGAATGAATCTCCATACAGAGAAGCCCGACCGCTGTATTTACGTATCGTTGATGGACACTCAGAGTCGTTGCGATCGCTGGTGCGCGCAGCGCTGAACATCATCAAGGATGATGAATCAGCTTCGGCACAACATGTAGCCGGAGTTGTCACGAGCACTGCTGCAAACTCAGTAGCTTCGGCATCCCCTTCCATGGCCACTGTCATAGAGAAAGTTGAAGAGGCAGCTGTCAGCGGCAACGCGACTGCCCTGAGTGTTATGCAAGTCGTCGTCGCCGAAGTCGAGAGCGTCAGTAAATCGGCTATGACGCCGTTACAGGATGTAGAGATTACTGTGAACGGCAAGAAGGTGGTACCTATCGCTGAGTGGCTTCCTTTGAAGCATGTCATCGGCGATGCTCTTGAATCGCAACGGACCGTTCACAAGACTGTGTTCAACTTGGGTTTCAAGCCAACGGAAACCTCGCATCCTATCATCGAACACATTCAAGTTGAAATTGGATCTCTGTGCGAAATGCAAATCTCATATGATGGAGCTGGTCTGTATCGCGATCCAATCGCCGTTAAGGCTCAACTTGAAAAGATGCGGTGGGAATCCAAGTGTCCGAGCGTGACGTTTTCCAAGTCCACCGTCATTGACAGTGAAATCACCCGCGCAAACGCGACTGCGCCGCCGCTTCGTTTGACGGTGGTCAATCCCGATTCTGGAAACCTGTGGGATCCCAGCGCCAGTAGACTCGAAAAGGTTGTCGTACAGTACAGACCGCTTTCGGGTGGCGAATGGATTACTGCGAAGGAGGATCGTGTGGAGTACAAAGACGACTCGTACAAGAAAAATCTCATCTGCCAACATTCTCGAACGAGCGGATGCATGTGGGACTGGGATTTGAACAACAAATACGACAAGTTACTCAGTGGATACAAGGACGGCGCGTACGAGGTTCGCGTTAAAAACTTTTGCTCGGGCGGTGACGCTTTCGCCGCGACTGAGGTGCACGAGTACGTCGGCGATAAGACGCTATTACTCTTCACGGATACGAAAAACCCGCTCGTCGAGCAGCACGTGTCGTCACCCGCGGCGCGCACCGTCACCATCGTGTACGCGGAGGAAATCGATTGCGCAGATCCACCGACCTTCGAAGTGGCGCAAACTCACGACGAATCCTGCGTCGCCGTCGCGGGCGATGGCACAGTCAGCGCGGCTATCATTCGTGAGTCTTACGAGCAAACGTGCCTCAACACCGGCGTTCAAGGAAAGTGGATGATGCAATATCCCAACAATGAGGATGCTCCGAATCCTGGATTGTACAGAGTCACCGTCAGAGGCATACGTGACAAGGCCGGTAACCCTTTCGTCGGCGATTTGACGATAAACTACGTCGTGGGTGACGTCGTCGATGACTGTGACATTTTGAAAGCATCCAAAGATGACCTCACCCCGCCGATCGGTTTGGGAAATTTCGCCGATGTTCAAGGCAATACCATCTGGGGGGTGTACTCTAAAAATATCGACTGTCGCTCGCAGCGAGTCATTATCACGAAGAGTTTTGATCAATCGTGCCGATCCACGAGCACAGAAATTGATACAACCAACTTCACGCTTGCGTGCGTGAACGTCGGCGGAACGGGACAATGGATCATGAAATATCCAGAAGATCTGGAATCTGGAGTTTACACCGTGCGAGTTCAAGGCGTGAAAGATCGCTCTGGTCACGAAGCGTCTTCTTTCATTCGCAAGTTTACAACGCTTCATAACTCGGATGGAACGTTGAACGAATGCGACGACGCGTCCGCCTCTTTTGCCATCGGACTTGGGCGGATGCGTCGTCGACGTCTCGCTCCGAGCGCGTCCGCGACAAAGACGTCCACAAACTTGATTCTGTCCGATCTCGCCATCGTCGTGTTCGCTATCTGCGCGCTCGTGATGATCATCAAGAAAAGAATCGCGCTGCCCGCGGATGAGAGTGAGCTGCGCGAACGCGAAGCCTTCGACAAGGTGGACATTCCGCGCTATGGTTCATCTTTGTGATTCCACCGCGCGAATTGACCGTCGGCGACAAAGTCGAGAAACCGACGAACCTACGTCGCCGTCACTTTTTGACAATTTTGATTTACTCCTTTTCTCTATGTTCGAGTCGCCGCCGTTCGACCTCGCGTCTCGCCTCCTTCGCGCGCCGCCCGCGAGTCACCGCCGTCGTTTGGCGAAATCTCGCGCCGTCGAGCGTTTCGAGCGTTTTTCGCCGCGCGCGACCGCCGCGACCGCCGCGCCCTCGGCCGCGCGAGCGCGCGACGCGCGGCGAGGGCGACATGGCGGCGACGCGCGAGGACGACGGCGACGTTGAGGCGCGGCT
>Ga0181600_10003161_pt1 | contig 12616 bp, 10 predicted proteins | sample 041ome_2_FD_132982 | JGI IMG/M metagenome (GOLD analysis project Ga0181600, IMG submission 132982) | Coastal salt marsh microbial communities from the Groves Creek Marsh, Skidaway Island, Georgia - 041406US metaG (megahit assembly) | ecosystem: Environmental > Aquatic > Marine > Intertidal zone... | reverse complement strand
GGATTAGCCGAAACATATTCTAAATTAATAGTTTTAGATGTATTTACAATTTTTCCTTTGCTATCATCAAATGAAAATAAAAAATTATACCAAAATTCTTTTTTAAACTTTAAATTTACAAATCCAGGTTTGGCAACTTCTATGGTGTCAAATTCACTATAATTTTCTTTTATCAAGTCAGCAATTTTTTTACCAATTTCTAAAGGATTGCTTTTAAGAGAAGATGATAAAATTAGAGGTGCATTAAATGCCAGATCTCCGAAACTTACTTGTCTAGGAGTATCAATAGAAACTTTTTCTTCGTCACAGTCAAAACTATTATTACGAAGTAATAAAATAAATTTATCTTTGTATATTTTAAAAATATTCATTTTAATGAGTTATACAGATCAATAGCATATTTATCCGTCATGCCTGAAATATAATCACTTATATTCCTTTGCTTTGAAAAATTATTATTAAACTTATTAGAAATTTTTTCATAATGACTATTATAATAATTAAAAATTTTTTGTATTATTTCTTTTGATTTATTTGACCACTTTTGGATATGAGAGTGTTTATACATCTTGGAGTGTAGAAACGTTTTAATATTTTTTATTAGTTCATTAGTTGTTTCTGAAAAATCAATAATTTGGTTACCAGATTTATAAACATCATTTATATTATCTATTTTATATAAATTGATATTTTTTTGTGAATTATCAATTAGGTCTGTTACCATATAATCAATTAACTTTCTGACCAAAATATAATTGTTTTTATTGGAGCTTTTATTATAAGTTTCTTTTATAATATCATTTAGCACAGGAATTTCTCTAAGATCATCAATGTTAAAAAAATTTGCCCTTAACCCATCATCAATATCGTGATTATTATAGGCTATATCATCAGATAAAGAGCTTATTTGCGCTTCTAATGATCCGTAAGTTTGAAAATTTAAACCATAGTTAAAAATTTCAGGTAACAAAATTTTTAATTTATTTTCATTCTGAACTGGACCATTATGTTTCAAAAGACCATCAATACAATTTAACGATAAATTCAATCCTAGATAATCCTCATAAATATTTTCCAGCAATAGAAGAATTCTTAAAGATTGTATATTATGATCAAAACCACCATAATTAAGCATGCACTCAGCCAGAATATCTTCACCAGCATGACCAAATGGAGTATGTCCCAAATCATGTGCTAAACTAAGTGCCTCAGATAAATCTTCATTCAAACCTAGGTATCTTGATATAGATCTTGATATTTGGGAGACCTCTAAAGAATGAGTAAGCCTTGTTCTAAAATGATCTCCCTCATGATAAACAAAAACTTGGGTTTTGTGTTTTAGCCTTCTAAAAGATGAACAATGAATCACCCTGTCACGATCTCTTTGATATTCAGATCTATAATTTGAGCTTTTTTCCAAAAAATACCTACCCAAAAAATTAGCTTTATTTGAAGCGTATTTTTGTAGAATATTGTCATGATTAGCTAGGAGTGTGCTCATTTAAGATATAATATATATAAAGTTATTTTAATTAACTTATGAATACTAATATAGAAATAAGCAAAAAAGCTAAAGAAGAAATTAATAAGCTTTTGCAAAATGAAAATAATGGTTCTTTTTTTAGAATATCCGTCGAGGGTGGTGGCTGCTCAGGCTTTAAATACAATTTCTCAATCGATGAACATCTGAATCCAGAAGATAAAAAATTCGACAATGTCATTATCGATCCAATTAGTCTGGAATATATTAAAGGATCTATTTTAGAGTATAATGATACCTTAATTGAAAAATCATTCAAAATTTCTAACCCTAATGCAAAAAGTTCTTGTGGGTGTGGAACTTCGTTTTCGTTATAGTGAATATAGCCAGTTGGAATATAAATTCTGTAAGGATTAGAACAGATCAGGTTCTTGATTATTTAAAAAAGAAAAAAATTGATATTTTAGTTCTTCAAGAAATTAAAACAGAAGAGAAAAATTTTCCCTTTCAAGAATTCAATAATGCAGGTTATAATTCTTACGTAAATGGTCAAAAATCCTATAATGGAGTAGCTATTTTAAGCAAAGAGAAATTAATAACAAATCATGATGATTTTAAAGATCCTCTAGGACAATCTAGATTTATCTCAGCTAATATTAATTATAAAAATAAAAAAATTTTTTTAGTTTCTATATATTTGCCAAACGGCAATCCTGTTAATACAGAAAAATACGAATACAAAAAAAAATGGATGGGACTATTTGAAAAATTTATTCAAAAAAAATTAAATGAAAATAAGCATATAATTATTACAGGTGATTTTAATGTAATCCCTGGAGAAAATGACGTTGATAACCCGGAGGATTGGATAAATGATGCATTATTTAAATTAGAAATTCGAAAAAAATTTAGATCTTTGTTAAATCTTGGTTTTAAGGATGGGTTTAGACTTTTTAATAATCTAGATAAACAATATACATTTTGGGACTATCAACAAGGATCTTGGCAGAGAAATAAGGGTTTAAGAATTGACCATTACTTAATATCAAATGAACTAACAGATTCTATAAAAACTATAGAAATAGATAAATTCACTAGAGACAATCAAAGACCCTCAGATCATGTGCCTATAAGATGTGTTCTTACTTAATACGATTATATTGGTCAATATATCTGGTTATATCGCTTTCCTTTAATATTTTTCCTACTTGGGCCTCAATAATTTTAACTGGTTCGCTATAAGAATTTTCAACTCTATGAACTGAACCTAAAGGGATGAAAACGGTTTCGTTAATTTTTGGAAACAAAATATCTTTATCAATAGTTACTTTTGGTTTTCCATGAGTGATAGTCCAATACTCCGATCTATATCGATGCTTCTGCAAACTAATTGAAGAATTTTTGTTTATAACGAGCTCTTTTATTAAAAAGCCGTCTCCCCTATGTAGATTAAAGTATTTGCCCCATGGTTTAAGAAAAGTGTTATTTTTTTTATAGTATTTATGCTTTATTTTTTTAAATAAATGAGTAATTGCTTTCCAACTTCCAAGATCTGACCAAGCCACATTTAATTTTGCACCAATGATATCTTTAACTTTTTCCAAAATTGCATAATCAAAAGAAATCTCTTTTATTGAAAAGTAAAATTTTGCGTTAAGTTTTGTTGTATTTTTTATTTTCTTAGAAAAAATAACTGAATTATGGGCTTGTTTAAACAAAATCGGTTGAAATTTTTTACATAGATTGATTAATGAGTCTTTACGAACAAAAAAAATACCAGAATTCCAATAAGCTTTATTTTTAATAATTTTTATTGCAATTTTTTTGGTTGGTTTTTCAATAAAATTAGTAACTTTATCATTATTTTTTTTTGTCAAAAAGTAACCAAACTGCTCGGACGGTTCTGTAGGTTTTATTCCAAATACACAAATATTTTCACTGGTTAACTTTTTGGAATACTTTTTAACTGAATTATTAAAAATTTTTTTATTTTCAATTAATTGATCGGAAGGAAAATAAATCAAAGGTTGTTCACTTTTAATACTATTAATCAAGGCAGAGGATATAACAGCAGGTCCAGTATTTTTTTTATAAGGTTCTAAAACCAGATTGTATTTTTTAATTTTGTATAATTTAAGAAATTTTTTAATTATTTTTTCATATTTTAGATTAGAACTGATTATAGGAAAATCATAAATAGGATCCTTAATTCGCTCTAAAGTTTTTTGAAACAAAGTCCATCCTCCAAAATCAATAAATTGTTTTGGAATCGACTTAAAAGAAGATGGAAAAAGTCTAGTACCAGCTCCACCACATAATATAATAGGTTTGATCTTCACTTATATATCAGCGTAACAACTTTTTTCTTTTGAACCGCCAGGATGGGTTACGGCGCCATTTTTAGCAGTTCCTACGGTTTGACTATATTTCCATAAAGTTCCACTATTAAAATTAGGTTCCTTAGCTCTCCAAGCATTTTTTCTTTCTTCTAAAGTTTTGGCATCTAAGTCTACTTCGATTGATCCTTTTTCAGCATCAATAACAATTTTATCACCATCCTGAAGCAATGCTATTGGACCTCCCACAAATGCTTCTGGACTAACATGGCCAATACAAAAGCCTCTTGTAGCACCCGAAAATCTTCCATCTGTGATCAGGGCAACTTTTTCACCTAAACCCTGTCCATAAATTGCCGCTGTTGTTGATAGCATTTCCCTCATTCCTGGGCCGCCTTTTGGACCCTCATATCTAATAATGATAACATCACCTTCTTTATAGGTCTTGTTTTTAACAGCCTTAAAAGCATCTTCTTCACTATCAAAGCATTTTGCAACTCCCTCAAAGCGAAGAGTTTTCATTCCCGCAACTTTAACTATGGCTCCATCTGGTGCTAAATTTCCTTTAAGACCTACAACTCCACCGGTTGGGGTAATAGGATTGTTATAAGGTCTCATAACTTTTTGTTCATTATTAAATTTAACATCCTTTAAATTTTCAGCCATTGTTTTTCCAGTAACTGTTAAACAATTTCCATTTATATAACCCCCATCCAATAATGTTTTTAATAGCATCGGAACGCCACCAGCTTCAAACATGTCTTTTGCAACATATTTTCCTCCTGGTTTAAGATCTGCAAGATAAGGTGTTTTTTTAAAAATTTCAGCCACATCCATTAAATCAAATTTAATTCCACATTCATTTGCAATTGCTGGAAGATGTAAGGCAGCATTAGTAGATCCACCAGTTGCAGCAACCACGACTGCAGCATTTTTTAAAGACTCTAATGTTACTATATCTCTTGGTCTGATCTTGTTCTTTAAAAGACTCATTACAGCTTTGCCACTTTCATATGCAAATTTATCTCTTTCCTCATAGGGTGCTGGCGTTCCAGATGAATATGGCAATGCCAAACCAATAGCTTCAGAAACACAAGCCATTGTATTAGCCGTGAATTGACCGCCACATGCACCAGCACTAGGACAAGCATGAAGTTCTAATTCTAATAAATCTTCGTCTGACATTTTTCCATTTTCATGCATTCCAACGGCTTCATAAACATCGACCACTGTCACATCCTTACCTTTAAATTTTCCTGGAAGGATAGATCCACCATAGATAAACACGCTCGGCACATTAAGCCTACACATTGCCATCATCAAACCTGGTAATGACTTATCGCAACCAGCTACACCGACAAGAGCATCGTAGCAGTGACCTCGGACTGTTAATTCAGTTGAGTCAGCAATAACTTCTCTTGAGATCAAGGAAGATTTCATTCCTTCATGACCCATAGCGATACCATCTGTAACAGTAATGGTGCAAAACTCTCTTGGCATTCCATGGTTATCATATACCCCTTTTTTTACACTTTGCGCCTGTCTCATCAGAGCGATATTACAAGGTGCAGCTTCATTCCAGGTTGAAACAACGCCAACAAAAGGCTTGGCAACATCTTCCTGGGTAAGGTCCATGGCATAATAAAAAGATCTGTGCGGAGCTCTTTCTGGACCTACTGTAGTATGACGACTTGGTAACTTAGATTTATCAAATTTAGACATTTATGAAAAACTCCTTAAAATATTGTTAATTTTTTCTAGATCAATTTTATAATTTGACAACATTTCCTTTTCATTATCAACAACATTTTTTGGAGCATTTTGAACAAATCCAGAATTAGCAAGCTTCTTTTCACATACAGAAATCTTAACTAGAACATCTTTTTGTTTTTTTAATTGAACTTCTTTCTGATCATTAAGATTAACAGTATTTTCAAACTGAATTCTTACATTCTCGTCAGCAATAATCATATTTATAACCGATTTCTTATTTGAACTAGTAGAATCAATTTCTTTTATTCGGCCCAATCTCTTAATTATTTCTATATTATCTTTAGATAATTTTTGAAAATATTTAGAAGTATTATTTATAAAAACATTACAAAAACTTGCGGGACTAATACCAAGTGTTACTTTGATAGATCTAATTTCAGATATAAAATTTATTATTATATTTATATCTTTTGCTTTTTTGATTTGATCTTTGGTTAACTGATAAGAATTTTTGCTTGTATAAGAAATTAAAGGTGATTTAAAAAATTTATCAAATTTAGTAAGTGACCACAGTTCTTCGGTAACAAAAGGAATAAATGGATGTAAAAGAAGTAACAACTCTGATTGCAAAAAAGAAATTGTTTTCTTTAGTTCTTGAATATTTATTTTATTACTAGAGTACAAAACTGGTTTAGCAAATTCGATATACCAGTCGCAAAATAAATTCCATGTAAACTGATAAACATGCCTTGCAGCTTCATCAAATCTATAATTATTTATACAATCGTTTGTTTTCAATTTGCAGTTATTAAATTCATTTAATATCCATAAGTTAATTGGATCCTTGATTTTATTAATATTAATTTTAGGATCAGAAAATGTATTATTAAATTTTGAAAAATTAAAAATATTCCAAATTTTTGTTATAAAGTTTTTGTAACCATTGACTCTTTCTTTGGCTAACTTAACATCTCTCCCAGGAGAAGACATTGCTATGAGAGTAAATCTTAAAGCATCAGCACCAAATTCATTAATCAAAACTAATGGATCAATAACATTACCTTTTGATTTTGACATTTTTTGACCTTTTTCATCTCTAACCAATGCATGTACATACACATCTGAAAAAGGCACTTTTTTCGTAAAATATAATGACATCATCATCATTCTTGCTACCCAAAAAAATATAATATCAAAACCTGTAACTAGAACTGATGTTGAATAAAATCTTTTTAACTCATAAGTTTTTTTCGGCCATCCAAAAGTTGCAAATGACCACAGAGCTGAAGAAAACCATGTGTCTAGCACATCGTTATCTTGTGTAAGAATTAGATTTTTTTTAAATTTTTTTTTAGCTATTTGTTTGGCCTCATTCAAATTATTTGCAACAATTATTTCACCTGATGGCGTATACCATGCCGGTATTTGATGGCCCCACCATAATTGTCTTGAAATACACCAGGGCTGAATATTTTCCATCCATTGGTAATATGTTTTTGACCAATTTTCCGGAAAAAAAGATGTTTTTTTATTTTTGACGTTAAGTATAGCGTCGTTGGATAATTTTTTTGCATCAAGAAACCATTGTTCGGTTAAATAAGGCTCTATAATAGAGTTTGATCTGTCTCCAAATGGCACTGCATGTTTAATATTTTCGACTTTTTCAAGAGAGCTTAAATCATTTAATGTAGCAATGAGTTTGTTCCTAGCATCAAAACGATCTAAACCCACAAAATCAGCTGGAACTGCATCATTAAGTTTTGCATCCTTTGTTAAAATATTTATTTTTTTAAGACCATTTCTCTCTCCTACAATAAAGTCATTAAAATCGTGAGCAGGTGTAATTTTTACCACCCCACTTCCTTGCGTAGGGTCAGCATATATATCTTCTATAATTGGAATTTCTCTATTGGCAACAGGTATAATGGCAGTTTTACCTACAAGATTTTTATATCTTTTGTCTTTTGGATTAACGGCTAACGCCACATCACCAAACATTGTTTCAGGTCTTGTGGTGGCAACAGTTAAAAATTGATCAGAATCTTTAATAGAATATTTAATATAATAAAGCTTTCCCTCAATTTCTTTTTGAACAACCTCAAGATCTGAAACTGCTGTTTGCAAAACAGGATCCCAATTTACTAATTTTAAATCTTTGTAGATTAGTTTTTGATTATATAAATCAACAAAAACTTTTATAACAGCTTTAGAAAGACCATCATCCATGGTGAACCTTTCCCTGCTCCAATCACAAGATGAGCCTAATTTTTTAAGTTGAGATACAATCTCATTTCCAGATTTGCTTTTCCATTTCCAAATTTCTTTTACAAATTTTTCTCTTCCGAGAGATTGTCTTGATAAACCTTTTTCTAATAATTGTTTTTCAACAACCATTTGCGTAGCTATACCAGCATGATCTGTTCCAGGTTGCCACAATGTTTCAAAGCCTTGATTTCGTTTAAATCTTATTAACAAATCTTGAATAGTATTATTTAGTGCATGACCCATATGCAAACTGCCCGTTACATTCGGTGGAGGTATAACTATAGAAAAAGATTTGTTTTTAGTTTTGTTTTTTATGGGCTTGAATAGTTTTTTCTTTTCCCAAAAATTATAAATTTTATTTTCAATTTCTGAATGATTGTAAGAACCAAAATTTTTCATTTAAAAAGAAAAAACAGGTTCTTTGCTTTTATAATTAATTAAAAGAGGTGCTGATGCATCAAAGATTCTAAGTTTATCATAATGATTGTTTTCATTTTTTATGTAGACAACAGCATAGGATATTCTTTCTTCTCTTATTACCGATACTAACCTCCCACCGATTTTTAAAGACTTGATTAAATTAACAGGATCCGAATTTATCTCTCCATTAATTAAAATATTGTCAAAACTTGTTCCTAAGCTTTTTTCAGAAAGAAAATCATCTTGTATAATTTTTACGTTAAGTAATTTTTCTTGATCACAATTATTCTTAAGAATTTCCAAGACTTCATTATCTGACTCTAAACAAAAAACTTTTTTAAATATTTTAGACAAAATAGCAGAACTGTACCCATTACAAGAACCAACATCTAAAACATTTTTATCTAAGCCTACATTTAAATTACTAATAAGCTTTCCAAGAACAAAAGGTCTTAAAACAAATCTTGTTTTATTTATAAAAATACAATCATCCGAATAAGCTACAGATTTTAGATGATCTGGAAAAAAATTTTCTCTTTTTATAGAGGCAAATGCATCTAGAATAGTTTCATCGATAACCAAATTAGCTCTTAATTGGCTCTCTACCATTTGATTTCTTTGAATTTCAAATTTCATATTATTGATTATATGTCTTTAAAATATATATATACATCTTTCAGAATTAATAAATATTTTGAATTTAAAAAGGCCACGTGGCGGAATGGTTACGCAGAGGATTGCAAATCCTTTTATTCCAGTTCGATTCTGGACGTGGCCTCCATATTTTTATTGTTTTTATAAAAAAAATTTGTATTGTGACCGCATTCCTCGATAGCTCAGTTGGTAGAGCAGTTGACTGTTAATCAATTGGTCGCAGGTTCGAGTCCTGCTCGAGGAGCCAAAAACTAGATTGCTTGCTTGATATCTCTTTGATTTCTCAAAACTTCAATAATTTTATTTTTTTCAATTGAATCCAAATCATTAAACATTTTTACCAAAAATGAATAATTTAAACTTTGAGACTCTTTTTTATCATGAGATTGATCAGAAAAATCTTGGTAATCTTCAAAGAAATACTTAATTGGTACCTTTAAGAAATTAGCTAACTGCAATAAACGAGCGGATGAAACTCCGTTGGTACCTTTTTCGTATTTTTGTATTTGCTGAAATGTAACGTTAATGGCTTGGGCTACTTGTGTTTGTGTTAATCCTAGTGAAGTTCTTTTTAGTCTTAATTTTTTACCTAAATGCTGGTTTAGCTGAGCGCTCATAAAAACAATGTCCCTTTATTTTTTTATCATAATTAACTAGAAAAAAAGGATTTAGGCAAGAGATTTAAATGCGAAATTTGTACATATTTAAGTTGATTAATGTAGTATTTTTTATATGCAAAAATTAAATATTTTGTGGGTCCGCGAAGATTTTAGAACAGAAGATAACCCTGCTTTACTAAGCATAGAAAAAGATACTGAAAAATTTGAAGTTTTTTACGCTTATAATTCAAAAAATTTTGAATCAAGGTCAGCGCAAAGATGGTGGCTTTATAAGGGTCTGATAAAATTTCAAGAAAAATTATCAGATAAAGGTATTGTTTTTAAAATATTTAATACAGATATATTAACAGTCATAAAAGAGCTCATTAAAAAAAATAATATTAATCAATTTTACTTTAACAAGCGTTATGAACCAAAAGAACAAGCGATCGAAACTGAAGTAGAAAACTATTTAAATAAAAATAACATAAAAGTAAAAAAATATAGTGGAAATTTGTTGCAAAATCCTTTTGATGTAAAGAAAAAAGACGGAACTCCATTTCAAGTTTTTACTCCCTATTGGAGAAATGCTGAGGAACAATATCTAAAAAATTTTAATTTTTCTAAAAAAATTTCTAATTTTAAGTCTAAAAAAATTGATAACAATAATCAAAAAATTTTAGAAAATTTTATAAAACCAAAGAAAAATTGGTATGTAAAATTTGAAAAATATTGGGAGGTTGGAGAAGACAAGGCAAAATATTTACTTAAAGAATTTATAAAAAATAAAATTAATAACTACTCTACAAATAGAGATATACCATCAACGGAAGGAACATCTAAACTCTCTCCATATTTAGCTTTTGGCGAAATATCCCCCCAATATATAATCGATGAATGTTATAAAATTTCCAAAAAAAATATTGGTTTTAGAAAATATATTAATGAAATTGGTTGGAGAGAGTTTGCGCACCATTTACTAAATCATTTTCCACAAATGGAACATGGTAATTTAAGAAAACAATTTGATAAATTTAAGTGGGAAAAAAATAATAAAAAATTAAATAATTGGAAAAAAGGAAAAACTGGTTATCCTATTGTAGATGCTGGTATGCGCGAACTTTATGAGACTGGATGGATGCACAATAGAGTTAGAATGATAACAGCATCTTTTTTAGTAAAACATTTGAGAATAAATTGGATTGAAGGAGAAAAGTATTTCAAAGATTCGTTACTAGATTTTAATATGCCAAATAATGTAGCTGGATGGCAATGGGTTGCTGGCTGTGGTGCAGATGCAGCGCCCTACTTCAGAATATTTAATCCAATTCTACAAGGAGAAAAATTCGATCCTGACGGGACTTACGTTAAAAAATGGGTTAGCGAATTGCGAAATGTTCCTATTAAATACATACACAAGCCTTGGGAATTGCCTAAAGATATAGCAGAGAAAATAAATTTTAATATTAATCGAGATTATATCGCCCCAATAGTTAATCACGAAGAAGCAAGACAAATGGCCTTGAAAGCTTTTGCAGATTTGAAAAAATAATTGATTGTAATACTTATCATCAGTTGTATAAAAATATTATGAATAAAAGTGTAATTGATTTAATTGGAAACACACCATTAATTTATCTAAAAGATGCATCTGAAAGTACTGGATGCAAAATATTTGGTAAAGCAGAATTTTTAAATCCTGGCCAATCTGTAAAAGATCGAGCAGCTTTATATATTATTAAAGATGCAATGAGCAAAAAAAAATTAGAATTTGGTGGTACTATAGTTGAAGGCACTGCTGGCAATACTGGAATTGGGATCACAATGGTTGCAAATTATTTTGGAATCAAAACAGTTATTGTAATACCTAATACTCAAGCACCAGAAAAAAAAGATACTCTTAAACAACTTGGTGCCAAACTTATAGAAGTTGATGCAGTCCCATATGCTAATCCAAAAAATTATGTAAAATATTCTGCCTCCATTGCAGAACAAATTGCAAAAGAAAATAATAAATTGACTTACTGGGCTAACCAATTTGACAACACTATTAACAAATTGGCTCACATTGAGACAACAGCTGAAGAAATTTGGGCTCAAACAAATGGCAAAATTGATGGATTTATTTGCTCTGTTGGAACAGGAGGGACTTTGGCAGGTGTTTCTGAGGGATTAAAGAAAAAAAATAAAAATATCAAAATTGGGTTAAGTGATCCTTATGGTTCATCATTATATAGTTTTATCAAAAAAGGCACCTTGGAAACTGAAGGAAGCTCTATTACAGAAGGTATTGGGACATCGAGAGTTACTAAAAACTTTGAAAATACGCCTGTAGATTATGCTTTCAGAATTAATGATACAGATGCTTTAAATAATGTTTATAAATTATTGAAAAATGAAGGACTGTTTGTAGGTACTTCATCAGGAATTAATGTTTCTGGAGCAATTGAAATGGCTAAAGAAATGGGTCCTGGAAAAACCATTGTAACCATATTATGTGATGTCGGCTCAAGGTCAGCAAGCAAGATATTTAATGTCGATTTTTTAAAATCTAAAAACCTACCCTATCCGGATTGGTTATAAAATTTGGCTTAAGAAAAGTTTAGTTCTTTCATTTTCTGGATTTGAAAAAAATTGAGCAGTAGGTTTTTCTTCAACTATACTTCCTTCATCCATAAAAATAACTCTATCAGCCACTTCTTTGGCAAAGGCCATCTCATGAGAAACCACAATCATTGTCATGCCTGCTTTGGCAAGATCTGTCATAACATCTAAAACTTCCTTAATCATTTCAGGGTCCAATGCTGAAGTTGGCTCATCAAAAAGCATAATTTTTGGTTCCATGCACAAAGCTCTAGCAATTGCAGCTCTTTGTTGTTGGCCACCTGATAATTGTCCAGGAAATTTAAGTGCCTGATCATCAATTTTGACCTTAGCTAAATATGTCATTGCTAGTTCTTCTGCATCTTTTTTTGACATTTTTCTAACCCATGAAGGAGCTAAAGTGCAATTATCTAAAATACTTAAATGAGGGAATAAATTAAATTGCTGAAAAACCATTCCAACTTCACTTCTGATTTTTTCAATACTTTGTGTGTGATGGTCTAAAACAGTATCTCTTACTTTAACAGTACCCTCTTGGTGCTCTT
>Ga0181600_10003155_pt1 | contig 12637 bp, 9 predicted proteins | sample 041ome_2_FD_132982 | JGI IMG/M metagenome (GOLD analysis project Ga0181600, IMG submission 132982) | Coastal salt marsh microbial communities from the Groves Creek Marsh, Skidaway Island, Georgia - 041406US metaG (megahit assembly) | ecosystem: Environmental > Aquatic > Marine > Intertidal zone... | reverse complement strand
GATGCCTGATGCGACGAAACCGCCCCGAACGGCACATCGGCGCGCGCGATGTGCGATCTCGACCCGCCTCGCGGGGACGAGCGCGCGGTAATCGCTCTCGTGCGGTGTTCGCCCGCACAGATCGCGCGATGGTGCGCGAGCGCGCGCGAGGGGCGTGGGATCGACGTGACATTCGATCGCGAATGCGGCGGCGCATCGTCGTCGTTTGCGGCGCCGTCGACGCACGGGAACGGTGCGAATGTCGCGGTGAAGGCGAGTTTGAGGTGTAGCGTGCGTTCAGGGAGCGAGACGTGCGCGTTTCGTGGGATAGAGGACGATGGGAAGAGCGTGGTGGTGCGAGGATCGGTCGTCGGGGCGAGCGAGCGGGACGCGCCAGCGCTCACCGTGCTGGGCGCGGCGGCTTTAAAATGTCGACCGATCCGGTCGTTAGAAGATGGTACGGCGGCGCGCGTGAAGCAGCGCGGTGAGGAGGAGCTTAGGGAGAAGCGTGAGCGTCACGCGAAGATTGTTGAGGTTGGGGAGGTGCCGGCGAATGCGGCGGAGGCGGCGAGAACGCCAGTCAGACGCGAGCTCGAACGGTGGTCGAGAATTGTTGCGGCGAGTATGATGGGTGGTTCGGGTGGGGATATCGTGCGGCTGCGTAACGCACTCGCGGCGTTGCTGCACGAGCGACCGTTATCGAGGAATGCGCTGCAGGAGTGCGTGGAACGTGGCTACGCGTTGGCGGGACGCGAGTCGGCGCCAAACCAAAAGTTTACGCGAGACGCGATTAAACAAGTATCGGCGTTTAGATCGCCCGGACGGTATGAGTTATTAGCAAGCGTACGCAAGCACGCGGCGGAACAACACGTGACGCTCACTGCGCTCGTGCGGGACATGAAATTCAAAGACGTCGGCGACAAGGACAAGGCGAAACGCTCCGTGGGAGGGACAGGCACGGGCGCATCGGCACCTGCGTCGGCGCGTGCGGTAGAATCCTCTGTACCAACGCCACCGTTACAAGAGCCACCGCGTGTGCTGCGCAACGGTGTCGTCGTCGACCTTGGTGGTGATCGTTCACCATCCATCGACCTTGACCCGCACGCGCATGTCATCCCGCGAAGTTCGTCGTTTACCGAAACTCAAATCGTCGTCGCTCCGCGTGCCGCCGGTGACGATGACGACGCGTGGCGCAACTTTCAACCGTCTCCACCCATCGGTATCATAGAAACTGCCGATGAATTTGAAGCCATCAAGGCGATGTACGACGCAAAGTACGCCGCGTACCTCTCCATGCACGCCAGGCTCACGGCGAATGCCAACGAGTACGAAGCCTTGCGCAAACGCGACCGTCAAGTCGCCGCGCGCGCGCTCGAGCGGTTTACGCGTCTCCGGCGTGATAGGTATGCCGAAATGCGCGTCGCCTTTGACGCTCTCCACGACGAGCTTGCCGATATTTCTCGCGCCGTCGACGCCTACTCGCGTCTCCACCCTGTGCACTAGTAGCCCGCACGCGTTCAATCACACTAATCCTAGACGCGAACAACACGAACGAGCGGTTTAAACTGTAAAACTGATGGTACAAAAGGTACAAATACTTTCTTAACGTCGCCATCGCATCGCACGACGCATCCATCAACGCCTAGTCTCCGTCGCGACGTGCGCGTGCGCTTTTTTCAATGAATGACGTCATCGCTCGCGCGGCGCACTTTTTCGCGCCACACCGCGCCGCGCTCGCGTCGATCGCGCCGAGGCAACCACCGCACGCGAGACGAACGCGCGATTGCATTGTAACAACCCGATCGTACGAGAACGATGCCCGTGCCCGTGGCGACGACGGGCTACTCGCGCGCCGCAGATGAAGCGGCGTCGGTGATTGCTAGCACCGATGCGCCGGCGAAAACGGATTGGTGGGCATCCATGGCGAAGGCAAAGGCGGCGAGCGATGATTTACCCGATAGTGAGAAGCCATGGTTGCGTTTTCAACGCGGCGCGCCGTCGCGGAATGCGTTGGAAGTAGCGGAGAAGTCGACGATAAAGGTGGCTGAGGTTGTGGACGCCGAAGCGACGACGGGGGTGCTCGTGAACGGGTTGACGTGGAGTTATCCTGGATTGGATGGGAGTCCAGTGCCCGGGCAAGAGCCGTTGATCAAAGATATGAATTTGATGCTGAAACCTGGGACGTGTTGCCTGTTGCTCGGGGCGAATGGCGCGGGAAAGACGACGTTGTTGAAGATTTTAGCTGGTAAGCACATGGTGCCGCGCGAAAAGGTACTCGTGCTCGGCCGGGAGGCGTTTTATGACACCGCGCTGACGTCGAGTGGGGATTTGAGTTTCATCGGTGGTAACTGGCAGCGTGATGTGGCGTTCGCGGGGTACAATATCCCTCTCGCGGGGGATTTTCCTGCGTCGCGAATGTTGGATTCGATTCCCGGCGTCGATCCAGTGCGCAAGCAGAGAATCATCGATGTTTTGGACATCGATGTGAACTGGCGCATGCATAAAGTAAGCGACGGGCAACGTCGCCGAGTACAACTCGCGTGGGGATTGATGCTTCCGTACAAGGTTTTGTTGCTTGATGAAATCACCGTGGATTTGGACGTGCTTGGGCGCGCTGAACTCATGGGCTTCTTACGTCAAGAGTGCGAAGATCGTTGCGTCACCATCGTGTACGCCACGCACATTTTCGATGGTCTTGAATCTTTCATGTCGCACGTGGCGTTTGTCGCTAACGGTGAGTTGAAGTTTTGCAAGTCTTTCGATGACATCGAAACGCTGAAATCGCGAGAACCAGGTTCGTTGCTCAGCACTGTCGAAGTGTGGCTTCGTGAAGAAGCTAAGATTAGTGCCGAACGTAAGCTCTCGGCGGGAACCGAAGAAAAGCGCGCGTTTGAGTACGCACGTAACTCTGGCTGGGCGTCTGGGCGAACGACGTCGACGGTAACGTTTGGTCCCACGCTCGACCAAACGCGTACGCACACTGGCATCAAAGGCTCCTCCAACGCGGTGATGCGCAACTAATTTAACCAATCAAAATCACACCCGTGTATTTTTTGTCTACTACCGTTAGAGTTCTAGGATTGCATTGCTATTCATCTACATTCGTTTCTAACCGACTCGTCTAATTGCGGGAGGTGGCATGCTCAGGTCGACACTTTCTCGCCGACGTGATGTAGATACCGGCACCCAATCTGCGCGCAGCGAATCAACATACGTCACACTTTGCGTGCCAATACTCGCGTGCTGGGATTCATCGAGCTCGGAATCGGACAGTTGTGGGAGTGACTGCCTGTCGCGTACACGCTTTTTCTTTTTTGCAACCGCATGAGCCTTTGGAAGCATCGCTGGCGGAGCGCTGACGCCTGTCCTTGCGCTCTGTTCGGCATCGATGCAACGTACGGCGTGGTACAATCGACGTGTATAGGCACAGCTTTCATCGTCAGCTAGCATGTGATCATTGATGGCGTCGAGTATCTCCGGCGTTGATTCGAGGCGCGACGCCCACTGCCGGATGTCATCCTTCTCCACGAATGTTTCGAGAGGATTTGGGATGTCGTCTGTTTTGGCACGACGCCGCCACGCTCGAGCGCGCGTAGGCTGTTTTTGCGCTGCAAGCTTCAAACTTTCGCGCCATTCTCTCAGCGCCAGCGTCACCGGTGTCGTCGATGACGAGAGAAGCTCGGCGGAATCTAACACTTCGCTCCAGTTCATGGCCCAACCGTCGCTCAATTTACCGTGCAAATACGCCAGATGATCGCCATGTGTTGGCTTTTGCGACGACTCGTAATCACCCAAGGGTGGGCGCCCATGCACGACGAAATCATACACGAATGGTACGTCGACAAATTTATCTCGCGCGGGCCGCGCGTTTCGCATCTCTTTTTCATTTGGCGGCGGTTCTGTCAACTGTGACCTGCGTTCGACGCGCTCCGCACACGGTTGTGGCGATTCGAAGAACAGCGCGCTGAGTCTCTGTGCATCATCGCCGGATTTCGACGCGCACGCGTATTGTTGCAAGTGCACGCCTTGGTCATTCATCCAGAGCAGCGCGTTCTGGTGCTTCATTTTGAGCATGTCAAATCCTTGCAACGGCGACGCATCAAATTTGCCCACAACGCCGTGCGACAGTGCGATCATTTGCGCCGAAGCGTACGCAATTTGACCTTTCAAATCTTTGGCGCTTTCATACAAGTAAACTTCGTTCTCGCTTGATGAATACGCTCGCACCCCGAGTGCGCGCGTCGCCTTGACGCTTGAATGCCACGCCGTCGTGTCGACGAATTCGATTGAGGTCGGCGCGCTCAAGCCTCGATGGTTCCATCGCAACACCGGTTCGCTTGCACGTCGCATATCTCGTATTTCCACGTAACTTTCCCCTCCCGCTTTCGTTGATGAACTCGCCATAGCGTAGTAATTCTCATTCGCATTGGACATCGCGCGCCAACGTTCGGCGGGCACGACGTCGTGCAACATACGACTCTCTCGCCGAGATGCGCGTAAATCTACGCTATACACCGCGTGTTCGCACCCATGAAGCAACACTCTGGGATGCACTCCGTACGCCACGCCATACCACGCGCCATCACCACCCATCGCGGGCGAACGAAACACTCGAGCGCCGTCTTGGTTCAATGTTCCGAGCTCGCCACTGTCCAAAGCGAACGCGCACTCGCGATCTCCCATGGGATGTACGCGCACTTCAAGCACACCGCGCACAGTATCGCTCACCAACGCATCACTAAATATCATGTCACCGTCTTCGTGAGCGTCAATCTCCACGCGTTCGAGCGCGACGCCGCGAGCCGAGGCGCTCGCGACGTCCGCGCCTCGCGCGCAGAACCGCCTCGAATCAACCATCGCGGCTCCCCCCGTCATCGCTCGCGTACACGACGCCCGCATGGTGACATTGCGACCTCTGGCACTCGCGCCGGGCGTGTACGTCACGCCGCGCGCGCACGCGCTCACAACTATACACGCGCGCTCGTCATCCAACGCGAGCGCGCGCAGACGAGTTCCCGCAGCTCCTCGCACCTCCGCCGCCTCCGCCGCGTCCACCACGCGTGTGCGTGCGTGCGCGAGAGCATACTCCGTCACCCCCGCGCGATCGAACGCGCTTGCATCGCGCACGTCGCGCGCAGCGCGCAATCGCACGTCCCAACCGAATGTGCCCATGCGCCCAACCGCCGTCGCGCGCCGGCGGCGGCTCATCACGCGCTCGACGCCGCGCGCGCCGTCGTCGTCGACGCCGGCGATATCGACGACATCGCGTTCGCGTTCGCCGTCATCGTTCGCCTCGCGCGTCGCGCGCGAGGACATGGCGCCGTGCGAGGCGCGCACTGACGCACTGCTCGACTTCATTCGATGACTCCCGACGCGCCTGCCGCCGCGCCGCCGCCGCCGCCGCCGCCGCCGCGGGCGATCCTGAAGGTGCTCGCGCTCCACGGGTTCTCGCAGGACGCGCACACGTTCCGTGGGAAGCTCGGCGCGGTGCGCAAGGCGCTTAAGAGTACGTGTGAGCTCACGTTTCTCGATGCGCCGCACAGCGTGGAAGGGGCCTTTGATGACGACGCATCCGCACCGTCGACGTCGCAGTCGCGCGCATGGTTTACGTCTGGAGAGAACGCGCGGTGTGGCGCGCGCAAGGCGAGCGACGAGGGGTGGACGAGGCCGGCGGTGTCGACGAGCTATGTTGGTTTTGAAGAAACGGTGGCGCTCGTGCGCGACGCGTTGGCGGCTAATGGTGGCGAGTTTGATGGTATAATTGCATTTAGTCAGGGGTCAACCGCAGCCGTGGCGTTACTCGCAGCCATTCCCGAACTCAGGCGGGCGAAATTCGTCGCGCTCGTGGCGGGATTTTCCCCGAGAGACGAGGACATGCTCGCGAGCATTCAGAACGCCGCGCCGTTTACGACGCCTTCGTTACACATTCATGGCGATGCGGACGCATTGGTGACGCGCGAGCGCGTGCGTGAGCTCGCGGAGTTTTTCAACGCGCCTGAGTTCTTCTTTCACGAGGGCGCGCACGGGATTCCGACGTCGGCGGCGAAGCGATTGAAGCAGTTCGTAAACGACTTCGGGCATCGAGCCGAACGATAGCGCGATAGCGAGCCTAGCGCGTCGACACCAGCGTCGCACGCGATGTAATCTCACGCACTCACACGTAGAACAGTGCGAAAATCGCGCGCGACGACATCGATATCGATGTGAGCTCGTTTTCCGCGTTCATTGTGTTCAACACACCGTTGAAAAAGTAGCCGCGGGCGCCAGAACGCCGCGCGCCATGGACGTCGAGCGGGGCACGGGCGCGTGGTCGGCGAGAATCGCCGACGAGAAAGCGTTCGCCTCGAGCAACGGCCAGTTTGATGCGCTCGCTGACGATGACACCGGCGGCGGTCGACCGTTAGCGTCGTGGTCGCGCTTTGCGCTGGTGCGAAAGATGCGCGCGGTGAACGAGCGACGGAAGCGTCGCGTGCCGAACATCGACCGACACAAGCTTGAAATTCGTTCGCGTGAACGATTAGAGAAAATTCGCGACCGTTGCATGCGGGCGTTGCAGTTTTATGAGGGTGTGAATGGGCACACGTGGGACGTGGGACGGTCGGGCGCGGATGTCGAAGCGACGCGCGTGGAAGCGTTAGCGAAGGAATTAGCCAGCGGCGACGCCGAACGACGGCGAGTCGCGGCGACGCTCAAGGTGGTGGATGAGATTTTACTCGCCCGGCAACGATGGGAGATGACAAAGTATGCGAGGACTATTGATGCGATTCCCCGAGACGCCACGCGGTTGATTGACGCGTACAATTTTAAGAGATTCGTCCATCGAGGGATGAATGTCGAAGGTATGGATGACGCTGCGATTGCGCGGTTGTTCGATGGATGCCTGCGAGGTTTACGCAGCGGTTCATTGACGCTCGAAAAGTTACTCCCAGTCGAGCGATTGTTAAAGTTGGTGAAATCAGGAGAATGGGAACGGTTGTGGATGACGTATTCAACCGAAGCGACGAACGCGGCGTTAACGCGCGGCGTGTCTGGTCCATCCATGGCGCTGTACTCCATCGCGAGCGTCGACCCGCTCGGACCGAATGAATTCGAGGGCATACCAAGTTCGCGTACGCTGTTGAACGGTCCTGGACAGTACATTATTATCATGCTTCAGTTGTTGTTTTTTCCAATCGTCGCTCCACTGTGTGCGCCGTTTTCAAAGTCGGTTCGTTTCTTATTGCATGCCACGCGATTTATATTCAACAGCGGTCAGTGGCGTCAACGTCGACCTTCAGCGGCTTTCGTGGCGTTGGTGCTGTACTACACTCCGTATTGGCTTTTAGGAAGCGCCGTGATTTTTTTGTACTTTACGGCGTCAAACTCAACGAGCGTGACGTCGGATGGCATCGTCCCAGCCGCGATAGCGTTCGCGTTAACTTCATTCGTCGCCATGGCGCTGTCCGTGTCAGACGTTCGAAGCTATGATAAAATGTCCGCCGTGACGCTGTACTTTCCAGGTGGCAGAACGGAGTTACCCGACTCAGATTCAATTGTAGTGCAGGAGCACCCAACCGTGGACACGCTTCGAGCGCGAGAGGTGCCGCGCGAACTGCGCACGCAATCGACGAATGTGGCGACCAAAGACCGTGGCAATATGAACATCGATGCAAATGAGAATACCGTACCGAACGATGCGTTCGATCTGAACGCACCAGATGCTAAAGCGCGTCGAACAGGCCGAGGACGACACGACAGCGACCGCCCACGCTGGCTCGCCGAAATGGATGACTTTTCCGAAACTGTCGATTACGCCATTGATTTGACTGGTCGCAAGAGCTCGTCGCACGCTTCGGGCGTCGGCGCGCGGGCGGCACATGCACGAAGAGGTAGCGTGCGCGGTGAGACCGCCACAATTCGGGATAGTGTTGAGGATATCATATCCTCGAATAAACGTCTGCAGCTTCGTTCGGTGACTGAAAAGGAAATTCTAACGTCGTTGCTGACTCGCGCGAACGAGGAGGCGCGTAAGACATATTGGTTCAAACACAACATTACAGTTTCGCAGAGAGTGATATTTGCGGTGCTTTCAATATTCATTGCGCTAATGCCATCCATATTGCGCCTGACTGCGGGGCATTCAATGTTTGGTACCATGGGCGCGTCCTCTTATTGCGTCGATCCAGATCGCGCGGCGTACTTGCCGTCATATTTAGATATCGAGTCATGTTCGTCGACTCAAACAGAACTCGTCAACGTAATTGTTCCTTCTGTCTCTCCCACTGAAGGCTTATGGGATGGCATTTTGGTGATCCTCGCGTTCTTGTGGAACGTGTGTACGTTGTTTGCGCTCTTCTCATTGAGCCGCTGGATGTGCGGGTGCGCCTATCACTCAATGTTACATTGGCTACTGTTCTCATCGACGACTGATCCGATGTTAGCGTCCTCGTACGACGTGCCTTTCATCAATCTTTGCCAGTCTTGGCTCCCTTGGGTGCGCATTCGAATGGTTGTCGAGGATCATCGCGAGCTCGAGCAAATGTGGAGCATGCACTACGTGATGCACATGTTGGTGCTCGTCACGGGAATCATCATCGTATGTCTCACCTCAGTGATTAAGATTTACTTCTTCAGCGACATTTCCGAGATATATGCTACGTCTTATTCCCCCGTGTATCCATTGCTCGTGGCCACGGTGCTCATGGTGCCGACAGTCATCATCGTCTCCATCGCGGCGAAGATTTATGAAATTCAAGAAGCCGACGTGCAGCAGTTACAGGAAGCGCGATGGAAGTTGTTCTTGGACAACTGCACCATTCAAAGCGCAGGCATGGACAAAGAAAAAGCGCCAATCTTACGCAAGAACAATCAATCGATCCATGCCTTGAGTGAACTCGAACGCATCGTCGTCAAGAGAAACGCGCAGTCGTGGCCGAAAATCTTTGGCGCTCGCGTCGGCGCCGGATCGACGTCGCTCCTATGGTCGTACGCGTTTTTCGCCGCCGCCCTCACCGCCGCCGCGATAGCAATTGATGTCTTTGCGGAAACATCCAAGACGACAACCGGCACGCCAACCAACTTACGGGATCTCGTGCGCCTAGGTTTCGCCTATGAAAGCGTCCCGTGATACTCGATAGCTCAGCTGTAATATAAAACCTCATTCTAGCGCTCGTCATGACGTCCTTCGCGATCGCTCGCGCACCATCCGTGCCGTCTACGCGCGCGCACACGCGCGCCTCACACGCCAGCGCTACTGCACGCGCGCGTTCGCCCTCCTCCGTCGTCGTCCGCGCGCTCGAGCGCGCAAAGGATGACGACGCGCCGTCCACCGCCGATGCCCTCGAGGAGGTGCCAGCGCGCGTTCCCGACGTGCCGCCAGCCAAGGAATCCACGCCGGCACCGGAGGACATCGGTGAAGCCATTCGTGCGGCGAAGGAAGCCAAGGCTGATGAAGGCGCAAACATCTTCGCGGGCGCGCTCGAAGAAGTTGGGTTGATCGAATGGCCGAGCGCGGGCAAGGCGTTGGGGACCACCGGGCTCGTCATGGGCGGGATCTTTGGATCCGCCGCGGTGCTTCTTGGCGTGAACGGGCTGCTTAGCGAGTTGTCTCAGAAATTGTTTCCTTGATTGTCGTGCGTTGCGAGCGAGTTAGACGCGCTGCGCGCATGTAATACCATATTTTACTTAGGTTTCGGTGTTTCGGCGTTATCCAGACGCGCTTTATATGAATCGGGTTCGTTTATAACAATATCAAGTGTACACACGCGGGCCAAATATGTGGTGGTGCACGCACGCTGTGTACGCGATTAAACGCTCACGAATTTCGCGCACGCGTTGTAGATTTTCTGCATGAACTCAGCCTCCTTGAGTAAACCAGCTTCGCGCGCCGTGTTTTCGTTCGTCTTGAGCAACGCCATCAAGTTGATGTCCAATTCGCCCGTCTCAACCATTTCAAGAATCATCGCCTTCTTATCCTTGGCGGTGAGTAATTTCATCATGCGTTCGCGCGGTTGCAACATAGCCTTGGTGGTTTGATCGACAAAGCCCACGAATCCGCTCGTCACCGTGAACAACGCCTCCCGACGCTCCTTGTCCAACCCGTCGGCGGTTTCGATGCTCGCCTTTAACGCGTTAAAGAATTCATCTGTCAGCAACGGACGGCAGCGCACAATCTCATACTCCATTTCATTAATTTCCGTCTCGAAGAAGTATTGCACCAACCCTTCCGGGTCATTTTGCGGTTGCACGCGCGCGTCCCGTTCCGCTTGCAACTTTTCTCGCTCCTCCTTGTGTTTCTTCTTCAGCTCCTCCTCCATCTCCTTCTCCGCCTCCGCAGCCTTAATGCTCAATCGTCGATCAATCAACATCGACGAAGACGTCTCATCGACGTCAGGAAACAATCCATCCGGATCGTACGCAATCTCCAACGCATCCGGATTCTTCGTCGACACCTTGTTGTCATCCTTGGACATCGCGCGCCCCGACGCGTCCACCAACGTGTTTCGGTTCAACTCCGCCGCACCCGCGCCTTCGAACGTGATGCGCTGCCCGAGCTTCTGCTGAAGAATGGCTAAATCTTGCGGATCGACGTCGGCGCGAGCAATCGTGCGGCGTCTCTGCGCGCCGTCGCGCGAACTCGCGCGCGCGAGACCCCCTAATGGGTTAGCACCCTTGTGCGCCGCCGCCGCCGTCGTCGTCGTCGCGCGCACCCGCGCCGGCGTCGCCGTCGCCGTCGCGCGCATCGTCATCATCGTCATCATCATCATTCTCGTCGTCAAATGTGTCGTCGTCGTCGCCGTCGTCGTCGTCACCGAGACGTCCACTCGTGTGGATAAATGCCGCCCGCGTCCGCGCCGGCGCCCGGGACATCGACATCAATCGCGCGCTCGACATCGATCGCGCGCGCGCGGCAGCGCGCGAGACGATGTTTTACCATCGCCGCCGCCGATATCGCCGCCGTCGTCGCGCGCCCGGTCGCGCGGTGCCGGTCGCGCGGCGGTGCGCTTTTTCGTTGGGTCGATGACGTCGACCAATCTGATCGCGATAACGCGACGCGCCGCGGACGATGCGCGCGACGCCGGCGCGGGCGACGCGCGCGGTGGGCGCGCACGGGCGCGTGCGGGCGGTGCGCGAGCGCGAGCGCGGTGCCGGTGCGCGCGCGCGCGGCGGGACGTCGCGAAGCGCGGTGGATGACGATAGCGCGAGATGTCGAGGTGCGGGCGCTGGGAAGGCGTCTGCGGTGTTTGACGCGCGCGCGGCGTTCGTGGCGCTGGGGGCGACGGCGGTGATTGGGTTGGCGAGCGCGTCTGCGGTGCGCGCAGAAGGATTCGGGTCGTCGACGTCGGCGGTGGTGAATCAGCCAAAGCGCGGGGTGGAGGTGGAGACGTTGTTACGGTTGGATGAAAAGGCGCGGAATAGAGAGACATCGGCGCTGACGAGAGGGAACATAGATATTTTATTGCAAGAGTTGAATGCGTTGAATGCTGTTGATGAGCAGGAGCTCGAACAGGTGGATGCGGAGTTGGCGCTGTTGGCGGCGCAGAACCTTGAAGGCGAGTTGAATGATTTTGTGAATTCAGACGCGTATGCGAATTTGAGTGCGCAAAAGCAGCGTATTGTGGAGAAGCGCGCGAATGAGGCTGCGCTGCAACGACGATTAAAGGAGCGCAAGGTGATTTTTGGTCAGCTCGCGGCGCAGTCGCCGGTGATTGTGTACGGCGCCGCGTTTGTGGCTTCGGTTGTGAGTAACACGGCGATGCACCCACTGGATACCATGAAAGTGAGAAAGATTTCATTAAAGCAGAACAAGGGTATCGAGGCGAGCTTGGATGAGGACATGGGTGCGAATGATACGATGGACTACGAGCCCACGTGGGACGAAATCGTCGGTGAAGATGGATTTAAGTCACTGTACTCGGGCTTGATGCCAAATTTAGCCAAGGAGGGCATCCCACTCGGGGTGTATTTGGGCTTGTACGAGTACGCTAAGGACTATTTGCTCACCTTCGATGACTTCCGTCCACATCCAATTGCTATTTACCTCGTCGCTGGTGGGTTTGGGGAGTTTTTCGCATCGATTTTGCGCGTTCCAGCTGAAGCGGTGAAGAACGGAACGCAAATCGGCTTAACGGTTGGCGAAGCTTGGCAAACCAATGTCGCGACGCCGGCGGCGGCAAAGAACTTGTTCAAGTGCTGGAAGACTGCTTTAATCCGTGACATCCCGTTTGGGGGCATCCAGCTCGCGATCTTCGAGTACTTGAAGCTCATCCTCATTTCGTTGAGTATTCAGGCGCTCGATCCCGACGCGCCCGTCACTGAGGCGCTGTTTGGCGCGATTGGTGGGTCCATAGCGGCGTATATCACTACACCCGTGGATGTCGTCATCACGCGCATGATCAACGAACGCAAAAGCCAAGCAGAGGCTGGCTTACCAGAAGACACCGAGGGTACCTCGCCCACGGAAACCACGCGCGCGGTTTGGGACGAGCAAGGGCTCGCCGGTTTCTTCGTCGGTGGCAGAGAAAGAATCCTATATTGGGGTCCTGCCATTAGTATATTCTTAACAGTGTACTGCCGAATTCGGCAACACTACATCGTCTTGCCTTAAGCAACTTTAGCTAATCACACACTTTGGTAAATAATTACACGACGCTCGCTGCCGCTATCGCCGACTATCGCG
>Ga0181600_10003149_pt1 | contig 12648 bp, 9 predicted proteins | sample 041ome_2_FD_132982 | JGI IMG/M metagenome (GOLD analysis project Ga0181600, IMG submission 132982) | Coastal salt marsh microbial communities from the Groves Creek Marsh, Skidaway Island, Georgia - 041406US metaG (megahit assembly) | ecosystem: Environmental > Aquatic > Marine > Intertidal zone... | reverse complement strand
TTCATCAGTAACCTCTGTATTTTCGTGTAACCAATTTTGCATTAAAATTATTTGAAAGTATCTGAGTAAGGTTTAGTGTTTAACTTACCACCTCGTGCCTTTAGTAGAGCTTTATCATCTTTTGATAAATCTAAACCACCATCGGCTTCAATTAAAGTTTTATCACCACCTTTAAGATTTGCTTTTGAATTTGCAGGTGGATTTCCTTCTAATCTTTCTTCTAAAGTCATAATTATTCTTTTTAATAAATATTAATTAAGTATCAAAACGTACTATAAAGTTAACAGGATAATCAGGTAATGATTTGATTGGTCTTGGTAACTTTGCTACTGCAACCATATTATTTGTATCATCATATAATCCAATAGTTGTAATAAAAGGTGCTAAATAAGAACCCGTTGGGTCTATTGAAGATGAATATTCAAAATCCGAAAACTTAGCAATAACATTTGAATCAATAGATGATTGAATATCCTTAATAAACCCATTGTTGGTTGCACTTGGATTTTGTGATACATTAAACTCATTTTCTCCAACTTGAAGAAAAATTTCATTCTCATAGATTGTTATTGTTGAACGGAAATCTATTTGAAAATTAGATAACGTTGAAGCGGGATTTACATCTTTTGTCAATACTATCAATCCTCTATCATAAAAAATATTTCCCTTAATTTCGTTTGATGTATTTTTTAAATTAGAATAACCATCATCGGTTAGAATTACACCACCATCATTGAGAGATACCGAACCTACTTTTAACCCTTCACCATAATATTCTTGAGGAATTGCAAGTACTGCTATTTCAGTTTCTATCTCTCTTTCATCAGTAGATACATATGATTCTCTCAATCCAACCTCGGTAAGAATTGAACCTGTTGCTGGGTTTAAATAAAATTGAGTTTTAATTGAGTCATAAAGTAATCTTTTATAGATACCATTAGATTTTATATCAGTATTAGCATCAAATAAGGAGCCTGTTATTTCTTGACCAAAATAAGGAGTTAAATCATTTTCATCTAATGACCATTCCTTATAAACCTTAAACGGATTAACATTAATATCTGATTTTGGTATGTTCTTAAACATTTAAATAATTCTTTTGTATAAATATCATGAAACGAAAAACCCCACTTTTGGTGGGGTTCTTCTATGATTTATATTTTAATAAATTTAATTAGAATGAAAGTTTAACTTTGATTAATACTTCTTTATCAAATGATTTTGGTACGGGTTGAGAAGTTTTTGCTACTGCAATCATCTCATTTGAATCATTATATAAACCTACGGTTGTAATGTAAGTTTTTGGGTCTGTTTCAAATGAAGTTTCAACAAATGTACCATCAGTATTTGTATATGTTGGGTTATTTGAATAGTTGAACTCTCTATTGGTTGCTCTTACAAAGAAGTGTTGTGTAGATACATTTTCAGTTCTTCTTGCTTCAAAATCACCACCAAGTTCAATTGCTTGGAATATTCTCTTATGATTTTGTTTATCTGCAGTAACACCTTCATCACCTGCTAAACTTCCGTAAGGTACCGAACCTACTGTTGCTTGAATTGCAGATGGGTTAAGAATTAAAACACCTCTATCAGGATAGAATAAACCAAATCCTTCATCACCCGATGATGTAGTTGTATTAATGGTTGCATCATTTTCAGTTCCTAAGTTAAGAGAACCCGATACTACTTTAAATACTCTACCTGCATTTCCTAACGTATCTCCAAATTTCTTACCACTATTATCAATAAATGTAAACAAACCATTAGAACCTGATAGTTGTAATGACCAGTTGCCTGGGTCCATCTTTTCTCTAAATCTATTTCTTGATAAGTTAATTGCGTAAATTGAATTAGAATCAGTTGCTACACCACTTCCATTTTCAAATGCGAATTTATTATCTGCATCGTTTAATAGGGTAGAACCATATTGCTTATAAGTTGCCTTAGTTGGTAATGTAGATGTATCATCGTTTGCTAATGATACTGAACCACTTCCATCAACGTGTCCATATGCTACTGCAAATTGTACTTCTGCATCAGCACCACTTGGGTCTGCCTGATAAACATTATAGTAGTAATCTCCTGATGTTGCTGCTGTTTGGGTAGATGAGGTAAAAAAGGAAGTTAAAGAACCTACATCACCTGTCCATAAACCAGTAGTTACTACTTCGGTTTTAGCATCAACTTTATCAAAAGAACCAAATCTTTTAAATGGACCACTCAATAATCCGGCACTTACTTGAAGTTGTTGCCCTGTTGGTAAACCTGAGTTAATGATTGATGTTAATTCTGATACATCAAACGCACCTCCGTTTACTAAATTTGCTATCTGATTCGATATCGCTGAGTCATTAATTATTGCCATCTTCTATCCTATTTAAACTGTTGTTCTATATGTTACGGTTACAGGAATCGAAATTGAACCACCTGTTTCATTTCCGAATACAGTGATGGTTGTTGAAACGTTCGATGTCAAACTTGAATTTGGAATGAAGTTGAATGTTAATCCCGATACTACTTGTGCAGTAGTTGTCACTTCAGTTCCTAATCCAACAGGTATTGTTGCTGCTGCCGTTGCTCCTTGTGTAACTGTTAATGTTCCTGCTCGTTGGTCTGCCAACACTACGGTATATCCAGCATTTGTATTTCCTGCAGGTGATGTAGTTGGTGAAAGAGCAACTTCTCCTTCGTCCTGATACACACCTATTGAACTAACTCCAAGTGAAACAATTGGAATTTGGACTGTTCCTTTATTTAGAGTTACCAATTTGTATCTCAATGCTTGAGTTTCATCTGGTGTTGCCTCCAAAATAGGGATTGCAGTAATTGCTGAATCATAATAAGCAGAACCTAGCGGATGTGCTGGTTCGTATAACGAATAATCTACCTCATCATCACCTAATGCAAACTTGGTGATATTGAGAGATTGACCCGATGCTAACTTTTGTCTACCCTTTTTAGTTAGTATCGCATCAACCGTAATGGATGTATTATCTAAATATGCCATGGTCTTTTCCTTTTCTTTTTAATAAATATAAATATCTAATTTTTTTAATTTCATCAATCAACCTCAAGGATTGGTTCACCCGAACCTCTTCCCGTATCAGCAACTTTCAAGATATTTGGATTAGTAGTAATAGTTTCTACTGGTGATAATCCATCAGGAGTAGTTGCTGTTGTTTGTTGTGAACCTCTGAAGAAACTTCTTTCAAATCCTAAAGAATGGTTTTTCACAAACTTATAGTGTGATGGGAAATAACCATTTAATGGAGTTACTTCAACTATTTCCTTACCCGCGGGTAAACTCTTTGGTGCAGATGGTGGAGTACTTCCAAATGGTTGTTTAGCTATCACAAATTTTGGTTTTGTAATATAATCAGTATATGGTGCATATGCACCCGTGTTAAGTGGGTCTCCCCAAACAGTTATTGCAACCTCAAAAGTTTCGTCTATACCAAAAATTTGTTGTCTACTTGAAGTTATATTACCCAACGCATCTAATGTAGTTACTTTACCATGTGATGCAGATGCATACAATCCAAATCCACCATCTTCCTGACCTACAAATGTAAAATCTGATAAGTTTACTACAGCTGTCAATTCTTCTCCAAGTGTAGTTTGTGCTACACCTACGTAAGTAGGATAATCACCTGTTAAGGTAATAGCATCTGAACCTGAAATAAGTCCCTGATATGTATCGTAATTAGATACTAAGTTAATTTCATCGTTTGCTTCTAAAGTTCCATCATATGTATCGTATGAAGGTTCAAAAGTTACACCATCATCAACATTTATTTCTGCTAATTGAACATCATAAGTTAATTCAATTTGATTATTATCATCGATGTTTATTTCAGTTTCATAATCTCTTTTTTCAGAAGTTGGTTTTTCCCATTTTTGTTTACTTCTTTCAAGAATGTGAGGTTCAATCAATAAACCCTTAGCAACTTTTGCTCTTGCAGGGACTAAATCGGTAAGTACATCGAATAATGATTTATCAATGTTTCTAACAAGTTGAATATATTCTTGAACATTTAAATTAATTCTTTCAAAGTAGTATTCTCTAAGAGTATTGAGTTCTGAATATTCATCATTGTACTCATCACGTGGGTCACCGATATAATTATCAATATTAAAATTACCCATTGATTTTAGAATATCCATATTCAACTCCTTTGTTGGCGAGAAGAATAATCCTAATTTAGGGGAATCCACAGGAGATTGGTCAAATGATTTTTTAGTTGCACGTGCTTTATGAGATAAGTCACCAACTAAAGTTTGATTTTCAAATCTAATCTTGTTAGCAAAATTGAATCCCATTGAAGGAACTTGTGCAGTTACACTTCTTTCATACGATTCATAATTATATGGATACGATGATAAATTAGCAAACCCAACTGCAATAGAACTTGTTACAGGCTCTGTTGCTCCATCTACATACTCGTTACTTATAGATACGTTGATTATTTCAACATCTCCACTCGAGTGTCTATTTTTTGGATATTCGAAATCATGTCTTAATAATAAATCTTCAGATGATGCGGTATAGTTGTTACCATTAATAGCATCAGGTATTTTAGCATGATTTGTAATTACGGTGTTTTCAAGAGGAGTTTTCCAAATTCTAAATTCATCAATTGAACCTGTCAATCCTCCTGCGATATCACTACTTCCATTAATTTCGTTACCACCTATCTTAAGTAAATCATGAGTATCCCAACCATTAGTTGTTTCAATTTCTAAAGTTTGTAAATCATCAATTCGTAATCTATCTCCTTTTGCTTCTTTTACGTAAAGGTTTATTGAATGTGATGGAGATGATTCTTCACGAGTTAATGTAATGTGTTTATACACATCATTAAACAATCTAATTTCAGATGATTCGAGTTCTTTTAATTCTGAACTACCTGATATGCTTAATTTAATTTTACCGAAGGAACCAGTAGTTTGAATTGCCTCAAGTTTCCATGCAACATCTTCACCATTAGTAGTCGTGTTATATAGTAATCCATGATTTCCAGCTTCATCGAATTTAACATTTAATTCTACACTACCCGGTATCGTTTCACTTTGATTCCAATAGGTTTTAATATATTGTGAACCACTTAATTTAATTGCAGCAGTTCTATCTTCAAATGTAAATGATGTACTACCACCTCGTGTTGGGTCTTGAGGTCCACCGAATTCCATAATCGTAAGAAGTGATTGTGGAATACCATACGTTGCAAGAATTGCTTTTAAAGAACGTGCAGTACCTTTGTGTTTTAGTAAATATGGTAAGTTGTTTAAGATTCTTCTCCAAATTTCTTCGTTAGCATCTTTTAAACTTCTATCATACTTTTGAGTACCATCTTTGTTTAATCCTAACGCATATTCCCATAGGAATTGTGAATCATATGCTCTTCTATCATCCCAACCAAATGATTCTAACATATGTGAGACCAATGTATCGGGAATACCTGTGGTAACTTTGTGTTCTAATTTTTTAGAATTTGAAATACCGTTGATATATGCCCAAATAACATCAAAGTGTTGTCCTATCATATCTAAGAACAACATATATTCTTCGTTATCGTAATCTTCTCTTAGATATTCAGGTAAGTTATTAATTAAATAGTTTACATTATTCTTATCATAATTAGCAGCATAATTTATTGCTGAATTATACCAAGTTTGAGCATCATTTGATGTAGATGCTACAAGAGTGTTTCCACTTTTTGGATATGCTAAATCATCAGATGAAGAGTATAAGAATTTTTCAAATCCATCGAAAGTACGAATTAATGAATTAATATTATTGGTTACTTTAGTTGCTTCAACCTGTGTTTGTTGTGTAATTGAAAGTGAATCAATACTTAATGTTTTACCATCTTCCGTAAGAAGAACAAATCCATCTTCAGTTTCTATTGTACCAACCTCTACTTCGACTCCAGTCAATCCCGATAGAGATTCTTCATAACCCTCAAGTAATTCTACCTTGTACCAAAAGTTTTTAATCCTTTCTTCTGCAGAACCAAATCTTACATAATTTTCAAAAGTATAATCGGAACCACTTACGTATTGAATAGTCAACTTTTCAGTATCAATACCAAGAGTTGATGTGTACGCATTTACTAAGTTAGTAGATGATTGAGAACCACTTGCTAATAAATCGTCATAAATCTGATAACCAATTCCACTATCTACTTCTAAAGAAAAATTAGGCCCTTGAAGTGGTGGACAGTAATCCACATCTTCACCATTTAATGTTATTGTTTCAATAAATGGTTCTGATTGAAGTTTAGATATCCATACCTTTTGGTTTGGTTGAACACTTGCAGGAAGTGGTTCATATAATTTAAGAATTAACGAATTATCCTGATTGTTTGGTGCCCAATTAGCAATTAATTTATTGTCACCATCACCTAAATGTGCTAAGTGAGTTAAGTACTTAGAATCTGAGAATATGTTGTTGTTTAATTGTGATTTAAATGCCTCAACAATTCTATTAACAGCAACTGACCTTGGTATCTCTAAATCACCTTTATCAAATACTACTGTAAATGTTTCCGTCTTTCCATTAACAGGTTTTTTACCATTTGCGTTTACCGGAGTTAATGTAAATGGAATTTTAATAATATCAATACCTTCAGTACCTTCTAAATCGAGATAGTTGATTAATAGTTCCTTTACATTAAATTTTAAAACATAGCTATCATTTGGCGTGGGCTCTTCATATACATCCCTACCTTGCTGTTTTGCAAACGGGTTTCGTTCATTTGCAGTTCTTCTTAATGCGTTTTTAACTCTACCAATTCCAATATCTACATAAGATGTTGTTGGTGTTGCCAAAAATGAAATTTGAAAATCTACATCATATCCAATGAAATCACCACCCCTAATTTCTTTAGGATATTGAATACTTCGAATATCGGGTACTTCGATAGAAACTTCATCTACCACTTCAAGGGTAAAATCAACTGCACTATCAAGAATATCAAAAGAATCTTGGGCTTGTTCTGCAGGTTTTGTATTTAGCTCTTCAGATACATACTCTTCTTTTACTGAAGGTAATGGTTTGTCTGATAATGATACTTGTGGTAAATCTTGTATAGGTCTTAATATGCTCGGAAGTCCAAGTTCGTCTTTTTTTCTCCCTTTTTTAATAATTTTAGAAATTTTGGGGCGTTGATTAATCGGAGATAGTGGATTTTCCAAAATCTCTTCGTTTAATCTTTTTAATATGTTATCTAAATCAATCCTTGGCATTTCTTAAAATTTATATTCTTCCACATTACGACCCACTTCTTCCAATTGAAGTATTTCGAGTTCCTACATTACCAGACCCACTTCTTCCAATTGAAGTATTTGCTTTTCGTATTGGTGGTAGAGATGTATCGGTTTCTACCTGAGTGTTGACTAACACATTTTTCTCAGTAACCCTTTTACCACTTCCACTACGTCCAATTGAAGTATTTCTACCACTTCCACTACGCCCAACACCACTACCACTACGACCGATATTTTTATTCTTTTGTCCCCGCTGTAATTCTGAAATAGAATATGGGAATAGTTTTATATTATACTTACCAATTTTATCAATCAATCTATGTGGTATCTTAATACCTGCGTAAGGTCCTTTTTGTAGATTGTCAAATTCTAAAATCTCCTTACCAATGACCATAGATATTGCTACCACATCATCATTTTTTTCAACAATTAATGGAATATCCGTTTTATCATTTATATTATATTTTTTAGTTGATGGACTTTTTAGTCTAATAATTGGTTTTAATACTTTTTTCTTAACTACTCTATGTGATAAAATATCAACATCCAAATCTTTATTAATTACAAGTTCCATTGAAATGGATTCACTACTTCCTGCAGTTAAAGTTTCAGTATTACCATCCATATCAGTTATAATAATTTCTGATATTCTATATAATGTAGTATCTGGTGATTTTATAAAATACTTAGTACCACGTGTTTCGGTAAAAGTTTCTAACCCTGAATCTAATAAATCCTCTTCATTATTTGATATAATTGATACGGATGAATTTGGTCCTATTAACTTTATTATTACTGTATTTTTTTCTGAACTTTCTTTGGGTGTAGGTTTCTTTGCAAGAATAAATGGTAAACTTACAAGTGTACTACTACCAATATTAAATGGTTTTTCTTGATTATCTTCAAAATATTGTACATTTAATTGTAGTTTATTTATACCCAATATTTGTCTTGAAATGGGGTCTTCTAATAGAGTAATATCATCAATAGTAGAATCACCAAATGGAACTACACTTATTATATATTTTTGATTAGAAGTATAATCTGATTTTTTAACCTCTATCGTTTGTGGTCCACTATTAAATAAAGTTGATAATTTAACTTTATATTCTTTAGGTGCTTGACCAGGTAGTGGCATTCCATTTACGTGTACAGTTGCACCTTTAGACTCACCTTCTAAAAATTCGGTAGTAATTTTAAACACATACTCATCTGCAAGATTTAAATTATCACCTAATGTAGTAGATATATCTTTATCTCCATCAGGTGTTAAATCATTGTTTGGAGTATCACCTCCACCACCAGTAGAACCACCACCATTACCACCACCACCGGTACCACCTGGTCCGATTTGGTCAAACTCAGCCATACCATTGTTTTGGTTTAGGTCTTCTAAATAATATCTTTCTATATAAGCCATTATAATTGGTTTAATCTATCTACTGGTCTATTAACAAAATCTCCCGCGTTTGTGAATGGATTTATTTCTTCTTCATATTGTCCATCAAATACAGAAATTGGTCTACCTCCACCACCACCTCCACCGCGTGATGGGGTTGGGTTTGGTACTATCTCAACTGTTTTTATTGGATTTGGGTCAACAAATTCAATTGGTTCAGATACATTAGTTAATTGTTTTTCATCATCAATCTTAGTGTTCAATTGAACATCTTTAATTGGAACATCTTTATCTATCGTTACCTCAATACTTGGAACAATTGCATTAACTACTAAATCAGATTCTCTTCGTTCTATAATTGACCGTGTTCTATCTATACTTCTATCCAACTCAGTATCAACTTGAGTTTTTTGAAGTTGTCTTTTTGGTAATTCCCTATCAACAACATCAACTAATATTTTTAAACAAGTTTGTTCAACCGATTCTACTGTTAATTCTAAAGAAGGTTGTGCTGCTTTTCTTTTACCGAAATTAGCATCATTTATATTTGATATTTTATTTTGATATTCGTTTGTTACTGCTTCTAAATATTTTTTGTGAATTCGAGTTGCAAATCTATCAAACTCTTTTATGTTGAATTCATCTTTTAATTTATCAAACCATTTAGTTGTATAAAATTGCTTTAAGAAAGTATCAATTGTATCTGGTGTTATTTGATATACAAACTGAAATACGAATGGTAATACATCATCTCTAAACTGTGAGTTGTTGTACATCATTCCAAAACGTTTTCCTAAATCGGTTGAATCTGCAACATCATTACGTTGAGGTAAAACCTTAATTTCAGTACGTGATGGAGAAATTTCTTTTATCCAAAGTTTTGCATTTATATTTGGACGATAATCACCAACTCTTCTATTTAATAATGTTACCTGTGTCTTAAAGATTCCTGCATCATATCCCGATTCTTTTAGAAGTTTACTAACATCGATAAAATATTCTTTTGGAAAATTTCCCAATTGTAAAGTAGTACCTTCTGCTATTAAAAAATAATCTTTAATATTTTCCGTTGTTAGTGGAATATACCTAACTAAAGCAGTATCACCTGCAGGATTTAATTGAAGTGGAAGTTGGTTATCATTTATATCATATGCAATAAATTCAATAACATCAGAATCAGAAAACCCAAAGAAGGATTGCAAAGTTCCCTCTTCGAAAATCTCTCTATCCTTTTTAGAGATTCGATACCCCCTGTTATTTAATATTTCCTTGAATGTTTTAATTGCCATTATAATTTACTTGCTTTTCTTGCTTTTCGTAATCGTGTAGTGTATTGAACTTCACCCGATGGTGTTGTTACCACTACCTTACCATCATAGTTTCTCGTTCTACCTGCACCCGTTGGTCTTTTAGTATTGATAACACTCATACTTTCTTTAATAGTAACTACAACTTGTCCACCTGCAGGAACTGATACTTGTCTACCTCGTGATGTTGCTGTACTACCTGGTATGCTGATACTAAACCAACCAGTATCACCATCATCACTTTTTTCAAACTTAACAGTTACTGCATCTGCTCCACTATTTACAATTTCAAATTTCTCACCCGATTTAAAACCTCGGAATCCATCGGTACCTTTTAATGATTCTGCATAAATATCAAATTCACCACCTCCTTTATTTAGGTTATTGATGGTTACAGTTTCACTTAAAGAATCTGCTCCTGCTGCCAATTGTGCAGTTCTACCAAATAATTGTTCTCTTAGTAAATCTACCTCCTGTAATAACGATTCATTTCTAGCAGTTAATGATACTCGTTGAATTGCTTCTTGAGTTGAGTTTTGAATTGCAATTTGTAAATCTGATTGAGCAGTTGAAAAACTTTCCTGAGTAACTACAAGTTGTTCATCCGAAGATACTTTTGATATGGTTACTCCATCTAATTCTCGTCTTAAACTTTCATTAGTTGCATTTAAGGATTCTATTTCTGATGTTAATGAACCTACTTGTGATTCCAAACTTTCAACTTGAAGAGTTAAATCATTAATTGATTGAATTGCCTCATCATATATAGAACGTAAAACTGTATCTGGTAATAATGGTCGTTCTCTTGGTAATAATTCTACAATTGTAGTATCAACTGATTTTAATAACTCTTCTTCATTATATCTTGGTCTAATTAGTTTACCCGATATTAATCCAGCAGACACATCGGATTTTTCTACAACATTTACACCAACATCATTTTTTGGTTTTAATGCTTTAGACCCGGTCTTTTTAATCTCCCGAATAAATTTTTCGTTCTGTAAACCTTTCTTTTCCATTAAGATATTACGTTAAAGGTATAATCATCATCAAAGTATTCATCAATACCACTTCTTGTAACTTTTATTTCTACTTTATATGTTCTATTCGTTTCCCAATTTGATAAGTTTAAATCAAAATAATTACCGTTTGAATCACAACTTATTTTGGTATAATTAGAAAATGGAACAATAATATTATCAGTATGATAATCTCTAATTTGATAATAGGAAGTGGTTGGTAAGAAACTACTAACTGCATATCTAAATGTTGAACTAAAGGTTTTTACAGGATATAGTTCCCTACCATTAACTCTGATTCGTGGAGTTGTATTTACTTTATATTCTTTCTTAAAGTTTCCGAATGTTACTTTAATATCATCTGCAGATAGCTCAGTTAATGAACCAGTTGAGAATGATGAATCATCCCAACCAATTCTAATTTTTGGTTGATGAATGGTATTAGTTTCTTTACTAAAGAATTTAAGAATACCATAATCATTTGTATCATTTTCAAGAGAGTTGTCAAGTTTAACAATTAATCCATTGTTTTCCTTAGAACCACTAATCCAATCTAACATGACATCACGCACGTTCATATTTACATCACGTGATTGATAAGAAAAGTTTTGAGAACCCGATACATCCGAGTACCACACTCCACCTCTACCAGCAAATGAACCAGTTGAGGTTCCAGCAAATACAGGCAATCCATCAACGATTGTATTTACCCATCTTAAATTAGAATCACCTTCACGATAATTCCATGTTACACCTGCGGTTTCAATATTATCAAATCGAGTACCTTTGCCCATTTCCCATGATTGAGAAATAGGATATGCATAAAGTGTAAAATCTAAAGAAATTTCTTCAGATTCAGTTTCTCTCAATATAAGAGTTGCCTCTTCAACTTCAACATCTCCCGATACGATAGATGATGATAAATTAGTTGTTTCAAAATTAAGAAGAGCACGAGATACATCTTTGATGTTACCATAGTACACCTTACTAACCTCTAATACTTCATCTAACCCGCAATTTTGGTCGGGTTGTTGAAGGTAAACCGATGCATCTTTTGATGCTGTAAGAAAATAGTATGCCATTATTTTGCTCTCCCTCTTATATCAGCATCAGGATACTTAACCTCAAAGACCGATGGGTCTAAAGATGGATAAATAATTTTACCCTTGGTTGCTGCATTAATATCATATGAATTAGCTGAATATCTTCCACCACATTTATTCACTACTTTGAATTCGGGTACTGAACTCACACCTTCAACATTCGCAACTAAAAGTTCTAATTCACTTATGTTAATTGTTTGATTAAATGTCCAATTATCAATTTGGAAATAATCCTTTAACTCCTGAATACAATTTACAAGAACTTCACTTTTATTATAATCTCTTTGAACAATAATTTCAAAATCAAATCCAATATTAATAATAAAACCATCAGAAATATTAATTCCATCGGTTAACATTCTAAATTCATTTAGATACGTTTTAAGATTTTCTTTTACTGCCCTATTCAATCCACTCAACTTACCATCACTATCATATCCAAGTAGATATAAATTAATTGCAAATGGGTTATTTTTTTCATTCTCATTGGATGTTTTACCTATTAGAAATTTTTTAAGTTCATCCTGAATGGTTTGTCTATTTGGTTCCTC
>Ga0181600_10003147_pt1 | contig 12653 bp, 19 predicted proteins | sample 041ome_2_FD_132982 | JGI IMG/M metagenome (GOLD analysis project Ga0181600, IMG submission 132982) | Coastal salt marsh microbial communities from the Groves Creek Marsh, Skidaway Island, Georgia - 041406US metaG (megahit assembly) | ecosystem: Environmental > Aquatic > Marine > Intertidal zone... | reverse complement strand
GAGAAGAGGCAGAGCAAGTTGATACAAGCCTGCCTAAAGCACAACCCAGCGAAACAGTTGAAGCACAAGATGAAGCTGATCCAGCTGTGGCTACAGAAAAAGAAAGAAAATTAAATGTTACAACAAATACTACTACAACAGATGATGATAGCAGAGACGTTCTATCAAAAAATGATATTGCCAACCTTTATGCATCAACTGACAGAATGGAATCAACTGAAGTACAAGTTGATGAAGCCAGTAACCAAGTAGAAGAGCCTAAAAAAAAGATTCCGTTGGACTCGGTGACACCGGATACTTTGTCAACGACAGAGGAATTATTAGAAGATTCAAATCTAGATCTTAAACAAGAACAAAAAAATATTCCTGATACCAAAAACAGAATGTTTTATCCAGAAGAGATAGCATCTAAAAAGTTTATCGCCAAAGAAGGTAATGTGCAAGTCAGTAAAGAAACAACAGACGAAAATGAGGGCTATATACAAAATGCAGAACAAACAAAAGAGTCTCTATGGAAGAATATACAGAAGAAAAAGCCCGAATAAATTTAATTACACCGCCTGACAAATTACACAATTATTATAAGACATATTGTTTAGTGTATCCATCAGATGATGTAAAACAGCAATTTCAAAATTTAATTGAAAATTTTGAGGAATCTATCAATGTTTATATGTATGAACAGAAAGAAGATAATCCTGCATACAATTGGTTGCTTGACGTAGTACAATATAGCGACTTTGTAATACTTGATATAGATAATTTTCCACCAATCCACAGAACAATGATTTCCTACTTATTGGGTCATAATAATGTTTTCTGGTTGACAAAAGGTGAGAATGAAGTGTATAATACAATAAGTAAAAATAAAATATATAATCTAGACTGGTTATACGATCACATAGGAGGACAGATTGAGACGTAATAATAACAGTAACAATGCTAAAGATAAGGCGCAAGGACTTACAGTAGAAGTTCGAAATGGTGACTTTAATAAAGCCCTAAGAATTTTTAAAAAGAAAGTACAAGAAGCAGGCATCATTCAAGAAGTGCGTGAGCGCCAAGAATATGTAAAGCCTAGCGAAGTACGCAAAAAAGCAAAAGCCGCAGGACGTAAGCGTTGGCTTAAGAAAATGGAAAAGTTAGAAGGCGCAATGCCTATTGACGCTCGAAATAAAAAACGTAGGAAGTAAACATATGCGCATCGATCAAGATGTCAAACTAGACTACAAGGATGTTCTAATCCGGCCCAAGCGAAGCACACTAGGCAGTCGCAAAGAAGTAAGCCTAGAACGTAGCTTTACATTCCGTAACTATGTTCCAGACTTTCCAGACAACATAGAAGATGAACACTACCGTGGCATTCCTATTATGGCTGCTAACATGGACGGAGTTGGTACATTTGCTATGGCACAAGAACTAAGCAAACAAAGTATCTTTACTTGCTTGGTTAAAACTTACACTGAAGACGAACTTGTCGAGTTCTTTAATGGTGTAGGTGACAGCCGATATGTTGCAATGAGTATTGGCACAAGTGATCACGATTATTATAAACTAGTCAATGTATACGATAAATGCAAAGACAACTTGAAGTATGTGTGCATGGATATTGCAAACGGATACTCAGAGCACTTTGCTCAACGAGTGCGTGATGTGCGCAAAGCATTACCACATATTGTAATCATCGCCGGTAATGTTGTTACAGGCGAAATGACAGAGGAACTTATCCTCGCAGGAGCAGATATTGTTAAAGTTGGTATTGGGCCTGGTAGCGTTTGTACTACTCGTATTCAAACAGGTGTGGGCTACCCACAACTTAGTGCTGTTATTGAGTGCGCCGACGCTGCTCACGGTCTTGGTGGACATATTATTGCTGACGGTGGATGTACTTGCCCTGGTGATGTTGCTAAGGCTTTTGCTGCTGGCGCGGACTTTGTAATGCTGGGTGGTATGCTCGCCGGACACGATGAAGGCGGCGGCAAAGTAATTACTAAACGATATCAAACTAACGAAATTGAACCTTCTGGCTTTAGTATTGGTGGCAAAGATGTAATGCCAGAAAATGCTACTAAACTTAAAGTAGAATTAAAACAGTTTGTACAGTTCTATGGCATGAGTAGTGAAAGTGCAAACACAAAACATTTCGGCGGACTAAAGGAGTACCGAAGCAGTGAAGGACGAACGGTTCTTGTTCCTTACCGAGGAGCAGTGGCGAGTAGCATTCAAGATATACTTGGTGGGGTGCGCTCTACTTGTACTTATGCTGGCGCCCGAAAGTTAAAACAGTTGAGCAAATGTACAACGTTTGTTCGTTGTACGCAAACACATAATGGTGTTTACGAAAAAAACACAATAGGTAATTAATATATGAATTTAAAAGCAATTCAAGATAAAGTTATTGTCAAAGTACAAGAGGCTGAAAAAGAAACAGCCGGCGGAATTATTATTGCAAATGCAAAAAATGAAGGAGTCTCAAAAGCAGAAGTTCTTTCAGTCGGCCCAGGAACTTATGACGAAAATAAAAGACAATTTATTGCTACAACAACAAACGTCGGCGACGTGATACTTTTTAATCTGCACGGCGGCATGAAATTTACACACGAGGATGAAGAATATGTAACCATTCTCGAAAAAGAAATTATTGCAGTTATCTCGTGATAAATAAAAATGTACATTATAAGAGTTATAGTGTGCTAGGATGCCGAAAGGATCCTAATATTAATCTTGCTTATTATAAGGAGAAACAAAATGACAAGACTAACAACTCTAGACCTACCTTCATTACACAGAGCTACTATTGGCTTTGATAGACTATTTGATGAAATGGAACGCAAGTTCGCTAATAGTCCAAACAGTAACGGATATCCTCCATACAACATTGTGCAAATTGACGAGAACGAGTATATGATTACACTCGCTGTCGCCGGCTTTGGTATGGATAACTTGGAAATCACCAAGGACGGAAATATCCTTACAATTGAAGGTACATCTCCTAAAGGGGGTGAAAATGTAAACTACCTACATAAAGGAATTGCAGGTCGCAACTTCCGTAGAGAGTTTACACTTGCTGATCACGTTGAAGTAGAAAGTGCAGGCCTTGAACTAGGTATGCTTAATATTCATTTAAAGCGTGAAGTTCCAGAAGAACTACAGCCTAAGAAGATTGCTATTACAGACTATAACGGTACTGTACAAGAAGCAATCGAAGGCGAGTTCGACGGCAAAATAGGCAAGTAATTGTCTAGGGGGAGTGAAATATCTCCCCCATTTATACTTAAGGAGATATTATGACTGATACTACATTAGACGAGAAAATCGTACTAGACGAAAAAATTAAAAAAATTGACAGTGAACCGCCAAAATATAAAGTTATTTTTTTAAATGACGAATCTACTCCTGTGGAGTGGGTAGTTAGAGTGCTTACTGATATCTTTAAACATTCTCAAGAAGTTGCAGAGAAAATTACATTAACCATTCATACTGAAGGTTCCGGCATTGCTGGCATATATACATATGAAATAGCGGAACAAAAAGTTATTGAATCAACAAATGCAAGTAGAAATCATGGATTTCCGTTGCAAATTAAAATGGAACAAGAATGAGTAAAATTAAAGAGTTAACCTGGGAACATCATAAAAATGCAGAACGGCAAGAATTCGCCAAATTATTAATTAGTGGAAAAATACATCCTGACTTGTATGCTACGTATTTGTGGAATCAGCACAAAAAATATGACATACTAGAAGCTATGCTAATGGCCCAAGGAATTATGGGAGAGGTCGGGGATGTTAGACGTAAACTATTAATAGAAGAAGACTTTTCAGAGCTGTGGGAACATAATACAGAACCATTTATAGTAGCAAGTACAGTTGAATACTTAGATCATATGCGAACTATTATGCAAGATAGAGATAAATTAATTGCACATATGTACGTACTATACATGGGAGATTTAAGTGGCGGACAGATGATTAAGAAAAAGATTCCAGGGCAAGGACGTATGTACGAGTTTGACGGTGACGTTGCAGAACTAAAAGAAAAGATACGTTCTATTGTTAATGATGATATGGCAGACGAAGCAAAATGGGTTTTTGATTCTGCAACAAGTTTATTTAGAGAATTAATGGAGTTAGATCTTGAGCGTACTGTGGAATCACTTGATACAATGTCAGAATGACATTATAAATATTTTTAATGAATATGCAGAAGAAATACAAGAAGAAGGCTTGGACAGATTTAACCAACCTGGTAATGGTTGGATTAACCGTGTTTGGGCTAACGGCTCTGTTCGTCGCGCTCATATCGATGTTGTAGACGCAAGAGAGTCCAGAGGACTTTGGATGATGCATGTATGTTGCTTTCCGCAACTAAACAACGATGCACCTATTTACGGCTTTGATGTTATTGCAGGCAAAAATAAAATGACAGGTGCCTTCCACGACTTTTCGCCAAGTGCTACATTTGATCATCCTATGATTGATGGATATAAAGAAAGTGTAGAAGATTTTATTCCTAAGAAGCAACGTGAACTACCACAGTGGGCAAAGAACATCTTTACAGACAAAATGCTTGCCGCCGGTAACGTAACTTCAGAGGAAGAAGCATGTGCGATTATAGATATAGCTCTTGCTAATTTACGTGCATGGTTTGAAGAAGTACCGCAGTTTAACGGCAACGCACAAACAGATCTTGTACAGGCAGCACAAGATTATTACTGTCACAATCAGCAACAAAATCCGCACACACCTAATGTAATGAAGTCGTTAGGACTGCCTGAAGAAGATGTAGATATTTTCTGTCGTGATATGTTGTTTCCTAAACTAGCATAAATACACTTATGCGATATAGAGAATTCATAACAGAAAAGCCTAATAGAGATCAATTACAAAAGATGCAACGCATCTATAGTAAGATGGAACAGAATCCAGCAGTTATTGACGAGCTGTGGAATACTATTAGTATGAAAGTACAGGACGACGAAGGAAACTTAAACGATCGTATCCTTACAGCACTTCAACCAGAAAATACAAAGCCGGAAACTGATCAAACATTTGCAAATAGTTTTATTGAAGCGTTTGTTGCTGCAATTGAAAAAACCGAAGGCACTGTAGAAGAAAAAATACAATTTGCTAATACACTAGGAAGTGTTGATCATATTGACACTAACGCATTACTACAGCCATTGTCAGGTTGGAGCGACTGGCTAGTTGGTACTCCGTTTGCACAAAGATTGTTTGATACAATGTTTAACTTGCCTGCATTTAGAACAGACAATAAAGGACCAGGTGAAGTTGCACTAGCACTACTAAGTCCTAAAATTACACTGTCTAAAACCAAAGGCGACATTGTTGTTGGCGGTACACCTATTGAACTTAAAGGTGGTAAAACATCGAGCGGTGGTAGACTATCGCCGACTAAAGGTACACTAGGTATGCTGTACGGAAACAAAGAGTTCTGGAAAAACCTAGTACCTGATGATCCTGTTAAAGGTGCAGAACTAGCAAAAACAAATAAAATTAATGCTAACAACTACGGATCATTCTTAGAACAGAATGGTTTAGATGCCAGCCACTCACAAATTATTTTAAGTGCTATATTTAAAGTAGACGGACTAGACGGATTGATTGCTAAAGCAGCCGAAAAAGGTGCTGGAGTAACTGCTGCTGATTTAATTGCTATCGCTGTAAAAAATTATGGTCTTTCACAAGGCGATGAACATTTCTTAATATTGCAATCAAATATTAGAATGTCATTATATTTTTATGTAGATGATGTAGCATCAATTATAAACAGATTGTCATTCAGCTTGCCACTTATTGATAGCGACTCAAGAAGTCAAGGACAAGCACAAATAGGCATACTAGCAAAGTCAAGGTAGTAAGATGAGATTTAGTGAATTCAAACTAGTAGAATCAAAAAAACTTGAGGAATCAAAAGGGTTCTTTGGTAGAGCAGCAGGTGACAAGTTTACACATCACGACGGCAGAGAATATGGTATTGTTCAAGTAGTTGCGTTTCCTGATGCACAAACACAAAAGTTTGAAACACCTGAAGCACGTGACGAAGCTATTAAACAGTTCCAAGAAGAACACAACGGCGCAGAAATTGAGTGGGTCAATAAACCTGCAAGAAATATGTTGTCCTTTGGTATTGCACAGCTAGACGATGCTGATGGCAATCATGTGTTCTGGGGCAAGTATATGCAAAGCGTGAGCTTTGATATGATGGGTTCTTGGGCCAACAAGCAAACACCGCCAGGTTGGGCACTACAAACTAAAGGTGCAAAAAAGAATGCCGCAGGTTATGATCCACAGCATTTAATTCGCACTGAAAATAGATTTCAAGGTGTTGATTCAATTATCAACACTGTAGTTCAAAACGCAGACGATCAAGTCAAAGAAGTATTCAAAGAAGCATTACAAAATCTAGCACAAGGCAACAGCAAGGTTGTATTCCCAGAGATGTATGACCAACAAGCAGCTATTCGTGATTACTTTGGTGAGATTATGCAACCGGTTGCACTAATGGGCGGCGTAATTAAAGGACAAGCAGAAGATGCTAGACAAGAATTAGCAGATGGGGCCGAATGGCGTGACTGTGAAGTTATGTGGCCAATGAGTATGAACGCTGCACTATGCGACTCGTTTATGATTGCGCCCAACGGCGCACAGATTGGTATTAGTTCTAAAGGCGGACAAGGTGCTGCTGCAAGTTCTAAGAATCTACATGACGCTGTACTCAAAGCACGTAAGAACGGTAATGAAATTGTAGAAGAAGGCGGAGTGTCAGACTTTGCTGCAAAACTTGTTACTATTATTGCCGAAAACGATCAGTATAGAGGACCAATCGAAGTAGGAAAGTTTTTAGATATTGACGGTATCGATGACACACTATTTGAAGAAATTCAAAAATATATCAAAGAAGGTAAGTCGGATCTAGAAGGTTTAAGTCCACAAGCACAAAAGATTGCTGAACCATTTGCTTTCAAACTAGAAACAAAAGGATTTAACACAGGGTATGCTCTGCTAAGTGCTGCAAGTAAAACTTGTGCTAAAGTAATCAACGCAGAGGATACTTTCTCTAAAGGCGCTATTGCTTTGCTTAACCAATCAGACATTATTCAAGTATATACCAATATGGGTAAGAGTAAAGAAGATGCTGTATTAGGTGAATTCAAAGTAATTTATCCACCAACGTTTTCAGGCAAGGTTTTAATCGAGGGCGGCAAGAACTACTATAGTTCACGTGTTGGCGGCAAGATGGCATTCGCTATCGGCAAAAAATAATACCAAAGTATGCTAACTTAATTACTGCTACTAATGCATAAATATTAGTAAGCAGAGCGTGAGGGCGTTCTTTCTTAGAGGGCAAACAACTAATGAAAAATCTATCAGTATGCACACTCATACTTTTTTCTCTAGTCATATCTGGCTGTGCCATCAATCAAAATATTAAAGATAATATCGGTCTTTCAGCAGGGATTAGCTGGGAGTTTTAAAAACAATAATCCCATACCCCCCCTCTGGGCTCCCTTCGGGGAGCCCTTTTTTTGACTAAATATTGATGCAGTTGAGGGACTGCGAAAGAGGGGCAAAATGAGAACAATATTATTAACAGCAGTATTCTGCTTGTTTTCGACATCTCTATACGCTAATGAAAACAATCAAGTTATGAAAGCGTGTTTAGAAATGAATGACTACCGTGCAGAAAACTTCGAGTCATTTAAATGGAACAAAGCAGCAGCTTGCTATCAAAACTGGCGAACACAAAAAAATGCAGAAGAACTTGCTGAACTACGTGACTTCTTAAAACACAATCCAAGATATACTGTACCAGGACAAAGTCTTAATAGATGTTGGGGCAAGCCAAGAGAAATGCCATTTGAAAGTGCCTATATTAAGGCAGATAAAAATGGATTTGAAGCCGGTGTGAACTACAAAGACACATTGCCAGCAGGATGCTACGAAAACGCACCATGGGATAATCGTGATGTGGAAGATTAGTTTGATAATAGTAGCAGGGATGTTTTGTATGTTTTATGCAATAATAGCGCCTGCAAGCAAAGACTATTGGGAAAATGTAGGTCCTAATTGGAATATGTTGCTAAATCCTGACACGTATGATCAATAAACTGTTAGTGCGTAGTTTATTTCACGTGCAACCTTATAAATACATATGAGGGACAATAAACTCAATGATGAGGGGTAAACATGATTAAACTATTTCTTGCAATGATTTTTACATTGGTAGCACACACGGCTTATGCACAGGATGCTCCTGTGTGTCCAGAGGGATATGTATGTACACAATCTGGGACTGACAGTACTGTGACTACTAATGGAAATATGAACACAAAAGTTACTCAACCACCACCTAGTGCAATATCACCGTCATTTAGTTCTGGTAATAATTCAGATCTATGTACAATTGGTGTTGCAGGTGCTGTACAGACACAGATACTAGGTATTTCAGCAGGATCTACATTTACAGAAGAAAACTGTTTAAGACTTAAAAATGCCAAGACACTTTATGACATGGGCATGAAAGTTGCAGCAGTATCTACTATGTGTCAAGATCCTAAAGTTTTTGATGCCATGATGCATGCCGGTACACCTTGTCCGTTTAATGGACAAATTGGAGATGCTGCACGTTTAGGTTGGGAAAACCACGTTGAGGAAACTCGTCGTGAACTAGAGGAGATGGATAAACCAAATGTTAAAGACACTGCTACTATGGGCGGTCTTGGTGCTCTTGCCTGGTTACTCATATTCTGAGTCAATAACACCCTACTACGGGTCAACAGGCAACGCAGTCACAGATCAAAGTTTGAGGTGGAGTATGGATAATGTACTTCCGAATCCTCCAGGCTTGGATATTGACACGGTTATCTATAACTATAGAATACGTAAACAAACTGAAGATCAAGTAGACGTATACGTAGGCAATGAAAACGCAGCCGGCACAGGCTACATCTTTAGAGAACACGACGAATGGCGTCCAGGGTCACTAGATGGTACAGAGATTAACAAGGTTATCGGTGTAGGTGGTATACATAGAGACTTATGGGGCGACGGCAGTATAGAAGTACAAGGGAATGGTAGTGTAGAAGATCCTAATGTGATATACACATATAGAGTTAATCCTTGCTATGATCCACAGTTTGATCCTAATTGTCCAGGATACAAAATACCAGTACCAAACATACCCGAGGTAGATTTATCTCAAATATACGATGTAACTAAAGACGAAAACATAGATTTAGATCGTTCGAGATGTAAGCCAGGCGAAACTAATGGTGAATGTTTGACAAGATTAGAAGAAGAGGAACTGTCTGAAGAAAAACTTGCAGAAGAAGAAGCAGAGGAAAAAAAGGACAGTAAAGAGAGGCTAGAAAAGGCATTATCAGCGGCTGACAATAGTGAATTGTTTGCACAGGCGTTAGCACAAGGGCAATTGTTGCAGAGTATTAACCAAGCAACAAATATGAATCCATATTATGCGGCTACGATACTAGGGGGCACGTATAATGACACTGTCCAGTTGAATGACACACAACTACCGGACAACAGAAGAGGGCTAAGGAATAACTTGGCACAACAAAGACTTCATCAGCAGATGGTTGATGAACAGTACAAATAACATAGGAGAAAATTATGTTTAAAAAATCAGCGTTACTAATAGGAATGATGTTTGTTCCTTTCGCAACCAGTGCCGCAGAAGTACCAATTACAGGAACTGTTGAATCACGTTGTATAATTCAAACTGATGCAGCAGGTACATTTGGTAACCCAAATGCGTATACACTAACTACAACCGCAGCGGATGGGGGCGATCCTGCTGTTGTACGTTATGACATTACGCTTGCAGATGCATACTATGCAGAAATTACACCACCTACACAGTTCAGTTCGGCACCTAACTTGCCTGACGTTGTAACTTTTACAGGCGATGTATCTGTAAAAACAGTAAGCGATGCATCAGGAATGGGCACATACGAAACTGACAAGCTAGAAGTTGGTGATACAGATCGTTATGATTTAACAGCAACAGGAAGCACTTGGTTTGCTATTGAGTCAACAGCTACTATGGGCGGCAGCAAAGCGTTTGCCGGGGGCACCTATACAGCAGTTGCAGAAGCAGTATGTATAGCAAAGTAAAATGAAGATGTTAAAGTATTTCATTGTTGGATTATTGTTGGCGCTACCAGTGCAAGCGCACGAAATGGTGCCAACATATCCACGTCTTGAACAGTCTCACCTGGACAACATTCTCAAGACAACAATGAAAATGTTTAATAAGAGGGCAGACGTAGAGTATTATGAAATAGGTGTGTTTGATAAAGATTTTAATCCTGTACCATTTGTGTCAGCATATAATGTCTTTAAATTAGAATACCTAGGACATGTTACTTTCGACATTTATATCAGAGCAAGCGATAGAAATAGAGCAGTTTATGTGTGTTCAAAGTCTAAATTAAGAAAAGACAGCGATACAAAAACAGCAATCAGTTCAAAAATTTGTTCAAAGTTTAAGGATGATTAAATGAGAAAGATTGCTTTTTTATTAACAATATTGTGTTTACCTACATTTGCAAATGCAGAGAGTAGTTCACTAAACCTAGCATTACCTAGTGCTCCACAAGCATATGGACAAGATAGCATACGTTCGGGCGAGCTTGACTGTAAAAATGCAATTGGCGGCGCAACAAACTTAGAGTTTGGTATAACTGGAATCATAGACAACTATGAAAGTCCATTTGGTACTAACGATCCGATGTCGCCTTCGTCAAGAGACATTGGTGTGTATGCTAGAATAACTATTCCGCTAGACGGACCTAAAGAAAGAATTAACTGTAACAGTTTGTATCAACTAGAGTTACGTAAAAAAAGATTAGAAGTTCTCAAACTACAACAAGAGCTTGAAGCACTTAGGAAACTAAATGAAACAGGCAAAACTGGGTTTGAAAACTAAGGAGTAATATGAGGGCGTATTTAATAGTTACAATTTTATTTGCACTGTTTATTACATATCATGTAATTTTAAAAGAAGATAGTGTAGTTAATAGAATTAGTAACGAAATGAAAGAGTTACACAGTAACTTACCAAATTAATAATGTGGGGGCATTAAAATGACAGAAAGAGATTTAGGGCAAAGTCTTGAAAATTTAGAAAATTTAAAAGACAAAGGCGTTCGTGTTGCGGGCATCAAAATGACACCGGCATCAGTAATGGGCTTACTGGCACTTGTTGGTTCTATACTCGGTGCGCTATACGGAGGTTTAATAACCTATCAGAAAGTTGAAGCACTTGCTGGACTAGACTTGGACAGCATATCAGCACAGATGGCTAAAACTAGCGAAGACTTAGAACGCATCAAAGCAGATACACTTGTTATCAAAGACGATTTGAAACAAGATGTGCGTGACATTGAAAAGAACTTAGACTACGTTGAGGGCAAAGTAGACGGTAGACTACAATCGTTTGATGAAAAGGTGTTAGGACTAGAAAACAAAGTTGATAGCAAACTAACAACATTTGATCAGAAAATGGATCGCTTTGAAAAGAAAGTGGAACAACAAAAAATTGATCTAGAAGACAAGCTACAAAAAGCTCTAGACAATCCTCTAGCAAACTAGGTATAAAAATGAAGCACATTATTATTTTAATAACAGGATTAATATTAACCGCTTGCGTGTCTACACCGCGTGATAACTTTTATGAAGATGTTTACAAGCCACGTTATAAAAGAATTGCAATTGAAGAACCTGCGCAAGCTGAACAAAAATCTCCCGCGCCTGAACCTACAATAGAAATTGTGCGTATTAGTATTACTAATCCTATCTACCAAGGAATAGAGTTTTTAGACTATACTGAAAAAGAAGATAGAAGTGAGCTTAAAGAACTTACAGGAGTTGATCCTGTACGCATAGAATGGTGTGCAGCATTTGCAAATGCTATACTAGAAAAGAGTGGCATACCTAGCAACAAAGATCATAAATATCCTCTAACAGCAAGAGCATTTCTTGACTGGGGTGTAAGTGTTGACAAGCCTATGATGGGTGACATTGTTGTTTTCCCAAGAGGCAGTCAAGGTTGGCAAGGACACGTAGGATTCTATGTTAAAGAACAAACTATTGACGGTGTGTTGTACTACTATATCTTAGGTGGTAATCAAAAGAATTCAGTAAGAGTAGACTTATATCGTGCTGACAAAGCTATAGGCATTCGCCGTAGTAAATTAATTAACCAATAACGGTTGACATATAATCTAAATCGTGTATAATTAATATGTAGGTGTTTGAGCCTATATACCTAATCTGCAGACATACACAGGAGAATTATATGATTGAAGGATTTAAAGCACCATGCGTGGTGTTCAAAACTCGTGTTCGCGATGAGAGCATTGGCGGACCTAACCCTTTCCGTTGGGAAGACGTAACTAGCGATAGTATTTTAAAAGGCAAGCGTGTAGCAGTATTTTCACTGCCTGGTGCATTTACTCCAACTTGTAGCACATATCAACTTCCAGGATTTGAAGAAAAGTACGAAGAAATTAAAAGCATGGGCGTAGACGAAGTTTACTGTATTAGTGTAAACGATGCATTTGTAATGAATGCATGGGCCAAGGCACAAGAAATTAAAAACGTAAAAGT
>Ga0181600_10003146_pt1 | contig 12657 bp, 7 predicted proteins | sample 041ome_2_FD_132982 | JGI IMG/M metagenome (GOLD analysis project Ga0181600, IMG submission 132982) | Coastal salt marsh microbial communities from the Groves Creek Marsh, Skidaway Island, Georgia - 041406US metaG (megahit assembly) | ecosystem: Environmental > Aquatic > Marine > Intertidal zone... | reverse complement strand
GTATTGCGATTACAACGGGTGTCCTCCGGTCAGTTCTCGATTGATTCAAAACTGCACTCGAGAACACACAGAGTCGATGGTTTTGGGCAATCCGCACAGCAAAAACGCATCCGCCTCGATCGCAGAAAAAGCGATTCATGAAAGCAGAAGTTTAGTTCTGAAACATTTCAACGCGCCGGAGTTTGGGGAATATCACTGCGTGTTTGTGAACGGAGGGGCGACGAATGCTGTGCAGTTAGTCGGGGACGCGTTCTTTTCAGTCGGGAAGCGAGACGCGTTGAGTTACGCGATGGATAATCACACGAGCGTGGTCGGGTTGAGGAATTTAGTTTGGAGCAGAGGCGGGGACGTGTTCGTGCTGGTCGAGAACGAAGAGGAGGAGTGGACGTCGGTGAAGGTGAACGATTGCGGCGCGAAAATAAAGACGAAGAAGAAATGGTTCAAGGGCAACAAAAGTAACCCCCGCGGTAGAAAACATTTGTTGGCGTACGCGGACGAGTCGAATTTCCACGGGCAAGGCGTTCGCGAGGCATGCGTGAAGAGGAAAATGGAAGAGATTTGTCGAGAAGGATCGGAATGCTTTACGTTATTAGACGCGTCTAAATCCGCGGCAATGCGTCCAGTGATGTTGAAAGATATGGAGAAGGAGTTGAGGCCCGACTTTATCGTCGCTTCGGCGTATAAAATATTCGGGTACCCAACTGGTGTTGGATTTTTGCTCGTTTCCAACAGAGCAATGGAAATGATCGAGAGGAACGAGAACATGAACCGTAAGTATTTCGGAGGCGGAACGGCGAAAGCGATCGATGCGAAGACAAACTTTTTCATCGCCAAGGAAAACGCGTCTGGTTTGGAACGAGGTACGTTGCCGTTTCAGCAAATAGCCGCGTTGCCAAAATGCTTCGAGTGGTATCAATCGATTGGAGGATCCGAGATGATTCGCATCAACGCCGGTCATGTCGGGGAAGTCTTAGCGAGTAGATTGTGGAACTTGCGACACGCGAATGGTAAACCAGTCGTGGAAATATACGGATCACAGTGGCGTCATTTAGCGGAACATTTGAAGAATCAAAGCGATTACGACGACCGGTACGAGAAATTGACGTACGACGGACGGAAAATTGTATCCTTATCTACCGTAGCTTTCAACGTACTCAACGACGACGGAACACACGTTGGATACTCAAAAGTAGAGCGCGCGTTAGCTTCGCAAAATATAGTCGTTCGTACCGGGTGTTGTTGTAACCCAGGCGCGTGCGAAAGCATCCGGAAGAAGAAAATCGAAAATCGGGTGAAAAAATTATACGAAACGAAAGGCAAAGTGTGCGGAGATGATATGGGTGTGGACGATACGGATGGGGAACCTTTAGGGTGCGTTCGGGCATCGTTCGGGTATGCCAGTCGAGTGAGCGACGCGAAGGCTATTATTGAAACCATTGAGCGCGAGTTTGTGTGTCACGCGCGAATGACGGATAGAGGAGCAAACGAAGCGCCGGAAACGCCTTCATCGCCTTCATCATCTTCTTCCTCGCTCGTTACAATTTCGAAAATAAACGTGTTCCCGATCAAGTCATGCGCTCCATTTAGTGTAGAGAAATGGTACTTGCTCCCATCTGGCTTGCTTTTTGATCGGAAATACGTGCTCATTGAGAAACAGTCAGGGATACCGTTGTCGCAAAAATCGTACCCGCAAATGGTGCGCATCACGCCTTCTGTGGAGACGATTGATTTAGAGGATGTAAACGGCTACGCGTTCACGTATTTGGTTCTGACGTGTAGTGGTATAAAGGAAACGCTTCGGATAGATTTGAACGAAGATGGAAAAGAATTTGATCTGTCTCGAGAGGGTAACGTTTCCGTCTCCATTCGCGGTAGCACGCGAGAGGCGAGACTGGTTCGAGATCCCGCGGCGCACGAGTGGTTCTCAAAAGTTCTCAACGTTGAATGTTGCCTCGCACTTTTAAAAGACGAGACGAAGCGCACGTTTGCGAATACTTCGCCGATTTTAATCGCCTCGGAACGATCGGCGAAAAGTTTAGGATGTGACATTTCTCGCTTTCGAGCAAACATTATTGTGAGTGAAAAGGAGAACGAGGACGTTGAAAAGAAGAAGAGCAAGAAAAAATCGTCTTCCAATGACAACGACCTTTTCTTGCTCGAGAAAACTTGGATATCGACTTCCATTTCGAACGAAAATGTAGGCATCAAAATACGTGACACGGTTACGTTAGGAAACGGACGTTTTTGCCACCGTTGCGAATCTGTCGCCATCGACCAAACTACCGGGAAACGCGACGAGAAAACGTGGGAGATTATCATGCGCAAAGCGGCAAACACATTCGGCGTATCGTTCGACGTTTTGCCGAACGGTCAAGAAGAAGGGTTCATGAGTAACACAATCGCCGTTGGTGACGAGATTCATTCTGTTCATTCAAATTATAGCGCGCCGCTTACATAGATATTGCAATTACAAATAGAAAATAAATTATGTCGTAAAAGCTACCGTAGAACGTTTTCAATAGATTTACCAAAACAACGTGGGAAACGATAAGCACCTTTTGAACTCATATCTCGGGCCGCCTTCTAACATTTCTTCCGTCAATCGCGCGCCGACGATTTCGTGTGGTCCTACCGGTGGTAAATCATTTTTCGCCTTCTCGTAATATTGCCAGAATAAATAGCACTGCGCGACACCTTTCATGCCGGCAAAATGCACGACAAAATCGCCATTGACGTACCACGGCAATAAACTGTTGAAGACGCACTGGTTGACAACTTTCGAGCGTTTGCGAACGTCCTCGGCGCCCTCGTATGGTTTTTTACTCGTGCCAACATTATTTGACCAGACTTCAGTTTGGAACAAATGATGGAAAGCGCGTTGTTCGTAATGGAAGACGTAATTTCCTCGGACTAAATCTTCTTGCGCCCACAACTCGGTGAGGAACCATCGCATCCATCGCGTGTTCTTGACAAACCAGACGCCCGAGTTTATGCCATTGTGATCGGCACCGATAACTTGGTCGTAATTATCGTCCGCGATATCTTCTAAGCGTATGTCCGGGTTCATAATGAGCGTGTCGATGTCCAAAAATAACAGCCATTTGTATCGCGGCAGGTACCTTTGTACGGCTAAGATTTTACTCCACGCCATCGGTCGAGTCGTATCTAAAGTTTCCGTGACAAAAATCAAATCATACTCGTGTATTTTCGCATACGCTCGTTTATTCGCAACGGAAGCTGCGCAAATATCAGCCGTGTGCGCGTCGCAGATGCACAGTATGGCAAATCCGGCGCCACGGCGTTTGGTCTTTTCCTTCACCTCGTCGACTCGTTTTTTTGCTTCGAGGGCAACCTCTTCCAAAAGGTTCGCTTTACGTTCGGCCGCTTCGAGTTGCGATTTGGGGTCGTCATAAGAGAAGTCTTCGTCGGTGTCATCGCGTGCACTTGCGTCTGCACTCGCGTAGGATGTGCTCGCAAACTTTCTTTCCTCTCCCGCGTCTTCCTCCTCCGAGATTGCTGATTCGTCCACAGATTCTTCTTCACTGTCTTGTTGTTCGACTACTTCTTCTCCTTCTGATTCTTCCTCGTCTTCTAGCAAATGAAAATCACCTTCTTCCCCGTTGCTAACGAGTGGAGCTGGAGGTTCTGATCCCGGGTCTTCGATGATTCGCTGGGTGGCACGTTTTGAAGCCACTTCGATGACTTCTCGACTGATGCTATCACCGTCGAGTGGTGCCGGTGATGATGATCGCTGTCCTAAACCGCCGAAGAAGCGAGATGCGAAATTCGATCCCGCTCGGCGCGGCGCGTCGCTTTTTCTTCCAACCCTTTCTTCGTCATCATCTTCATCATCTTCTCCTTGCTCTTTTGAGAGCACTTCGGACGGATAGTTATCTTCACCGAGCTCTAAGTACGCGTCTTCCGACACTCCGGATTCCTCTTTCGAGTCGCTCTCTGCTTCAAATCTTTCTACTCCAAATCCCGTTCGTTTACTATCATCGTGGGCAATTTCTTCCTCTTCTGCTTCTGCTTCTTCCACTTCGTCTTCTCTCTTGCCGTACACCTCCTCTGTTTCGAACAATCTTCTGCGTCCACTCGTCTTCGCGTACGCGTTCCTACTACCACTACCTCTGCTATTTTTCTTCACGTGCCTCTTCTTGATCTGCGCGTGTTGTTGTTGTAAGTGTTTCGGCGACCCGCTCGCCTTATTCCCAAAAACCACCGCGTCTTTCATCTTCACGCCTAAACTCTTCCTACTTTCCTCGTACGCCTTCCTCCTCTCGAACAAATCCGCCAACTGTTCCGTCGGTGGTGGCGTATCGTTCCCGCACGGTATCGGCCTCTGGTCTCTCAACGGGAACTTGATGTACCGCAAGTATCCAATCTTCACAAAGTACAGAAAATGGTACGCCGTTCGACCGAAGAAGTGTAAGAACGCTACAACGAGAAACACTTTCAAAAACAGACGCGCGCGTAATTTCCGTCGGAGTCTTCTCTGTTGCAGGTCGTTCGCTCGAGGCGAATGCGGATGCTGCGGCTTCGACGGAGTACTCATCATCGTCATCATATTCGCGTTCGTATTCGTCGCAGACTCGTTTCCGCCGGGGCCATTCGTATTCCCGCTCATTCCCGCGTCGCCACCGCTCACCTTATTCGTCGCGTGCGTAAAACCAACACTCATCTTCTTCGAGGAAAGGTGTCGCTCTCTCGGACTCGTGCTCCTCCCGGCGACCGCGGACGACGCAGACGACGACGAATTCGACGCAGACGAGGAAGATAAAGACGACGGGGGGAATCCAAATCGTGCCATACTCGCAGATAAGAGCTCGTCGTCGGTCTCCCTTTCTCGCTTCCCCAAATCGGATATTCCGTCCCCGGGAAAATCAATTATTCCTCTTTCGTCGAGTGCGGAACTCCGCCACCGAGTGTGCCGCTCGTTTTGCTTTTATCCCTCGCTCTCCCGAAAGGCTTCGTTCTCGCTGTTCCTCTCGCGTTTGCGTGAGAGAAATGTGAAGAGAGAGAGGCAAGAGGCAACGGAGATGATGAGACACACAACGACACACGCACGCAGAGATGTGCGGGTGCTTTTGTGCCTTTGACTCCGTACTTCTGTCTGAGGCAGAATATTTCGTTCCTTACTTTTTCGAAGCGTGTGGCCTCTTTGTGGTGTGTGTGATGAATCGTCGGAGTTTCGTTTTCGGAGTTTGAAAGTGATTTCAATTAAGTGCTTTTGCGCGCCAGAGAGCAGCGCCTGGCTTCCTTTCGAAACACACATCTCGGAGGACACTTTTCGCATATGACCTCAACGACAGAAGGTGGTTTCCTTCTTTGAACCGCCGTTGCTCGAGAAAAGTGCTCTCGCGCGATCGTACCGACGCTGACGCGCGATAAAATTTACGCGCGCTTGACGAAAAGCTGCGGAGAGGTCGGCGAGCTGTTGCGAACCAGTTCCACCGTTTTCGAGCGTCGTGGACGTTTTCGAGGTGAGGTCTTCTTCTCTCTGCGCTTCTTCTTCCACTTTGGTTTTTTCAAACAACAGTTTCGCTTTTTGCATGGATCTGAGCGCAGATTCCGCGCGTTCTTTGAGCACGTGGCGTTGGAAGTGCTTCTTGTTGGCGTCGATTTGAGCGAGGACGGCGCGGGAGTTCTCCGCGACGCGTCGGGAAGCGGTTTCGAGCTCGAGTCGGAGCGCCTCCTGTTCGAGTTCAGTAAACATTTCCTCCTTTTCGTTATTATCTTCTTGTCGCGACTTATCATCTAATATTTCCTCGGTTGTAACGCCGCTTTCGCTTACACTGGGTTTTTGTACAACCGTATCGCACTTTCTGTTTTTACGTTTCTTCGAGATCGCGTTGCTGCTAAAAAAATCTCCGAGCGCTTTTCGAGCGGACGAATACGCTTCGCGGTTGGCGCGCTCGCCAAATTCTTCGAACGATGACACACAAAATGGAAGTCTTTTTCGAATAAACTCCGTTGTTTCTTCGTCCTCGTTTACTTCTTCTTTTTCATTCTCTTCTTCGCTTTGTCCTTCTTTAACGGTAGCGCCCGGGTTCGTACAATCGTCCTCCTTCTTTTCGTTCTTCCGCCACGTTTTTGTTTCACCAAACAGAGACGTGCCCTTCGGAAGGAATTCAAACACGGCAGCATTTGTTCTCGAGTCGAAAGTTGCCCGTTCAATGCGCATGTCTCGTCCGTAACCGCCGTCTTCCTCTTCTATGCCGCAGTTTCGAAACGTCTCTTCAATTTTTCGAATCGTAAACGATATCTCCCCATCATCATCATCATCATCTTCTCTTCCATCTTCTCTTTCTAAATCCTCGCTATCACTCCCATTTTCTTTACGCTCAACCGTAAAGAAAATCACTCTCGTCTTACGAAACGTCCCAAAACCATCCGCTCGATCGAACGCGTACGCGTCCACTCGCTTCTCGTTCTCCAAGTCAACGTAAGAGAGTAAAAGCCCGTCGTCGCGGAGATACGGGTCGTGAACCGTCACGTACTCCTTAAATCTTTCGTGCACAATTTTCGCGACGATGCTGTTCTCCTCCTCGCCCTTTTCTTCTTCCTTGAACCAAACGATCGAGATGATATCTTCGTCCGTTTTGCTTCTATTATTAGCGTCGTCGTCGTCCTCAAAGGTTTCCTCCTTCGTCTCCTTCTCCTCCTTTTCTTCTTCTTCCTCCACCGTGCTCTGCAGCGCGTACTCGCGCGCATCACTCACGCCGTGCGCAAACAACCGCCGCATCTTTTCATCGTCATCGTCGTCGTCATCTTTTTCTTCTCCTCTTTCATCGTCATCGTGTACGTCGTCTTTTCGCTCCTCCTCCTCCTCGTCGCCTCCTTTGCTTTGACCGACACCGCTTTTACTAAAGTTGGTCAAAAAAAACTGCGACGTCTCTCGCTTCTCGTACGTCTCGAGAAGCGGTTCGAGGACGCGCGATTCCAGTCGTCTCTCTTTTTTCTTCGCGGTCTTTTCCTCCTCCTCTTCCTCCTCTTCCACGCGCCGCGCGAGCTCTTCCGCCAGACGTAAATTTTGCATGTGCGTTTGGTTTTTTAAGAAAGATTTTCTTTTTTCCAAAAATGAAGCGTTTTTGGGTGCATGAACCAAAAAAAACAAAAAAACAAAGAAGCCATCTTGAGACAAAAAACACATCTCTCTTCCTCATTGTGCGCGTAAATATACACACGACGTAATAAACGATGCCGTCCGCAAAGGTTTTCAGAAACTGTGAGTAAAGAGTTCTCGTATTTCGTACTTTTTGAGCGTCGCGTCGAACGAGGCGAAGAACGTTCGCGATGGGTCTTTGATCGTCGAGAACGATTTTGTTTTGGTTGCGCGCTTTTGGGTCTCTCTTTCGCCTCTCTCGAATTGATTTGAGGGCGTGAGAAAGTGGGCAAACGCGCGAGAAAGACCGCGATGCGAACGAGATGTTGGATGAAAAGAAACGGAAATGTTCGGTTTGAATGTTTCTGCGTTCGATCGAGCGCGTTGCGTCTTCCTTTATCTCGTTTGCGTCGAGCGCGAGTGGCTTTTGCGCGCGCGTTGGTCGATTCTCATTTTACGCTTGAGGGCTTTTGTGGGTGGGAGAAAGGCGATTGGAGGAAGCATCTGAGCTCGAACGGCGCTTTTGTCTCTCTTTGCGTCCGAATCGACCGTTCGAGCATCTCGATTTCGTGAGGATCGCTTGCCGCGTTGTCGTCGTTATTAGTATCGTCATCGCATCGTTTTATCATCATCATCGTTTCACTCACCTCTCATCTCCTCAACCTTTTTTACTTCTTTCACAGACTCGAAGACTTTCTCCAAGCCGAGACGTCCTTTCGAAAAAGTCCGTCTCGACGCCGAGTTGAAGACTGTCGGTGAATACGGCCTCCGTAACAAGAGAGAGTTATGGAGAGTCCAGTTTGCGTTGAACAAATTGCGCAACGCTGCGAGAGTTTTGCTCACCTTGGACGAAGACGATCCTAAGAGAATCTTCGAAGGTAACGCTATTTTGAAGAGAATGCGAACGTACGGTTTGTTAGAAGCGGATAAGGAATCTTTGGATTACGTGTTGGCGTTGAACGCGGAGGAGTTCTTGGAGAGAAGATTGCAAACTTTGGTATTTAAGCTCGGTTTGGCCAAGTCGGTGCACCACGCCCGTATCTTGATCAAACAAAGACACATCAGAGTTGGTAAGCAAATCGTCAACGTGCCGTCGTTTTTGGTTCGCGTCGAGACACAAAAGCACATCGACTTTGCGTTGAACTCACCGTTGGGTGGTGGCAGACCGGGCCGCGTGAAGAGACGACGCATGGCGCAAAAAGCGGCTGCCGCGGGTGGCGGTGACGACGAAGAGGAGGAAGAGGAATAAACTAGAGGATGAGAGAACAGAGAGAGAACACACATTAAAATTTCATAGAAACTTTTAGAAGAAAAATGTACGAGGAATTGAGAGCTTGTAATAAAAAGAACAATCGTATCGCTTCGTATCGGATAATAATATACCTTCTCGAGGTACCAGGTACCATACAGTGTATAAACAATGTGTGCGCTTCTCTTTACAATATCATTCTAGTATTTTAGTGCGGAACCGGGCATTTACCTCCACCGGCTGCTGCTCTCTCGGGCAACCAGTACTTCTCGTCGCCCGGTTTCGTCTTCGTCGGTCTTAAACTATCCCAATCCATCTTATCATCATCGTTTACCGTTCGCATTTCCCGCACGGTTACGTCGCATAACAACCCGTTTCGAGTATGAATAGTCGCTCCGGACGTCATTTCAACCTTGTGACCTTCCACCAACGACAAATCGAGTCGTCGTAACATGGTGGCCCAAATCGCCACGCCTTCCAAAACCGCAAACTTATCGCCCGGGCATCTTCTCGGTCCAGCACTGAAGGGAACATACCTGTACTCCGTGTTTAACTCGCTCGGTTGACCTCGGTTTAATGGGCCAAAACGCATCGGTTCAAACTCTAACGAACTCTCGCCCCAATTCTTTGGGTCTCGGTGCAAGTTAAAAATGGAGACCAAAATGTCCTGGTTTCTTGGGATGGTTAACCCGTTCAACGGCAACTCATCCTCAACCACCGCGCGTCGAGTGTACACCGGCGGTTGTGGATATAATCGCATGGCTTCGTGGAAACATCTCTCTAAATATGGCATCTTCATCAAGTCGTTGAAATCCGGATACGGTTTCGTTCCTAAAACTTCGTCCAACTCTTGCCTCAAAATTCGCAACTGTTCCGCGTTTTCCGGTTTCAACAACTCGTACGTACCCCAAGTCAAAACGCTCGCGGTAGTTTCGTGTCCAGCCACTAACAACGACAACAAATCGTCTCTCAATTGTGTCGAAGACACTTCCTCTCTCGCTGCGATCAAATATCTCAAGACGCTCGGATTGCTCTCGTTCAAGTAATCTCTCGCCCACGCCTCGGCGCCGCCCACTTTTTCCTCTTCCTCGACCATCTTCTTACACTCTTCCACTAACCGTGTCGTGACATCTCTAATAATCACCACTGCGTCTTGCGCCGCTTTTTGTCTTGGTGATACCGCTCTCAAAAACTCCTCCGGCAATCGCCACGTCGGCAACAAATCCATCGACCTCGTTTCCACTTCTTTCAACGCCGTATACGTCGCCTGAATCACCGGCGCCGCTGTCTCCAACGCGTTAAAATCATAGTTGAACACGGAAATGCCAATAATATCTAACGCGGCTTGCGAAAATTTGCTCTCAATGTTAATGCTCTTCCCCCCGTTTGTCTTTTCCATCGTCTCCACCATTTTATTCGCACACTGCCCAAACGTCCGATCGACCATCGCTTCCACGTATGCCCTGTGCAAAGCTGGCGCCACTGCTTTCCTTCGCATCTTCCAAGGTTCTAACTCTTGCAACGCGACGCCTTTTCCGAACAAAAACTCCCCAGCTTCGGCAATCGTCCCTTTAATATACTTCGATCCGTAGTTAAACAACACGTGCTTCACGCACGCCGGGTCGCTAATAACCACGTACGAAGTAATCGGCCCAGTTGGCAACAAATACACCGGTCCCGCCTCTTTCATCCACTTAAACAACGGTTGAAACAGACCACCACCTAATAATCCGGTGATGTCGTCCAACTTGGCATCCGCGACTGGAATCTCACTCGCGCCTCCCCACAGTCTGTTCAATTGCGTCATCCAGTCCGGTGCCGCCATGGTTGCCCCGGCGCCGGATTTGTTCGAGATGGCCGTCGATTCTTCCTTCGCTAAATCCACGAACGCGATGTTATCGATATCGTCTTCATTCCACGCCTCTTCTTCTGTCTTCGACGAAGAAAATGATGATGTCTCCGTCGTCTCCGTCGTCGCTCCAATCGAAAAGGAGATACGCTTCTTTGGATGATGAAAAGATGTTCTTCTTCTTCTTCTTCTTCCAAAAGAAGAACAAAGGCGCCGCTGCTGTTGAACGTTTCCCTGAGTCACGCCAGGTGGTAACCCTAACGGCACCGACCGCATCGTCGTCGTCGTCGTCATCGTCTTTGCTTTTAATGAAAAGTCGTATTTCTGGGGATGGATATTTTCTTTATCCAAAACTCCTCTTTTGGGGAAGTCTCGTCGCCAGAATTTTTCTCTCAAAACTCTCGTCAAAACTCTTTACTGAGGAGGACTTTTGACGAGAACAAAAGCTCGGAAAGAGGAGCGATTTCGACCAACGCGCGACACGAAAGAGAAGGCATTCGCTTAAACGAGCGGAAACGTACGGAAAACGAGCCCTTATTTATTATATTTAACACGCAACAATCACTCCATTTGAGAACACTTTTGGGTAAAACGACAGAATAAAATGGGAAAAGATTCGACGACGAAAACGGGCGTCTTCATCGCGTTGGCATGCTTTGGCGTGTATTTTCACCAGCTTTACTCGTACGTGTTAAGGACGACTCGTAATGCGAGTTTGAACAGAAACGGGACGAAAATATCCGCGTTGAAATGGATCGATGGGTTATCGTTTGAAGCGCCGTTGATTGCGTCTTTGTTGTATTTGACGATGGTTTTCGTTGGCCCGAAAATCATGCGAAAGCGCGCCGAGCCGTTTAATCCGAAAGCGTTGATGTTGGTGTATAACGTGTATCAGACGTTATTTAACGTGTACGTGTGTTATTTGTTCGTGAGTGAAATCAAGACGAATAATTTCAAGGTTTGGGGGGAAACGTGTCGATGGAACGATACGCGAACGTTCGGCGTCGCGTTGGGGGTTTGGTTGCATTACAACAACAAATATTTGGAGTTGTTGGATACGGTGTGGATGATTTTGAGAAAGAAAGAAAAGCAAGTGTCGTTTTTGCACGTGTATCATCACGTGCTGTTGGTGTGGGCGTGGTGGATGGTGTGCTGGACGATTAACCAGGCGCCGTGCGTGGACATGTACTTTGGCGCTTTGTGCAACTCGTTCATTCACGTGGTGATGTATTCGTATTACGCCATGGCGTTGATGGGTGTAGCGGTGCCGTGGAAGAGGTACATCACGCAACTTCAATTGTTACAGTTCATGGTGGTGTTTTGCCACGCGGTTTACGTTTTGTTGTACACGAAGTGCTTGAAGATTTTACCGTATTCGCAAATGTTCGTCATGGCGAACATGTTGGTTTTGTTCGGTAACTTTTACATGAAGAGTTACAAGAACACGTCGTCGAAGCGTAAAACGAAGTAATAAACGTAGTAGAGTTGGTGGTAACCCACAAATACATAATAAAAATAATTTACAGCGTTGCGTTGAGTATTACTATTATACGTGCACTATGAAGCTTTATTGCCCTTTCTCGTCCATGGATAAAACGATATCACACTCCTCGACTTCGTCGTCGTCTTCGCACCTCACCGAGTTCTTTTTCACGGCGAAGAGAATGTATTGTCGCTCGCGTTCGCGTTTGAAATCTTCCAAGCCAACCATTTGGCATAAATCTTTGAGCTCTTGTTCCGTCCAAAACCGATTAAACGCGCCTCCGGTACCTAATTTAGCGTCCCTGAAGAAATCCGAAAACGGTTTCGTCAAATCGTCGTTGTTCAAGTTCGCGCTCGGATCGAGAAACGTAGAGGCTACGAAAGTGCCGCCCGGTTTCAATACTCTCGAAATTTCAGCCACGGCTTGCGTCGGCGAAGGCCAGCAATGCAGAGCTGCACCGGCGTGCACAACATCTACGCTACCCGTCTCAAAAGGTAAGCGTCCAACATCCGCGCGTACAAACGTGATCACGTTTGCATCAATGTTTTCCTCTCGCGCAAACTGACTCGCTTCTATCAACATGTTCTCCGAAAAGTCGCTCGCGACGACTCTCGCGAACGCCTTCGAATCGACAAACTTTCTCGCGAACAAACCAGATCCGCACGAAACATCTAAAACGACTTCTCCAAGTTGCTGCTTTTGATTTTGTTGTTGTCTTTGATTAGTATTCTCTCTGACGAACCGCATCGCGACGTCAAACTCCTTCTCCTTCCCGGGAAACCCAGCCCAGGCGAAGGAATCTCGCCAGCCCCTTTCGTAGGCGTTGCTCACAATCGGCGTTTCGAACAGAGACGTTCCGCTTAGCTTTGCCTCTCGAAACGAGTTCGCGTTTCTCGAAATCTCTAAATCTGTGTACTCGTACGCGTTCTTTCGTTCAATCGTCCACGTTTTCCCGCAGCACACGTCTTTAG
>Ga0181600_10003132_pt1 | contig 12693 bp, 10 predicted proteins | sample 041ome_2_FD_132982 | JGI IMG/M metagenome (GOLD analysis project Ga0181600, IMG submission 132982) | Coastal salt marsh microbial communities from the Groves Creek Marsh, Skidaway Island, Georgia - 041406US metaG (megahit assembly) | ecosystem: Environmental > Aquatic > Marine > Intertidal zone... | reverse complement strand
AGCGATATGCGCGGTGGCGCTAATGGGGCCAGAATCCGTCTGGCGCCGATGAAAGACTGGGCTGCCAATGACCCCGAATCACTTGGCAATGTCCTGGCGGAACTGGAAGACGTGCAAGCGGGGTTCAACGCCGGTGCCACCGGCGGTAAGCAAGTCTCCCTGGCAGACGTCATCGTGTTGGCGGGTGTCGCTGCCGTAGAGCAGGCCGCAGCTAACGCCGGCTACGCGGTTAGTGTTCCATTCACACCGGGTCGGATGGATGCCACCCAGGAGATGACTGACGTTAAGTCCTTTGCTGCACTCGAGCCCGCTGCGGATGGCTTCCGTAACTACTACGACGCCGACGCGAGCTACTTATCACCCGTGAAAGCCATGATTGATAAGGCTAATTTGCTCGACCTGTCAGCAGCGGAGATGACCGCATTGGTAGGCGGCTTGCGGGTACTTGACGCCAATACCGGTGGTGCTGACTTCGGAGTATTCACCGACAAGCCCGGCACTTTGAGCACTGACTTTTTTGTCAACCTGCTCGATATGTCAACTCAATGGTCACCTTCGGGTGAGTATGAGGGCGTCTACGTGGGCACCGATCGAAACACGGGCGAGCGCCGCTGGACAGCGAGTCCGGTCGACCTCATGTTTGGGTCGAGCTCGGAACTTCGGGCAATCGCTGAGGTGTATGCGGCGAATGATGGTGGCGAAAAATTCGTCTCTGACTTTGCCAGTGCATGGAACAAGGTCATGAACAATGATCGCTTCGATCTCCGCGCGGTCCAATCGACCAACGCAGGAGTTGCTGCCCGCTAAGCAACACCGCTAGCAAAGCAGCAAAATAACACCACCACAAAAAAGCCCGGCTCTGGCCGGGCTTTTTTGTGGTGACTAACAAACTATTCGTAGCGATCCTTGAGGATAAAAAACGCCATCGAGAGGAGCAGAAGACTAAAGGGAACCGCAAGATACACCGCATTGATTCCGATTAACTCTTGGATAGTGACAGCCCCGAAATTAAAGGGCTCTATGAGCCAAGCCTCCAACGTTGGGAACATGAAAGCAAAAATCAGTGCGCCAACCAGGCCCCCGACTACTGTAAAAATAGCATCGAACTTGCCCTCGGCGGCACCCACAACACAGGTGCCCGGACAGTAACCTGACACTGCCCACCCAATACCAAAAATCACGCCCCCAAGCGCCACACCACCCAAGTAGGCGGGCTTGATACTGAGATTGGCTAGTCCGCCAAGGTCAAGTAGATAGATCCCCAATGTACCCACGCCTATTGCCGTGCACATTAACTTGATGATCCACATATCCTTGAGCAACAGCGTACCCAAAATCCGGCGGTAGCTCGTGGCGCCCCCCATGTAAAGAATAGCGCCAAACGCGCCGCCAATCAGAAAACCAATGAGTAACGTATTCATAGGATTAACCTCGCTTACGATAGAGGATATGGGCGGCAAGGATAGCCGCACCAAAAGTGAACACACCGAAAACAAAGGAGCTCAAGGCGAGTTGGGACATACCGCTAATCATGTGTCCGCTGGTACAGCCTCCAGCAAGCCGTGCACCAAACAGCAATAACACGCCGCCGAAAAACGCGGCTATAAATCGTTTTTTTCGGGAGTCTCCAAATACCGCCGCCCACATAGGCGGCATCGACCCTTTATCCGCCTCGGGCTGTTTCGCACGAAGCAGCCGGGAGGTGATGAAGCCACCGGCAAACATCCCCACCACAAGCATCCAGCCGTAGCCAATGCTCCATCCGTCTTTCGCCCCGTATTTAGCGAGATAGGCATTATTCTCGGCGGCCGCTGGCGCGACCGCATGAACAGCAATTGCATCGGTAACGACGAATTGGGCTGACACCCCGAGCGGTTTGACGAGAAAGGTCGCTAACGTAAGCAGCAACCCAAGCGCCAGCCCGGCAATTTTCCAAGAAATAATGGCTTCATTCTGTTTCATAGGCTGATTCCCCACGGTTTGTATGTAGCGAGTGCCCCGCTACGGGTTTTATTTAGTACCGTAATGCAATAAGCATATTCTATTTGGTATTAAATAAACACTCTTTTTTACAAACCGCTCAGAAGAGCCGGCAAACCCGAGGTCGGGCCTGAGCGAGAAGCCTAGCGCACGCGTTCGTAAGGTTTTTTCCAGGGCGCACCCGACATGGGCTCCACCTTCATGTCAGTATCTGGCAGCAGTGAGAAGCCCTCGTCCTCCTCCGACCCTTTGTCCTCACGCGCCTCCTCGGCCGGCACCGCCGTGTCACTGAGCGCCGTATCGCTAAGCTGGCTATGCCCATAGCGCCCCGATGAGGCCTTGAGGCAGGAGGACGCCGCCGCCGTGCGCACCCAAGATTCCTGCTGATCAGTCCAGGCATCAGCGCCCAAACGCAACTCCGCGAGGGTCTCGGCGACCACTGCCTCACACTCAATCCCTGCTTGACTCACCCCCGTAATCAACAGACCCACCACCAGCAACACTGCGCGAACTATCACTACTCATCTCCTTTTTGGCATCCGATAACCGTTGTGGTCAGACCGCATCTTGGCACGGACAGACGGAAAATAGGCGCACATCTTTAGTGCGGCCTTGCCCCAAAACAAAACTCTCGGCGGGCGCGGAACGGAGCCTCATGTTCGGCAAAATCGTATAACTTTGTATTCATTTCAATGGGTTATGAAAGTTGGCAAGGCTGTTGCAAAGAGTATCGCAGGTGCTGCGGCAGAAGCTCGCGGGGGATGAGCGATTGGAGGGCACCCCACTCAATTCACAACGGAAGCCACTAAGGAAACTTTATGAAATTGTTAACTTCTCAACGCCCTGTTTTGAACCGAGCCGTCGCCGCTGCACTGCTGGTAAGCGGTTTGTCGGCTGCACCTGCAATGGCGGGGGAATGGTCGGCAAACGCGTCGGTAACCAACAACTACATTTGGCGAGGCCTCACGCAGACCATGAACAACTCTGCGGTGCAGGGCGGCATCGACTTCGTCTCTGACAGCGGCTTCTACGCCGGTACGTGGGTATCCAACGTCAAGTACGAATCGTCAGATGCCTACTCCTACGAGCACGACATGTATGCGGGATACGCCTTCAGTGCCGGCGAAGTGAGCATGGATGTGGGCTACCTTTACTACAACTACGACAGCGCTGCCGGCTACGACTTCGGCGAGGTTTACTTCAACGTAGGGTACGGCGGCTTGGGCTTGGGACTCAGTTTGCTCGCCAACGCAGAACCCGATGAAGGTCCGGACGAGGACTTTGGATTTGGCAGCGCCTATTATGTGTCAGCTGACTATGGCTTTGAGGTCGGGGACGGTATCGGCATCGGGCTGCACGTCGGCTACCATGATGGCGACTTCGTAGACTCCTTTAATGGCGTCGACGGTGGTTATGCTGACTACAATATTAGTATCTCCAAGGGCGGCTTCTCGTTCATGGTCTCTGACACGAATGCTGAAGGGGATTTTGCTACCGGTGTACCGCTCGACAACCAAAGCGTCAAATTTGTTATCTCCTACGGCGTTGATATTTCCATGTAACACCCTGTCCAGTTCGTTTTTCTTGTGAGCCCACCTCGGTGGGCTTTTTTTTGCCCCTCGGTTTTATGACTTGCAGATCGCAGCTTTCGAACTTACCGTGTTCGCTTGGTGAGGCGACACCAGGCTGAGCAATAGCAGCCCCAGTATGGTACGAAACATGAGCACTAGCGCTCTGCATCAGCGAGTTGATTTTCATGGCAAAAACGGGTGCAACGGCACAATACATGCCAATCTTCGCAGGCCTGTTCTACGCTGCTCTCGCAGCCGGGCTGGTATGCGGCTTTGTCATACCCATTTTTATCGACTTTAACGACTGGCTACTCACCGCAAACCTTGCACTCAGAGCCCTAGCACCACTGGCTGTTTTGCACGCAATTTCTCGATCCAGCAGCCCTTTTTCACGACGGGTGTGGGGTTACTTTTTCACCGCCGCGCTGTTCGATGGAGCGGCGTCGGTCTTGTTCAGCTTTGCCGCCTCGGAGCAGGATTTGAGCACGGGGCCTATCATCACGCCACTTGGTGATCTTAGTCAGCTCGCTTGCTACGTTATGATCACCCTCGGTCTCAACGCGATGCGCCAGACCCAGCAGCTCCGCATCGACTGGCGTATCCCGGCCCTAAACGCAGCGACGGCTGTGCTCGGACTCGCCACCATTATTTGGGTGGTAGTGGTACAAGGAGCATCCAGCAGTGTGCTCTCTACCCCTGCCGATACCGCAAAGTTTTTGATTGAACTGGGCTATCCGCTGCTTGATTTTGTAATGTTAGGCAGCGTGGTAGTCGTGCACACCCACCAGAACCCCATGGTGTCGCCCCCCTTTTTGTGGGGGATTACTTTTTTTGTTGGCTGCCTTTTTATTGCTGATGGGCTTATTGGGGCGGCTATCTATCTGACCGAGCAAGGTGCCCCACTGCTTACCACAGCAGGTTTGCTTCACGGCATTGCCGTCGCCGCGCTGGCAGTTACGGCTTTCCGCTTTAGCGCGTCACATCAGCAGGCGGCGCCGATCATTACCACGCTTACCCCCCCCACTTGGCAATTTAGTACTGTCATGGTCGGCGCCCTTTTCATCACGATGCTTTTAGTCGCGCAGCTCCGCTTCGGTGCCTCCCAAGACACCTTAACCGTTGAAGTGATCGCAATCAGCTGCATGGCAGTAGCCGGCATAATGATTTTAATTCGGCAGACGCTGGTCGCTTCGCATGTTCAAGAGGTACTCCAGGGGGAGATACACAATCAGACCAGAGAATTGCAGATAGCCCAAAAACGGCTTGAAGCATCAAACCGCAGTCTCAAATCTCTTGTCGAACACGCACCCGTTGCCATTTGTGCGCGAAGCTCTAACGGAGAAATTCTTTTGGTTAACGAAGCGTGGTGCGAGATGCTGCGTGACTGCCAAAGCCTCTCATCATGGCAGCCATCAGGAGAAGACAAGGACGGCATTAACAGAATTACGCTCGACGCGAATGACGGAAGAAAAAAAGAATACCTGGGCATTCGCGCTGACTTCATTAACGAAAGCGGCGACTACGACGGCGACTGGCTCATTATCACTGATGTGACCGACATAAGAGCGCAGGAAACCCAAATGCACGCGCTCTCGCGCCTAGCTTCCCTCGGTGAGCTATCAACAAATCTCGCGCATGAACTAAACCAGCCGCTTAACGCCATGCGCCTTACGCTGGCCAACCTCGATCGCCTTGTCACTCATGACACTGTGGACACTCTCAACACAACCGACATTAAGGCTAAAGTCGAGCGTTTGAATGACATTATTAATCGCTGCGCCTCCCTGATTTCCCAAATGAAAACCTACGGTAGAGCAGCGCCGACAGATGCTGTTGTGTTCGATGTCAAAAACAGGCTTGAAGTGATTCAAAATCTTATGGGCGAGCAACTGCGGCACGACCGTATTACTCTCATGTGGAATCTTCCGGGTGAGCCGGTTTTGTGCCTGGGCTCCCCTCTTGAGTTCGATCAGGTGCTCATTAATCTCATGACAAACGCCCGCGACGCAGTTCTCGCTGGCGGCGAGCCGGGTCAGATTACGTTGTCAATCGACTCCTCCAGTACCGAACATGAGATCACTGTCGAGGATTCGGGGGTCGGTTTACCAGACGACTTGATCGAAAGACTCATGGAGCCTTTTTTCACCACCAAGCCTGTCGGTGAGGGTACTGGGCTAGGACTCTCGATTACCCACGGAATCATCAAGGACATGGGCGGGCATGTTAGGCTGGAAAACGGCGAGAGCGGCGCGAGGGTTACGCTCACTATTCCCAAGGTCTGGGAAGCTCAGGATTAAAATAAGTAACTCGTTAGTGACGGGATTGAAAGGTGTCTTATGAATCTATCTAGCCTCGATGCAGCCGTTGACGCTTGGGTTGGACCAGCGGCAGCAAAATTATCTGCCGCCGTGTTCTATTCCGTCACGCTGTTTGGCAGCGAGGTTCCCCTCATCGTTCTTTGGCTTGCTGTGGCGGCTCTCTATTTCACGCTCTACTTCAGGTTCATCAATTTCCGAGCGCTTGGACTCGCCTTTCGACATGTCAGAGGGGATTTTTCCGATGCCAAAGCCCGGGGAGAAATCAGCCATTTCAAAGCCGTGACGACCGCTATTTCCGGGACCGTCGGCGTCGGGAATATAGGCGGCGTCGCGGTGGCAATCAGCCTCGGGGGCCCGGGGGCAGCTCTTTGGCTTTTTATCGCCGGTGTGCTCGCCATGGCCACAAAACTCGTTGAGTGCACGCTGGGGGTGAAATACCGACGCCACAATGCAGACGGAAGCGTCTCTGGCGGCCCGATGTATTACCTGGAGGCCTGGTTTAACCGCAATGATCTTCCGACTATAGGCAAAGCCATGGGGGGTTTTTATGCCGTGGCGATGGTCATTGGCTGCTTTGGCATCGGCAACATGTTCCAAGCTAACCAGGCCTACATGCAGGTATTGGTTATCACCGGCGGCGAGTCGAGTTGGTTAGCCTCGAAAGGCTGGGTTTTTGGTCTCGCGCTTGCCGCCATCGTCGCACTAGTCGTTATCGGCGGCATTCGATCTATTGCTCGAGTTACCAGTGTTCTGGTGCCTTTTATGGCGCTCTTGTACATCGGGAGTGCTGTTATCGTCATCGCGTTAAGCGCCGAGCATATTCCCGCAGCCCTCTCAGCGGTGGTGGCCGGTGCCTTCAATCCCGACGCCGCGGCCGGGGGCGCACTGGGTGCCGCCGTGATCGGCTTTCAGCGCGCCTTGTTTTCCAACGAAGCCGGGCTTGGCTCGGCGTCTATCGCCCACTCCGCCGTGCAAACAGAAGAACCCGCATCAGAAGGCATCACTGCCCTACTCGAGCCATTTATCGACACGATCATTATCTTGAGTCTGAGCTCACTGGTCATCCTGACAAGCGCCATACCCAACAATTTGATGAACGGCGAGCTGGCTGGCATCGAGCTCACCTCGGCTGCTTTCGAAGTTCACTTCAGTGCAGCACCGTTTGTCATCGCCGTGGCTGCGCTGTTGTTCGCGTTCTCTACCCTGCTGGCGTGGTCCTACTACGGATTAAAAGCATGGACCTATTTGGTTGGCGAGGGGCGCTCCCGGGAGTTGGTATTCCAAAGCTGCTTTTGTGGCGCCATCGTGATCGGTTGTATGGTTCAGCTGTCTGCCGTACTGGATTTTTCCGACGCCATGATCTTCGTGATCGCGATTCCAAATCTCATCGCGCTTTATCTTTTTGCCCCAGAGGTCAAACGGGACGTTACCGACTACATCAATCGCATCAAGTCCACGGGGTGAATCCTTAGTAGGGACGGTCACCCTCACTCACAACCCGGTGCAGCCGCCGACTTGCGGGTAGAAAATCGTTCACAGGCTTGTGCTGAGTGCTCCGGTTGTCCCACAGCACCACGCTATCTTTCTGCCAAGGAAACCGAGAGGTGAATTCAGGCAGCACGGCGTGCTGATACAAAAACCCCAGCACCTCTGCCGATTCCAGCGGCGGAATCCCCTCGATATGCGTGGTGAACAACGCGTTGACAAACAGAACTCGCTTGCCTGTTTCAGGGTGCGTCTGAATCACAGGGTGTCGCACAGGGGGGTTCTTTTTAAGCGCGTCATCCAATCGCTCTCGGCCCCCGGGCTCGGCGAGACTCTCCTTGAACCCATGGGCAAAGTCATGAACCGCGACGAGTCCCTCCAAGTAACGCTTCATGCCAGCGGAGAGACCCTCGTAGGCGGCGGTCATGCTGGCAAACAGGGTATCGCCGCCCACTTCGGGAATGACCACACCTCGTAGAACCGTCACCGAGGGCGGGTGCTGGCGGAACGTCATGTCAGAGTGCCAGACCTCGATTTTGGAGGGATTTTCGGCCGTGCTCTCCAGGATCATAACCTCCGGGAACCCATCGATCGTGCCATAGGCTGGATGGGTTTGAAGGGGCCCAAAAATACTCGCCAAATCCCTCTGCCGTGCCGCCTCGACTGGCTGGTCCCGAAAAAAAAGCACCTCATGCTGGTTCAGCAAATCACGGAGTGCGACGGCCGTCTCTGGCGAAAGCTCGTGGGTTAAATCAATGCCACTCACCTCGGCACCCAGCGCACCCGACATTCGTCTCACTTGCATGACTTTATTCCCACTCTGCAGACCGGCCCAATACCGAGATCCAGTGGGCGCAGAGTGTGCGCCTGGACACTTGATACGACAAGGGCTATCCAGCGCTAAAAATACGCATGGATAGCCCCCAGACACCGTTTTACTCCATTAGGGGTACGTGATTTTCCGCATGACGGCAAAGTCTATTATCTGCCGGTATTCTTCGTAGCCCTTCGACGTCTTATCGTTGGCCTCCTCATTCATGCCCGCTTCAGCCAGCTTGGCCATAAAAGCTTTGTACTCCTCAGCACTTCCTTGCAGCGCCGCCATGTTTTTATACGTTACCGTCAGCCAAACATTCGGAGAATCCGCACCACTAGCCACCCTCACGCCGTCGGCGACCACCGAGCCCATTTCTTTTTGGACCTCCATCGCGCGCACCCAAGTGGTCTTTAAATTAACCAGATAGTCGTCGAGATAATTGGTCTTCACATCCACCACTGTCAGCTCCGTAACTTCCTCACTGGGTGTGTAGTCGGTCCAAATTTCCGCTGACGCGGAGAGCACACAACCAAACAGACCAACTAATAAGAGTGCGCCGCGGCGCCATTGGGTAAATATCGTCATAACAGGATCCTTACTAAGGGTTTGTTGGGGCGACGACATGCCTCCCCGATCATCAACCTAACAGCGCGGTGTAATTCACTCTCTGAAAAAGCTGAGATATGTCATATTTTCGTCATTTAATGACGCGGATTGTTTGCTAGTATCCAAGGCGATAAGACAGAAAAGCCGGAAACCAAACGGCTGCTTAAACCTTGGGGGAGATGAGTCGATGATACCTGCAGGATATGTCTCTGCGGCGCCACTCATACGGGTGCTTAATTATGCCGATCAGGTCGGGGTCGACACAGGATCGCTGCGCAAACGCATGCATCTTGAGTTAGATATGCCGGTATTGCTCGATTCGACAGTTCCCCTCATTACCGCCATGAACGCGCTGCGTGAGCTCGAGGGGCTTAAGGATTGGAATCATTTTCCGATCCTCCTGGGCAGAATTGTGGCCTCCGAGTTAAGCCCTCTGCACGCGCAGCTCGCGAAAAGCACGAAGACCGTAGCCGAGTGGCTGGCAGTCCTGCCGCCGACGGAGTCCCTTATTGGCGATCTTGGCAATTTACATATGCGAAGCGCGAATGATTGCTGCGAACTTATTTGGGAGCTGTCTCTGCCCCGCCACCCCGCCGCCTCCTTGGTAACAGATGGGATGCTGGTCGCGACAGCGCGCAACTTCGACCTCGTTACCATTGAGCCATCACCGCCTATAAAAGCACTACTGCCAAGAAAGGCACACGCCGATGATGCCGCCCTCAAAAAAGAGCTGGGCTGTGATCTTGTCTACGGGGCGCAAATGGCCGGGTTGGTTTATCCACTCGATTTCTTTGCCCGTGCAGTGCAGCAGATTTCAGGGTTACTTCCCGCGGTCGGCGCCTTCCAATCGGGCGATACCTCGAAGGCAGAGGTGCGCGTTAGCCCCTTTATAGCCCGCCTAAGCAACACCATACTGACGAATTTGCATCGCAATGGCGCTCCCATCGAGACCGTAGCATCAGCACTGTTCATGTCAGTCCGTACCTTGCAACGCCGCCTGAAAGAGCACGGCTTGAGCTATCAACAAGTGCGAACAGAATTGCGCCAGAGTCGCTCCAAAAAGCTTCTCCTCAACAGCGAGTTAAGTGTGGAACAGGTGGCAGAGAAACTTGGCTATGAACATGCCAATGCATTCGGCGCCGCCTTCCGCACGTGGTGGGGCGTGTCGCCCTCGCGCTATCGCAAACAGCACCGCATTAACATCGGGTTGTAAGTCGCCGCTTTAAGTCGTGGGAAGGAGTGGGTACTCGATCGCGCTCCTTCCAGAGCTTGCTTACCAGATAGCAACGGGATTGATGATCATTTGCACAGCACCTTTTAACCGTGCTTGCCCTAGGACGAACATAAACTCCGACACAGACTCCCCAGCCAAACGGCCGGTGTTCATGGTCTCCAGAATATAAATACCGTGGTCTTTCAAGAGCACTATATGATCGTAGAACAGCTTGTCTCCCTCAATCGCGGGTATCGCCCCAACAGCCCAGGTGTCCGCTCCGACCGCGACGGGTTTTAGTGTAGCGAGGAAGCGGGCGGCATCATTGGTAATACCGGGTATGGTACTCGCCCACAGGTCGGGGTTTGTGGTCAGCTGTGCATCGGTGTACCCCGTGTGCAGCAAAATTACGTCGCCCTCCCTTGGTGCCACCTTTTGGCTAGACATAGCGGCCCGTAAGTCCTCCGCGGTGATGGGTTGCCCGGCCTCCAGACTCGCCACATCAAAGTGTTTTGCCATATCGATCAACACGCCCCGGGTCACCATGGGCGGCACCTGACTAATATCCAAACGGGTCAGCCCGGTGAGGGCGGAAAAATCGGCGCCGCGGTGACAGTTATAGAACATGCCGTCTTCACCCATATGACCCAAACCATCCAGCTGCGGACCCGTGCCCAACCACATCTGCAACAGGTCATCGTTGTAGGAGGCATTCCAACCAAAAAGCTGCGTGGTATCGGTAATGAAGTGCTGGTTTGGCTGAACAACCTGGAGCTGGGTATAGCGGGGCGGATAGGCAGGCATAGCCGGATCAATCACGATGCCAAGGGGATGCCGCTCACCTTTCACAACCAACGCCGCGGCCTGCTGCACGTGGGCAGGGGTAATTCGGTTGACTGCGCCTAATTGGTCATCCGTACCCCACACCGCGCTGCTACAACCCTCGTCTCCGAAAGACCAGCTTGGATATAAAAGAAGAAAGAGGCATAAAAAGATAGATAGGCGCATGGTGCTCGACTCCGATTGATTTGGTTATGAGGCACGTGTTGGTGAGGATCACGACTGGTAGCTGCTGTGCCTTGGTGTCAACAGAGGCTTACCTCACCAACCAAGTATAGGAAAGAACCAAGGCCCGTTGCGAACGGATGCCCGTCAAGGTGCTGCGCACTATGTCATCAAGGGGTAACCCGCTTCAAGGATGCCGGTGGGCTTGTCTCCGAACGCCGGTTGCGGTATTCGAGGCAATGAACCGGCTTTTTCTCGCGTTTTAGCGTCTATCTTCCGAAATGTTCGACGAAATTGCCGCAAAAACAGCCTAAATATCGCGATCTTGCGCAAAGTTTCACCGAAATAGGCGAACTTGGCAGAACACCCACCCGTCATTAGCAGTTTTTTTAGCCTCAACAAGCGTAATAGTGCCGATATTTTTAATCCGACTCCCAAGCCTGTTCGTAACCCGAACAAGCTGGCTTATTTTCCACGCCGGTCTCCCTTCGGGGGACCCGTTGAATGGCGCTAGCGCAAACGAAAGTTGACGAGATAAACCGACGCAGGCGACCCAACGGCGACGTCGCACACTGCATAAAAAGGCGTCAAACGCCCACACTGGAGCAACGCACTATGACTGTTGGGATAGCTTGGGAGCAACTGAGCTCGCAGGCGGGGGAGGACTCCCTCCGCCGTTTGATCAACGAGACGCCAGAACATTTTTACGGCGACGTTGCACGAAGAAATCTTCACTGGTTCGATGAAAAGGCCGACCAATGGATCTGCTTTAATCTGGCCAGTCAAACCTGGGCCGGGTACGCCGCTTACTCCGGCGAGCCGGTTGCGTCCGAGCAGGGTGTGGAGAAAGACCTTTGGACAACGGTGCTCGATAGCAGCCGCAGTCCTTATCTGCAGTGGTTTGTAGGGGCGCAAACCAACGCTTGTTTTAACTTGCTTGATCGCCATGTCCTGCAAGGTCAAGGACGCCACAAAGCCCTTATTTTTGAGGGTGACCGCTGGGACCCCGCCAAAAATGCGGGTCGTGGCGGCCCGGTTACCGAGCAGCATTTCACCTACCGCCAACTTCTGCTTGAGGTGACGCTGAGAGCACGGGTGCTCTCCAATCTTGGGCTGCGAACTGGCGATCGCATCGCCCTCAACATGCCCAATATCCCCGAGCAGATTTTCTACATTCTCGCGGCACAGCGTCTGGGCATTCTCTACACCCCCGTGTTCGGCGGGTTTTCAGCAAAGACCCTCTCGGACCGACTTCACGACGCCGGCGCGAAGCTGGTGATCACCGCCGATGGTGGCTTTAGAAATGCCGAAGCTGTACCTTTCAAGAGCCAATATACCGATCCCGCGCTCGACAACTATGTGCCGCGCGAAGCTGGTCTTCAGGCCCTCATTGACACACTGCACAACACGCCCGATATCGCCGAGAGCGACCAGATCATTGCGACCGTGAGCGCGGCCGTGGCCAGTGAAATTACGCTTGAGCGCGCCGACATCATGCGCGAACTGGGCGCCGCACTCTCTGCCTGCTCCCACCTTAACCCGGAAACCAGCGCGAAGCTCAGAACTCAGGTGGCGATCGCCCTTGCCGGGGTTGGCCATGCGATCGATAAGGTAATAGTGGCTCGCTACACCGGGCAGGAGGTCATTGAATACGAGCGCGACGTCTATTCTGACGACCTCGTGGCCCAGGCCGCCAGT
>Ga0181600_10003129_pt1 | contig 12702 bp, 8 predicted proteins | sample 041ome_2_FD_132982 | JGI IMG/M metagenome (GOLD analysis project Ga0181600, IMG submission 132982) | Coastal salt marsh microbial communities from the Groves Creek Marsh, Skidaway Island, Georgia - 041406US metaG (megahit assembly) | ecosystem: Environmental > Aquatic > Marine > Intertidal zone... | reverse complement strand
GATCGATTCGCCCTCTTCGTCTTCTTCGTTTTCTTCGTTCGGGATTCGTATCGAGTCGGTGATCCGTGAGGCACGCGGCAAAGCGAAGAAGTACCCCCGAGCGCTGGCTCGGGTTGGTGTTCCCGCCTGCGTAGCCGCGCGCGTCGACGCGGTCTCGTGAAAACCCCGAAACTTTGCACTCGTTTGCGGTTGTCGCGTCGTCGCGTCGAGAGAAGAGCACTTGACGTATTTTGATATACTAACTCGTCTCGCGTTCCTTCATTTGTGGGTTTGTCCGCGCGCAGCTCGAACGGGCGAGGCACGAGGTTCATGAACTTTTAAACGAGCGCCAGACGCTCTTGGCGAGAGAAGACAGGGTGATGCAAATGGTGGATAATGCCGATAAGGATTATAGACGGGAAAAGGCGAGATTTGCAGAGGTTGAGCGGGAACTTCGTCAGTCCCTTGCCGAGGCGGAGCGAAAGTACAAGACTGAGCGAGAGGCTCGGGAAACTGGGGCGTTGGGATCAAAGGAAAGGGAGAGCGCGGATGCGCGTCAACTCGGTGCGCTGAGACGCAAGTGTGAAGATCTTACGGCGGAGTTAGACGCTTTGAAGGAGTCCAACAAGGAGCTTCGCAAGCATGCGCACGAAGCCAAGTCTGCGGCAGGTAAGGCGGACTGGTTGCAGGATGAAGCTGCGGCGACAAATGAGAGGTTAAAGGCGAGTGAGTCTCAGGTGAAAGAGCTGCGGTCAGACTTGCAACGCGAGAAGCAGAGCGTGACGAAAATGGAAAGTCAGATACTGAACCAGCAGAGACAGATTGATCGGCTCGACGCAACAGTGAAGGCGAGAGACGATGAAATTGAAAAGTTGCGAAAGCGTCTGAGCGAAGCCGAGTCTGCGTCGGCAGCGTTGCAGTCTGAGCTTCGGGAGAGCGGCTCGTTGAGCACCCGCGAGACTGCGCTCGAGAAGAAGGAGTCGGCGATCAAGGCGAAGGAGGCTGAATTCTTGGAGCGCGAGAGAGAGCTTAAGGATAGCTTGTCCAAGCTCAAGGCGAGAGAGTCGGCGTGCGTCAGTCGGGAAAAGGCTGTCGCCAAGGCAGAAGCCAAGGCGCCCGCCAAGTCTCCCTTGGGAGTTTCTCGAGGCAAAGAGCTCGCCGGCACCACGCCGGGACCGCAACCGACCACCTCTCGATTCGCTGATCTCGCTCGAAAGTACGTGTTCACGCCGGGACTCAACCCGAGGGCGAACTCGCCAACTCCGACAAAGACGCCGTCGAGCGAAAAGTCGCTCTTTGCCGTCGTCGTCGACAAGGCTACGTCTGCAGCCAAGGCGTCTGGATCCAAGGTTGAAGCTGTGAGAACGAACGCTGCCGTTGGTATGTTCAACGCTCTGCAAAACGCAGTCGGATACAAGAGCGATGATAAGAAGATTGCTGATTCACCGAAGCCCGAGACGGCGAAAAAGTTGCATGGCGCGTTTGCGCTCATGCAGAAAACGTCGCAGACGCCAATCAAGCAAACCGTCGAGGATCGAGAACCCGAGGAGGACGAGCCTGCGGCGGAGGAATCATTCGTCGAAAAACCAGTGAAAGAACCGAAAAAGTCCAAGCGGGCGTCTTCGAAGAAGACGGAGACAAAGGAGGAGTCTCTCACGACTGAAACCACGCGACGTACGCGTCGAGCGCCAAAGAAACTCGGCGAAGAAGATGAAGTCGAGGAAGCTCCGAAGACTAGACCGAAGAGAGCGGCTTCCACTTTGACAAAAAATGACGAGGAGGAAGAGCCCAAGCGTAAGCGCGGTCGACCAGTAAAATCGACGCGTCTGGATACAGAGACGGAGATCACTGTTCCAGAGACGTCTGTGGAGGCCACCGTTGACGCGGCGCCAAAGAGAGGCCGCGGAAGACCGCGAAAGACAGTGGACGCCGAGGCAAGCGTCACAACTATGGAAACGACTGAAGACGCACCGAGACGCCGAGGCCGACCGCCGAAGACCAAGGCGGCCAAGGAAAAGGAGGAAGAAACTGCTGAGTCTCCCAAGCTGCGCAAGCGAGGTAGGCCTAGAAAGGATGAAACGACCAAGCTCGCCGACTTTCTCTCTGCTGGAGAAAAAGAGAAGACGGTGCCGTCTCGCCCGTCTTCCCGACGTAGCACTCGATCCCTCACGAAATGATGATGACGTGACTTGATTCTAATATGAAGATTACTTACAACTACTCTATCGAGCTGTTTCCTGTCCGACGACATCGTAGTGCGCCGCCGCGACTCCGTAGCCGACGTGTCTGGCTCCGAGTCCCTCTAATACTGGCACAAGCGCATCTAGGTTTGAACTACATGGTGATTACTTGTGCCGATGGTGGCTGACGGATGACGAGCGTTTCATCAACCGGTGCGCATTTTCCTGCTAGGAAACTTACTTGGCCACGATCCTTCGGGTTGAGTCTTTTGCGCGGATCGCGACGGTCGAACCTCGAGCGCGGCTTGGAGGGCGTCAGCGAGCGTGTTACATCGAATGACTTCGATGCCAGCCTTTTTACCCATGTCTGGGGTGCTTCCAACCTCGGGAAGTAGGACGCGCTTGAAGCCCATAGCCGCTGCTTCGGCGATGCGTCGCTCGGCTTGCATCACCGGTCGCAGCTCCCCTCCGAGACCGACTTCGCCGAAGAAGCACATATCCGGAGGCAGAGGCTTCTCTACAAAGCTGCTCGCGACGGCTAAAGCGATCGCGACATCCGTGGACGGATCCTCGAGCTTCATGCCACCGACGATGTTGATGAAGACGTCGTTTTTATGAACGCGTCGACCGAGGACAAACTTGGCCAACACCGCGAGGATGAGCTGCATGCGCTCGAATCGGAGACCTACCGCGGTCCTGATCGGAGGCGTCGATGGGCCTCCTTCGCCCGGATCTGCGCGCTCGGCAGTCAAGGCTTGGACCTCGAGCATGAAGGGTCGCGAACCTTGCACCGTGACGGTGGGCGCCGCGGAGACGTCTGGGCTCAAAATGCGCTCGCCAAGGAAGAGCGCCGAGGGTGAAGCCACCGGCTTCATGCCCTCATCACTCATTTGAAACACACCCACTTCATCAGTAGAACCGTATCGGTTCTTGTGACCGCGTAGGATGCGCACGGCGCGATCAGCATCTCCCTCGAGGTAGAGGACAACGTCAACGATGTGCTCCAAAACTCGTGGACCGGCGATGTCGCCAGATTTTGTCACATGACCGACGATGAAAACCGGCATACCGGTCGTCTTGGCCGCGTGTAGCAAAGCCGTGGCGCATTCTCTGACTTGAGCAACGCTTCCCGGGCTTCCAGTGGCGTCTTCGAGGAACACAGTCTGGATCGAGTCCACGACGAGCGCCGACGGTTTCAACCTCGTCACCGCTTCGAGAATGTTCTCCAATCTCGTCGCACTATACAAGTAAATCCCATCCGAATCGATCCCCATACGCTCGGCTCGTCCAGCCACTTGCTCGATAGACTCCTCTCCGGAGGCGTAGAGCACACCTCCCGTCGACACGCCGTCCTCAGTCGCCGTCACTCTCGCCTTTTCGCCCATGAGTCCGGCGAGCTGCAACAAAATCGTCGACTTGCCAACCCCAGGATCACCACCGACGAGCGTCATCCCGCCCGGAACCACGCCACCACCCAAGACCCTTTCCATTTCCTTCCCAAGATCCCCTCCGAGTGCGATTCTCGGCATGGTTGATCCCCGAGCGTCCCCATTCTTTGGTTTCAACACGTCTCTCAAAGCCTTTGGCGCGTTGGTCTCCGCCACCCAACCTCCCTTTGTTCTCGCACCACTCACACCACCACCCCCGCGTTGTTTAATCCCGACGTTCGTCTGAAGAAAATCTGCATTCTCCGCCATTCTCTGCACCGCACGCGCTCCTGCACCACCTCCAGAGTTTCCCCCTTTGCCCCCGCCGCTCGGTTCCGAAGCGATTCTCACAACCTTCATGGAATCCCACGTCTTACACGAAGGACACTGTCCGTACCACTGTCGCGAATCCTCCCCGCACTCTTCGCACACGTACGCCGTTTTAGACGATGATTTCGATGACCCCCCGCTCGCCGCTCGCGTCGCGATCGTCGGGTACCGTTGACACGAACGATGACGATCACGTCGTGCGGAACGCATCTGAAAATTTAAAGCTGCCGCACCGCTGCTGAATCTCAACGCATTCGTCGCGTGACTCGCGTTCACGGGGCGCATGGTGGACGATTGCGCGCCGGCGGTGCACCAAAACTTTGCGATGCGTTCAATCGCCAGGGTTCTTCGTCGCATGTGCGGCGATGAGTGAGGCTATGCGGGGCTTGGAGGTTTGAGAATTATGATTGCGTGCGTCGAATCTACTGTTATTGCTATGGAATGGAATTGGTTATCCATCGCAAATGCCGTTTGTGGCGACGTGGACGGCGTCAATTTTCGTGTAACATTAATAACTAGGCGGCAAAGATGCTTTTGGAGAGCTTTTTCACGCGCGCGCGGTCGCGAAGCACCTCTACGCGTAATCTGGACATTTCGGTGTGCGCTTCGGCGTCGAGCGGATCGATTTGTAAAACCCGCGTGAAATCCGCCTTGGCGAGCTTGTAATGCCCTCGACCGACTTGAGCGCGACCGCGACGACATAAAAGTCGAGGGTCGTTCGGGAGGAGCTTCTCGGCCTCGTCGAGGTGCTCGACGGCTTCGCCAAAGTGTTTCATCGCCATGCAGACAGCGCCGAGATTCATGAGACAGGCGAGCTTGTTCTTTTTAATCTCCTCTGCATCCGACGCGTGCACCGCCTTGACGAGATTCATGATGCTCAGTCCGCGCTCGTAACAATTATACGCTTCTTCAAACTCTTTATTGGCGTAGTGCGTGTTTCCTCGGCATCGAAGCTCGACTTGTTCGTTGAGTGCGCCGACCAAATCCTTAGTCTCCAGCACCGCTTGTCGCGTCGTCGCCCGAGTGAATTCCTCGTGTCCAGGATTCTTCGGATCCTGCAAATACCGCACGATGAGCTCCTCCACTTCCTCCTCCGACCGTCTTCCCTCATCGATATCCTTCTGCATCTTCCCGAGCATCTCCAACACCAAAGGATTCGTCGCCCACTTTCCGAAATCTCCTCTCTCGTCGCGTCTAAACGTCGACACCATGTTTCGCAGCACCCTCGTTCTCAAAAACGGCGCCACGCACCGCTGCGCCTCTTCGTCCGCGCTCAGCACCGCGTCTCGAAAATCCATCGCATCGCACCGGTGCTGCACCCGGTCCATTTTTCGCAGTTCCTCTCGCTGGTGTTTCGCCAGCGCTTTGGCGTTTTCTGGCGCTCTACAAAACGCTTCGAGTTCTCTCGCCATGGAGTTCGCCCCACCGTCTTCCATCGCGCCGGATCCGCGCGATGCCCCGGGGTTACCCCCGGACATGTCAAAGGGTAAGGGGTCATTCATCGCGCGCCGCCGTCGTCCTCCACCGTCGTCGTCCACCGTCGTCGTCCGTCGCGCGCGTCGAGGTGTGAAGCGAGTAACGCTCGCACGCGCGTCGCGACGAGAAAACGCACACATCCCTTTAAAATTTAAAGGCCAAAGATAGAGTAATACACGATACAATATAAAGGTAGTACGATAAGATAGAGTAATACACACTACAATATGAATAGGATGTACATCCCGATACATCTCGAGTGATGACGTGGTCAAAACCTGACGACGACGACCCGAGGCGTCACTCGCGAACGCACGGACGGACGCACGGACGGACGCACGCACGCGCGCGCGCTCTTGAGAGACGACGACGACACCCATCTATTTATTCACCCCGACGAACGCGATGACGATGACGACCAAGGCGACGACGCGCGCGACGCTGTCGACGAAGATCAACTGTGGTGTCACCCGAAGAAGCCGCTCGACGATCGTCGCCCGCGCCGGCGGTGACGCCGCGCGCGAACCGCCGGTGACGATGGACCGACGATCGTTCGTGCGTAAAGCCGCGGCCGCGGCCGCGGCCGCGATCGCGGTGACGACGCGACCGGCGCGCGCGCTCATCCCGGCGAACGACGACGACGACGAGGCGTTTTTAGCCAAGGCGCGCGAAAACCGAGCGAACCGAATCCAAAGCGAGGTTGCAAAGCAAGGGAAGTACGTCAACGAGACTGGGTTGAAGCAAGACGCGACGACGGCGAAGATTCAACTGGCTGTGTATAAGCTTTCGAAGAGCGGTGGGCAGATTTCGAGCGGTAACCTGGCGGAGGCGGCTTCGGAACTCTCCGGGGATTGGACGGGCGAGGTTGAATCCGCGGCGAAGGAATTGGGCGCGGATGGGCGCGAGTTCACGTCGAGCGTGGGTAAACTGCGTGACGCGTGTGCGAACGGGGATTCTGCGGCGGCGAAATCGGCGTATCGCGCGAGCGCGGCGGCGTTAAAGGCGCTCGCGCAGAAGAGCGGCGTCGCGGAAAAGTTGAGACTCTTGTAGGGAGGGAAAACAACGTTTGCCGCAAACGACGGACGGATCGATTTCGTAATAATTGTGTCTTTGACTTGTAATACTTACAACGGCGTGAGTTGAGAAGAGGGAAACCTCGTAAACGAACAAACTATTGCCATCCATTCGCTCTTGCGCGCGACGCCAAATTATATATTTATGATACCGGGTGGTGCGTTTTAAAACAAAGTGCTCTCGTCGGCGAAAAACTCCTTGGCCTCCTTCGCCTTGACTTGCTTGACCAAAGCTGCATATTTTCCCATGAGAGGCTTGATGATCTGCCAAACCGGCGTGAACACCCACGGGGGTTCAATCAACAGCACCTGCGAAATGCGCTTTGGAAAGTAGTCAAAGATGCACTTTATGAAAAACTTGACGAAATCGATATCCGCATTTTTCATCGTAAACCCTCTGAGATCGAAGACACACATGATGGTCTCGTTCGCCCCCTCACCCTCGGCGCGCAATCGCTCGAGCGCTTCATCGACGAGCTTGACGCATAGCTTACACGTGCGCTCGAGCTCGCGCGTTTCCACCTCGTGACGCGTCAGCGTCACGTATACGACGGGTCTTCCGCACACGTCGCGCTCTTCCAGCAAAACCGCCTTTTTCGTCGCCGCCTCTTCCGCTACCGCCGGGGTATCGAGGTCGTCGTACCCCTCGTTCGCGCGCCACTCGAGATACTTTTTTGCCTTGTCGCTCGCCTTATCCGCGTCGAGCTTTCGATCGCGCAGAAACCACGCGAGCAACCAGTCCGGGGCGGACGCGAACGCGTCGGGATCGATCGATCGCATCGCCGCGACACCGCGCTCAATCTCCGCGCCGTCAAAGACGTCCAAGGAGAGACCGGTGGCGCGGATTTTCTCGACGCGTTCAGCGGATGCGGCGTGCGCGAGCACGCTCGAGCGACGACGAACGACGCTCGAGCGTTTCGTCCGCGTCGTCGACGCGCGCGCGACGATCGGTAGTACCGACGCGGCGGCGTTGGTGAGACTCATCGAATCGTTCGGTGTAAACGTCGGTGGGTTCACACGCGCGGTGACGTGTGCGAGGTGAAGAGTGAGGGTCGACGAGTCGGTCAGTCGGTTCAGTCGAGTCAACCGAGCGCGGCGCGAGCGACTTCTCCGAGCTCATCCACGGAAATCTCCCCGGCGTGCACCTTTGAAATGATCACAGCCAATCTCTTTGACTCTTCCTTGGCCTTGTCGTATTGAATCTTGATCGCCTTGAGTCGTCGATTGGCGTCGCTCTCGGCGTTTCGCGCGCGCTCTCTGATGGAATTGGCTTCGTCGCGTTCGCACACGACGAGCTCGTACGCTGACTTTAAAGCATCGCGTTCCTCTTGTAAAGCGTCCGCGTCGCGCTCATAACAGAGTAAACGCTTCAATCTATCCTCTTGATACCTCTGAATCATGCGAAGCGTGCGTTCGGCCCGGGGGTAATCGGAAACTAAACCTCGATACGCGCGCGTCACGGCGCAATCGAGCGATTCTGCGTCGCCCGCGTCCATCTCTCTCGCCAGGGTCATCTCGTACGCAGGCGTCGTCGTCGACGTCAACATCGGCGCGGAACGACCATAATTATGACCGGTTCGTTTCTCCGACGAATCCCGTCGGTTTATCGTCGTCGTTACCGCCGTCGATCCCGACCCCGCGCGTCTCGTCGGACCCCGCGACGCCAACCGACTCGGCGCGCGTCCAACGATCGATCGCACCGGTCTTCGCGCCATCTCCCCACCGTCGACGACCGAAACCCCTCGAGAATCCTTATCATCACCACCGCGTTTTCGTCGCGTCGCCAACCGCCCTCCCCCGTCACCACCACCGTCATCCGTCTCCCTTCCGCCCCGACGCCGTTGTATTTTTGGCCCGTCGTCGTCGCCCGCCTCGTCCTCGTCCTCCTCCATCACCGCCGTCCCCGCCGAGCGTCGAATCCCGAGCGACGTCGCCCGTCCCGAGGGTCTGTAACCCCCCGTCGTCGTCGTCGTCGTCGTCGTCGTCCGTCGTCGTCCCCATCCGTCGTCGGTACCGCGTCCGTTCGTTCGCGTTCGGCTCTTCTGTTGACGGTCCATATTCCTTCCTTCCGCTTTTGACCACCGTCACCACCGTCACCACCCAGTCGGTCGGTCGAGTCCCCCGCCTCGATCGGCGTCGACCGAGGACGGGAGGTTCGTCTACCGGCCTATCCAACCTCTCGTCGTTCGTCGGCGATCGTCGTCGTTCGTCGTTCGTACGCGACGGTGTGTGTTGTGTGGTACGCATCGTAGGCATCGTTCGGTCCAAACCAGTGCGCGCGCGATTCCACCGCTGGCGCGACGACGACGGACGGACGGACGGACGGACGGACGACGATGATGAGCTCTCCAACGACCCGCGCGCGCTAACAAAACGACGACCGACCGCGTTGTTACCATCGACGCGAACGATTCATTCATTCGATTCATTCATTCATGCATTCGCGAACGGACGCGTCAGAGGACGACGGACGGACGACGACGGACGGGAGACCCGAACGAAGTGCCGGGACGATGGACGCCGAGACTCTGGCGCACGAAGAGCGCGTGCTGCGGGCGCCGACGGACGTGAACGCGTGGCAGGCGTACCTGGACGCCACGCCGAAAGACGACGACGACGACGACTCGGCGGCTGGTAGGGGTTCGACGACGATCGCGACGACGACGGGCAAACCGACGGGCGCGACGCTGCCGAAACGGTGGATGCTGTACGAACGCGCGGTGCGAGCGATGCCGAGCTCGTATAAGATGTGGTACTTTTACCTCGTCGAACGCGTCGATCGGGCGAGAGGGAAGAGGGTGGACGACGGGGAACACGCGAGGACGATCGGGGCGTTTGAGCGAGCGCTGGTGACGATGCACAAGATGCCCAAGGTGTGGGAACTGTACCTGAGGTACCTGATGTCGCTGAAAATGGTCACGGCGACGAGACGCGGGTGCGATAGGGCCCTGGCGGCGCTGCCGGTGACGCAGCACGAGCGGGTGTGGACGATTTATTTGGATTTCATTCGCGGAGAGGGCGTTCCGGGGGACACGGCGAGACGGGTGTATCGAAGGTATCTCAAGTTTGAACCCGGACACGCCGAGGAGTACGTGGAGTTTTTAAAGAGGAAAGGGTACTGGGGAGAGGTGGCGTCCCAGTTGGCTGAGCTCGTGAACGATGATTCGTTTCAGTCGTTGGCTGGCAAGTCGAAACACGCGATGTGGTTGGAGCTGTGCGACGTGGTGACCAAGCACCCGAACGAGGCGAGCGGGATGGATGTGGATGCGATTTTGCGAGGCGGAATCGCGACGTTTACGAACGAAGTTGGACGGCTTTGGACGGCGCTCGCGGATTATTACATTCGCCGGGGTTTGTTTGAAAAGGCGCGGGACGTGTACGAGGAAGGGTTGGAGGCGACGAATACGGTGCGAGACTTTTCATTGATTTTCGACGCCTACACGCAGTTTGAGGAATCGGTGATTAGCGCCAAGATGGAGGCTCAGACGGCTGAGGATGAGGATGAAGACGAAGATGGAAACGATGGGAAGAAGAATGGCGGGGAGGATTCGGACGATTCCGAGGGGATTGATTTCGTTTTGCGCGAGTCGGTTGACGACGACATCGATTTGCGTCTGGCGAGACTCGAGCATCTCATGGAGCGTCGTCCAGAGCTTTTGAGCTCAGTCATGCTTCGTCAGAACCCGCACAACGTGCACGAGTGGGAGAAACGCATCGCCTTGTTCGAGGGCAACCCTATGAAGCAGATTGTCACGTTTACCGACGCCGTCAAGACGGTGAACCCAGAGCTCGCCACGGGTCGGGTGTGCAACTTGTGGATTGACTTTGCCAAGTTTTACGAAACACACGGTGACTTGGCGAGCGCTAGAACCGTCTTTGAACGGGCTACTACGTCTGGGGAGTTTAAGACGGTGGAAGAACTCGCCACGGTGTGGTGCGAATCAGCAGAGATGGAGCTTCGCCACAAGAATTACGACGAGGCGCTCGAGACGATGCGCCGGGCGACGACGCCGCGCGAGGGTTACAGAGAACCGACGACACCGGAGCAATACGACGCCTTGCCGTTGAGAGACAAAGTGTACAAATCTACCAAACTTTGGTCCTTTTACTGCGACCTGGAGGAATCGCTGGGATCGCTCGATAGCGCGAAAAAGGTGTACGACAAGATGATTGCGCTTCGCGTCGCGACGCCGCAAATCATCTTGAATTACGCCCACTTACTCCAGGAGAACAAATTCTTCGAGGATTCGTTCCAAGTGTACGAGCGAGGCGTCAATGCCTTCAAGTTTCCTTACTCGCGCGAGATTTGGTCCGCCTATCTCACGCAATTCGTCGCGAGATTCAAGGGTACCAAGCTCGAGCGCGCTCGCGACTTGTTTGAGCAAGTTTTGGACGCGGCGCCGCCAAAGGAATCCAAGCCCTTTTACCTCGCGTACGCCAAGCTCGAGGAGGAGTACGGGCTCGGAAAGCGCGCGATGGAGGTGTACAATCGCGCCGTGTCGTCTGGTGGCGTTCCGGTGAGCGAACGTCTCTCCGTGTACGACGTGTACATCCCGCGCGCCATGGAATTTTTCGGCGTCGGCAAGGTGAGAGACGTCTTCGCCGCCGCCGCCGACGACGCCGAGCTCCCGAACGACGTCACCAAGGAGCTGACGATTCGCTTCGCGGAATTCGAGCGTAAGCTCGGAGAGCTCGACCGCGCCCGGGCGCTCTACGTCCACGCTTCGCAGTTTTCCAACCCGGTTCAAGACGCCGACTTTTGGTCGACGTGGCACGAATTCGAGGTGCGTCACGGCAACGAGGACACGTTTCGCGAGATGCTTCGCATCAAGCGCGCCGTCGCCGCGAGCTTTTCCGACACGCACTTCAACACGTCAACCATCATCAACGTTCAAACCGAGCCGAAACCCGAAGCTCAGGGCGCGGCGGAGGTGGACGACGCCATGGCGCGTCTCGACGCCGCGCACGAGGCGCATGTCGCGCAAAAGGCGGCGACAGCCGTCCCGGGCTTCGTCCGCTCTCACGTCGAGGGTGCGAGCGCGGGCGGTACCGGCGGCGATGCTGGCGTCAACGACGACGCGGAGATTGATTTAGACGACATTGACGTTCCGAGCGCCGTCTTTGGCGGCGTCAAGCGCGACGCGGATGGCCGGGAGCAAAGCGACGCCAAGCGCGCGCGCGCGGAATGAAGGAGGAATGAACGAACGAGCGTACAAAAACGCGCCCAGCCGAGCTTAGCGACGCGAATTGATGATACCTGTTAGCAGTGAACGCGTACGACCACGCGCGTACGTTTATAGATTGATTAAATGAGAAATAGAGCGATTCAAAGTCATCCGCCGAAACCCGCCGGCTCGCTAGTGTCCAAAAACCGGCGCGCGCGTCACGAGCTCGACGAGCGCCGTCCCGACGAAGCCGCACATGGCCAATCTACCGTGCGTCTCCTCCACCATCGCGTTCAAATTCAGCTCCTCCATCGCCGCGAACCCACTCATCCCCTTCTTCTCCATCAACCCCTTCGGGTTCGCCTCGTACTCTTGCGGATTAAACTCAAACGGCGCCACCGACGCCCACCCGATCGCCGCGCAGAGGATCATCGTCCCGATCAGGTGATCCCGTCCGAGCTGTTCCAGCATCGTCGCCCCTTCCGTCGCCTCTCTCGACGCCCCGATGGCGTATCCCGCCATCGCGCACCGTCCGGCGATCGTTTCGTACTCCCACGTCAGCGCCGAGACTGCCGAAACCGATGACGATTCGCTCCCGTCATCCCCTGCCGCCGCCGCCGCCGCCGCCGCTCGCCCGCGACGCACCGCCACGGATCGACGAGACGCACCGCCCGCTCGCCCGAAGACCCGCGTCGTCGTCAAAGTCGTCGTCAAATTCGTCGTCGTCGTCATGTCGTTCGTTCTGATCGGGACGAACCCGCACGAAACTCTGACGACTTCGACGTCGACTTCGATGACGACGACTTCGATGACGACGACGATAAACCCTACGGATTATTTATTTATTTTGTAGACGTGATGGCGTACACGCACATCCAATACGCCAGTCCGGGTCCGGGTCCAGGTCCGGGTCCAGGTCCCCCACCCCCATCACGCGACGGGTGCAGAGAATGAGATCGATACGGTTAAATTGTGGATTATAATACGGGTACTGATACTATATTAAAATAGAGTTAAGTTTGGTTCGGTCGACGCCCGGGTGTTCAAGGGTCCGTTCGTGCCGCGACGACTT
>Ga0181600_10003120_pt1 | contig 12710 bp, 7 predicted proteins | sample 041ome_2_FD_132982 | JGI IMG/M metagenome (GOLD analysis project Ga0181600, IMG submission 132982) | Coastal salt marsh microbial communities from the Groves Creek Marsh, Skidaway Island, Georgia - 041406US metaG (megahit assembly) | ecosystem: Environmental > Aquatic > Marine > Intertidal zone... | reverse complement strand
TTGAATATCACACCGATGTCTTCCGCTGGATGGGATACGGCAAGTCCTTCCAAGATGCGAAGTGCAATGTACACATATCCGGTAGGCAAGGTCCAGCCGGTATCAAACACGTTGTCAACCACAGACTTTCTCCGGAAGCGAGAAACACGATTACGATCGAGAACGACGAAAACAAATGGGGACTTGAACACAGTCTCGAGCTTGTCGACACCTGCGCATTGGTACTCGACATACACCATCACTGGTGCCGTGAAGGTGAATATATACGTCCCACCGACGATAGATTTGCTCGCGTAATTGATTCATGGCGTGGTGTTCGACCTGCGATACACTATTCATACAGTCGCAATGAAGCACTACCTGCAGAATTTGCACACAACACAAAACCTAATATGCATGCATTATTAGAAGCAGGTTATAAAAAGGCAAAATTAAGAGCTCACAGTGATTACTACCCTAACAATAGTGTTAATGACTGGGCACTTTCTTTCTTGCCATATGCTGATATTATGTGCGAATCCAAATGTAAGAACCTAGCCAGTATTGCCCTGCATAAATACAATACGGAGAAGACGAATGAGCTATTTGAACAAAATGTACGGCAGAAACAAGCCAGCCCAGACCCAATCATCATCTGATAAGAATCCAAATAGGGTTACAGGAGGATTAAAAGGTCAAGGCGTAGACCATATTATAATGGTAAGCGAAGATGGTGCTGAAAATCAAATTCCTACACAACGCTATGTTCAAAGTTTAGAAGAACAACTCCGTAAACAGCGATCTGCTATCAACGTTCTAGAACGTAAAATAGCTAGACATACTAAAACATTAGAAAGTTTAGATGCTTTCGTAAGGAGTAGTAAATAATGTATATAGACAGTGGTAAAGATCTAAAAATTGATAAGATTGTAGCACCAACAGTAGATTCTACATTACCAAATGGTAATAAGAGAACACAAGTTCCTGTAAAAAAGTCTACTAATCTTCCAAGAGAAACTAGAGCTATGCGAACAGCTGGTTCTGTGATGAAAGACGGAGCAAAACATGCTTAAAAAATGGATAGATGCAAGAGTTAAAGAACGTACAACTTGGGATGGAGCAGCTTTAATTGCTCTAGGATTAATGGTGTTATTTTTAGCACCTTTAGCAAAGATAGCAGCAGGACTTGCTATTGCATATGGTGCTTGGACTATTTGGAAGAAAGACTAGTTTATGAATATTTGTACACTTACTGATGCAGCCAAGACGCAAATTGATACTATTTGTAAAGAAAATAATGCTATTGCTGTTACCTTAAACATGAAAGGTGGCGGATGTGCTGGCTTTGAATATGACTGGGGTACAATCAGTGATGCTCGAGAAATAGAAGAAGGTGATGAAATAATTGCTACACCAGGCGGCAATAATTTTATTATAGGCGCACATAGCATTATGTTTATGATGGGCACAGTTGTTGACTATAAAAAAGATATAATGGGCTCTATGTTTGACATTACTAATCCTAATGCACAAAGCAGTTGTGGTTGCGGAGTAAGTGTTAATTTCGATATGGATAAATTAGCAATTCCTACAACCTAAAGTTTACTGATAAGTATGTCAGAACTAGCAGGCAAATCCCACATCTGTTTCTTTTCTACACCTTTTTTCTGAGCAAAGACCTTAGCATCACAATTTTCACACACATGAAAGTAATTGTTGCTTAATCGCTTAGGATCCATACTACTCCTAAGCCGTTTAAACACATTATCACAGCTATCACACTTAAATACAGCAACAGTTTGACTACGCTTGTATGTATGTTCTGCACCTAATTTGCTCTTACGTATATGCTTTGTATCAACAGTATATTCTTTTATAAACATATATGTATTTACATTAAGATTATAAAAGCAAACGATAAATATGTTTAGCAATGGTAAATTACCTATTTTGGAGCAAATAATATGGCAAAACAAGACGTAAACATTGGTGTTGAGGGTAATGACGGCACCGGCGATAGTATTAGAGAGTCGTTTCGTAAAGTAAATGAAAACTTCCAAGAACTTTATGCAGTTTTTGGCCAAGGTGGACAGATTGGATTTACAACACTGGGTGATACACCTAATACAATTGAACCTAGTAAAATTATTACTACTAACAGCACTGGTACAGATATAATTTATAGCACTATAGGTAGTAATACTGATTTAGGTGATCAAACAGATAGTGTTTCGGTAGATACAACAAGTGTACCAGGTAAGATTATTTTAACAACTACATTTAGTGCCATAGTAGATGATAATATTGCTCCAACATTTGGTGCTCATGTTGATGGTGGAGGGTTTGCATTAGCTGGAGTTGCAATAACAGAAAGCGCGGCAAACAGTCTTAACAACCAACCAGGTAAAACAACAAATTACTCAATTGATGATCTAGTGATAACTAGAGGGTATGCAGACAGACGCTATATTACAAGCGGACTACCAATAAGAATACAAGCAGAACCTGCTGATAGATCAGGGTATATCAAAACCATAGCAAGTTATTTAGACGGCAATTTGTTTATTCCGGGACACGGGTTTGATAGTGGTGCAAATGGTACAGCATTTATTTTCCAAGCTGAAGATACAGATCCATCTGGCATTACAAGTGGCACAACTTATTTTATTAGATATGCAACAGATGACCAGTTATCATTGTTTAACACAAGAGAAGAGGCTGTAACAGAATCAATTACCGAAGCAGCAGCAACTAGAATTTCAGTGGCAGGAACTATTAGTGCAAATGACACACATACAATTACAGATGCTGGATTCGATAGCACCTTAGAAGGAAACTTCCTTAAAGATGTAGGTATGCCGAGAGAAAGTATTGTTAGACGTCAAGGCGATGACATGACTGGTGCGTTATACTTACATGATCATCCAGGTGATCTAAAAGGCGACGGCACACCTAATGGACCAGTTGATTTACAAGCCGCGACAAAATATTATGTAGACAATACTTCTTATAGTTCACCAACTGTATTAAATGTAAGTACTAATGGTGACGATAGTATGCAAGGTGTTCCTAGTGGTAAAGAAGGAACTTCAGACATTTATGCATTTAGAACAATTAATGCTGCGGCACGTAGAGCTGAAGAATTAATTAAAACAGCTCCAGAAGAACCAGGACCTTATTTTCAAACACTTGCACACACAACAGGAGGAGTAACTACTGATTGTATAGTTGATACTCAAGGTGTAGAAAATGGAGTTGCTCCAATAACAAATGCTACATTAAAGTTAAACAAAGACTTTATTGTTAATGAAGTATCAGCATATATTAGATTTACATATCCTAATTTTACTTATAATGTAGAAACATGCAAAAGAGATTTGGGACTGATTGTTGACTCATTGCGTATAGATGCAAACAGAGGAAACAATGCAAACAGTTTAACAAGAACAGCTGCTGAAAGATATTATTCAAGTGTAAGTGGTAGAATAGCAATTACTACACAATTGAAACAAACAAAAGATGCGTTTAGATTTTTAGGACAACTAATTGATGAGGCTGTTTTACAAAATGCAAAATTAAATACAAAACCTTTAATTGCAACATCAGAGGGTTTAACAGCGTATGATGGAACAAATCCAGCTACAGCAAAAACACAAAGTGATCACGGTTTAGTAGATAAAAATATTATTGAGTTTTTTGATGTAAGTGGCGGACAGGCAACTATTAACGGACAAAGCATTTATGTTAAGGTAATTGATGCAACTACAATAGAACTATTTGCTAACGAAGACTTAACTGTTCCTTTTGACAATAGTTCTTACGGAAGTTATGCTGGTGTAGGTAGTTTCGGATTAAAATACCAAACTAAATTTGCACAAGATACAAGTGGCACTCAAGTCAGTGACGGAGCAGGCGGTGGAGCTGAACCAAATTCGGCGGCTGGCATTGCTAACAATGTAGTGTTATTAAATAACATTATTGAAAATGGTATAGATGTTGGCGCAGACATAGTGTACGGAAGTAGATATTTTTTAACAGTTGATAATAATACAAGCGGATTTATTGATCAGACGAACCCAGATAACGTTGATGCATTACCAGGTAAAGTTATTAAAGGTAAACGGTCAGGTGCTGTTGGTAGAATTATTACATTTAGCCAAACAACAAATGAAACAACATTCTTTATGCAACTACTTGAACCTAAAGAGTTTGATGCCACACAGGACAATGCAACACAAGCACCAGGTGAAGAACTTGAAATGGGTAATTTTGTTAAAGCCAAACAAGTTACAATTAGAGTTGAAACAGGAATTTATGAAGAAGATTATCCAATTAGACTTCCAAATAACGTATCATTAAAAGGCGATGAATTTAGACGAGTAATTATACGTCCTAAACAGCGTGTATCACAAAGTAAATGGGCACAGACTTATTTCTATAGAGATAGAGAATTTGATGGTAATACTATCATTACAACAGGTACACCATTTACAAACCAATCAGGTGAAGTAACTGGATTCTTTGGATTTAACTATCTTACGGATAACACCAGAGGTATTCAAGTTGGCTCTAATGTAAGTAATCTTGGAAAATATAATAAGACAGCATCAATAATTAAAAGCAACAAAGAATTTATTATTGATGAAGTAATTGCATTTATCAACACAAACTTTGTAAACACAGGTTTCTCATATGATGAATCAAAATGTAGAAGAGATAGTGCAATTATTTTAGAAGGCGCAGGTTTTGATATTGCATTTGGTACAAACTACAACGCTGTCACAAATGGTTTAGCATATCAAAGAGCAAATAGTGCATATGTTCTAAGTGATCAGTTCAATGCAACTGTACAAGCAATAACATTTTTAAGAGATGGTGCTCAGACACTAGCAACAAACGGTGGCGGAGATACAACTACAAACACAAGACTACTTGCATACTTCAACGAAATTATTGACATTATTACAAACGGTACGGTCAGTACAGATACAGCAGCTGATGCATTAGTATTTCCTGCGCCGGGTGCATTACCAACTACAGATGCAGATGATGCAGCATCAAGATTACAAGCAAACAGAGATTTTCTTGCAGCAGAAATAGTTGCATTTGTAAATGATAATTCGCCACCAGCAGGATACAATCAGGCAAAATGTTTACGTGATGCAAAATATCTTGTAGACGGACTTACATATGATATTTTATATGGCGGTAACTATGCATCAAGAATTGTTGCAGAAAGTTATTTTGAAGGGGCAACAGCACAACTTCCAGTTGCTCAACAAGCAAAAACTGTCGCGGCTTATCAACACATTAGTGGTGTAATTGATGATGTGATTCAAGGTGTATCTGTAACGCCAACAACAGGTAATACAGAAACCCAAAGCACAACAGGTAATGATGCCACAGCAACAGAAGCAACACAGATAGATACATTAATAACTATTGTTACTGATGTTATTACAGCAAATGGCATTGGCGGATTACCAGCAGAAGTTATGCCTGTAGTAACAAACGAAAGTGCAACTGAGCAAGCAGCGAAAGCGGCAATTGATGCAGGAGCATCTGCACTTATAGATGATGTAATTGATTTTATTGATAGCAACTTCTTGAACTTTGTTTACAACGAAGCAAAGTGTAGAAGAGACACCGGTTACATTGTTGATGGTGTAATTAAAGATTTACAAAGAGGCGGTAGAGAGTTTGCTTTAGAAAATCAAGGTCAATATTATAATGCATATGTTGGTAATGGTTTTGCTGGACAAGAAAACGAAACAGCAGCCGCAATTGGTCATATTAGTACATTAGCTGCACAACTTGTACAAGGCATTGCTCCAACTAAGAGCGCAGGCACAAACTTTGATCCTGACATTAGTCAAGGTCCTTCTTTTACAACTTGGACTACAGATACCATTTACGCTCAAGGAGACTTTGTTGTCCGTGGCACAGGTGGTGGTTCAAGATATTATAGATCTTTAACAGCTCATACCAGTTCATCAGCAGATGAAGTTACAGAAGCAGGAACTGGTAATATTATTCTTACCGAAGACAAATGGATCGAAGTTACATATGATGTAACCTTGATAGGACAATTAATTGACATTGTTCAACTTCCTTTAGAATCTCCATCAACTTACAATCCACCAAAACGTAACGATGAAATGGATGTGTTCTTGATGGATGACGCAACTATTGTACGTAATGTAACAGTACAAGGTCACGGAGGCTTTATGTGTGTGCTTGATCCGGACGGACAAGTATTAACTAAATCACCTTATATTCAAACAGCTTCAAGTTTCTCTTTAAGTGCAAACAAGAAGGCATTTAGAGGCGGAATGTATGTTGACGCTTATTGTGGTAACATACCAATGCGTATACTTGCAAACAGCGGAAACAGTACGGATGTAGGCGTTAGTGGCGGTAATGTTACATTGGATTCATTTAGTATTGCAGTTGAAAGTTTAGATGTAGGCGGTGAGCCGCAAGGTTTAAAACTACGTCTACCACAACTTCCTGCACCATTCTACTTTGAAGGTATACGTTATCAGGTAAATGCAATTTCAAACTATGATAGTGGATTAGGTAGAGCTGTGCTTTACTTAGATCCAAACAGTAACAGTGGAAATGGTTACGTAAAAACAGGAACTGATGTTCCTGGTGATCCAGGTCATGCTGTAGATGATGTTGTACAAGATATATTCTTACAAACAGCAGGTAACAGATCGATTCTTGGTAACGACTTTACACAAATAAACGACCTAGGTTATGGACTTGTTACTAACAACGGTGCGTTCTCAGAAATGGTTAGTATGTTTACATACTACACACATGCGGCATATTATGCAGCAAACGGTTCAGAGATTAGATCACTTAACGGTTCAAACGGTTATGGTAACTTTGGTTTAGTTGCTGAAGGTGCTGATCCAAACGAGATTCCAGATCAAGTTGTAACATCACGTGATACAGGGCAAACAGTAAAAGCATTTACATATTCAACAGGTGGATTTACAAATGCACTAGCTGATACAAGTTTTACTGTATATGATTTTAAAGAGAGACCTTTAAAAAATAGTTTTGTAACTATTGATCATCCTACAGCAGGACCATTAAATTATAAAATTACAAATATTCAAAACCTATCAACTCCAAACAACGATGGAGTTACTGGAGCAGAAGGTTCACCAGTAGCAACAGGAATTAATGCATTAGATACCACAATAGGTGGTGGTAATGGATTTACAGGAACATTGCCTGCTGTAAGTGGAATATTTTTAGATAAGCCACAGAAGTCAGCAACAGGTTCAGGTACTGGCGCAAGATTTAATATTACTATTGCAGGCGGTAATGCTACTATTACACTTGCTAATAGTGGTTCTAATTTTTCAATCAACGATGACATAGTAATTGATGGAGCCGATATAGGTGGAGTTTCAGTAACAAATGATATAACTGTAAAAGTTTTATTGGTATACGAAACAACACAAGGAACATTTAGTAATGATATTTACAGACTAACTATCCAAGAAGGTTCAAGTAATAACGACTTCTTTCCAGACTTACAAGAAGCACTGGCTCATAACAGTTTTGTGGAATATAGACACGGTGAAACATTGATCTTTAATGGTGTTGCCAGCCAAAGTATTACAGAGCGTCCAAGCACAGCTATTAACTTTGATGAAAGTGATCTAACAACTTATCGTAGTACTGGATTTACTACCAAGGACGATCAAAATTTAGACTTACTTTCAACAGAAATTAAAGCTGTATTTGATACTGATTTTAAATATGTAGAATTAGAATTAGATCCGGCAAACAACACAACAAATGCAAACTTAGTTGGCGGTAGTGGAACAATGGGTGCGGCAACAACAGATAATTATATGTCTGTTAAACCTTTATCAAATCCATTAGACGTTACAAGAATAGTACAGGATGCTACTGATCCATTAAACCAAACTATTTTATCTCCAGGTGATGTAGGTTATACTGGTGGTATGATATTTCCATATGGTTCGAGAAAATTACAAATTATAGAATACGGTGCGGTCTTTACCGGAAGTATTAATACACTACTCATAGATGGTCCTACTGGTGAAATAACTATTAACACCAGTACAGCACATAATCTAACTAACGGTGACAAGGTTTTATTTACAGGACTTCAAGGAACTACGCAACTTAACGGTGTAGAAAAATGGGTAGGTGATGTAACATCTAATGAATTTGTATTATATGATGATGCTGGCCAAACTACTGCAACAAATGGTGGATCGTTTGATCCTCATGTTCCTGGAACAGGTACATACACTAAAACTGATAGTAGCTACTACATTAAAGTACAAGCAATTACAGCAGATGATGTAACAGGTGATACAACCAACGACATTGGTACTATTACAACTGACAGAAGTGTATTTGCAGGAATAATAAAAGGAACAACAGCAGAAATTACTGTAGCTATTTCATTACTAAGAGCTACAGGCCATGACTTTACTGAAATAGGTACAGGCGGATTTAACACAAGTAACTATCCTAATGTTTTATTAGGTGAACCAATTGGTGGAGCATCTGCAAAAGCAGGTTACTACACAGATGCTGATGATGCTAATTCATCTCAAGTTTGGGAACGAAGAAAAGGTAGAGTGTTCTTTATCACTTCTGATAATGATGGATTTTTTAGAGTTGGAAAATTCTTTGTAGTAGATCAGTCAACTGGATCGATTACTTTTGCTGGCGAAGTTGGTATTTCAAGAGCTGCATCATTAGGATTCAAAGAAGGTGTTACTATTGATGAATTCTCAAATGATGAACTCTTTACAGACTTATCAGATACCGCTGTACCTACAGAAAAAGCTATTGCAAACTATGTAAGTAGAAGATTAGGACACAATGGATCTGCACAGCTTACTGGAGCAAATAGAATTAACCCGGGATTTGTGGCGCTTAATGGATCAACAGCAATGGAAGCAAACATGGATATGGGTAGTAATAAAATTGCTAACCTATTAGATCCTACAGATGCTAATGATGCTGTAACAAAAGATTACTTAGATCAGGCTGTATCATCTTATGATGAATTTGAAGATCTTAGAAACGTTACAAAGTCTGTTGTAAGTACAGTCAATAAAACAAAACAATTAATTACATACTCAGGAGTAAGAAGAATTGTTGTTGAGCCTGAATCAAGTACATTATTTGATCCAGCTAGTGCAAACCTAGCACTTACTGGAGCAGCTGGTGCGACTGGTACACTTATTGATAGAGAAGCACGTTTTGATAAAGTGAGAAATGAAAATGTTGTTATTTTAACTTATATCCCTGGACCAACTGATTTTACAAATTTAGGATCAGTACAGCAAACAAGTCCAAGTGTTTCAAGTGCAATATTAGAAGCACCGATTGACGAAATTGTAAATGCTACAGAAGCGACAGACAGTGATATAGAATTAACTATTACTAGAGGTGCTTCAAGTTCAGAATGGGATCTACAAATTGCAGACGATACTATTATAGATTCAGATGTTCATTTACCTATAAACAATACTGAATTTACTACGCTAGGTATTACACAGCAAAAACTTAACATGAACAAAGCAACAGCTACAGCTGCAGCGCCGACAGGTACAGAACAGGCGAAACAGGCTACATTAGGTGTTGCAGGTTTTGATAGTGATGACTTTACAGTTACAGATGGTTGGGTAACACTAAAAGAAAATGAAGTTGACTTAGATGATTTACCTACATTAACACAATATCAACTTTTTGGTAGGACTACAAACAGCAGTGGTAGCCCAGAAATTGATACTTATGCAAACGTGGTAGACAAAGGTTTAGGACTAGCAGACGGTGACTTTAGTGCTGTACAAGCATACGGTAACCCAGTTAATGATCCAGGACAAGCATTAGTTAAAACAGGTGCAGGAACATATACAACAAGTGAAATTGCATACAACAACGAAGCAACTAGTATTGCAAAACGTAGAAACGATGGTAGTTTACAAGCAACATCATTTATCATTGGTGGTAATGCGACAAACACAGTATTAAGCGAAAGTTCAAACACACTTACCTTTAGTACTCCTGAAGGTGGAACAATACTTACAGCAATTGGATCTAGTAAACCTGCAATGAACACAGGTGGTGCAATTAATGTTGGTGATACTCCAAGCATAGTTGAAAGTGAAATTCATAAAAACTCACCATACGGTACAGTAGGTGGAGCAGCAGGAAGCACTACAGAAACATCAAGCATAGCATCACGTTGGATGTACACATCATTCATTGAAGCAGCTAACGAACTAGGTGTAGGTGGCACAGGTATAGGCTTAGGTACTAATACAGGATTTAGTGATGGTGGCGCTGACGTTATTACATTTGTAACTGGTGGCAATGTTGAAGCAAGAGCAACAACTGCAGGACTAGAAGCAGATGACTTAAGAAGTTTAACAGCAAATACTAACTTAACTTTAAGTGCAAATGGCACAGGAACAGTTAGAGTAGCTGATACAATGACTGTTACAGGACAAATTACAGGAACTATTGACAATGCTGATAATATTAACATTGATGAAAAGAATGACTCTGTAAACTATCAAGTTACATTTAGTACAGCAAATGGTACAGGTTATCAAAGACAATATATTGATACAGATAATGCACACTTCACATATAACCCTAGCACACAAACATTAAGTGGTGTAAGAGGATTAAGCACAGGTGCAGCAACTACTACAGGTACTATTACAGGTAGATGGAGTCTATCAACAAACTCACGCTTCGAAGCAACATACGCTGACTTAGCTGAGTATTATGAAGGCGATAAAGAGTATGAAGTTGGAACAGTAATTATATTTGGAGGCGACAAAGAAGTTACAATGAGTAACGAACATCGCTCAACAAAAGTTGCTGGTGTTGTAAGTGACCAAAGTGCTTATACTATGAATCAAGACTGTCAAGGCATTAGAACACTTGTTGCACTACAAGGTAAAGTACCTGTTAATGTAATTGGTAAAGTTGAAAAAGGTGACATGTTGGTAGCAAGTGCTATCCCAGGTTACGCGGTTGTAGATAATGATCCTAAAGTAGGAAGCGTTATTGGAAAAGCAATAGGATCAAAAGATGATACCGAAAAAGGAACAGTTCACGCTGTTGTAGGTAGAGTATAATGAATAGAATAAATATACATAGCGAGGAACAAAATGGCCAATAGATATCCTTTAGTAATTGATACATCTGATAATAATAGACTAAAAGAAATACCTAACGGTGATAATCTACTATTAACCGGAAACAGTATAACAGGTGTTATAAATATTACAGCATCAGGAACAGTTACAGCAAACGATGTAATAGTTAGCGGAAATATAACATACCAAGGCAATGTTTTAAATAATATTGCAACATCCGGTGCATACAGTGACTTAACAGGTGTACCTACAGCACTTAGCCAATTTACAAACGATTTAGCATTTAGGTCTTCAGGTGATAATGTAAGTGTGTTTACAAACGATATTGGCTATCTTACTACAGTTGCATTTAATGATTTAACTTCAACTCCTACTACCTTAGGCGGATACGGAATCACAGATGCGGCAACAAGTTTACAAGGTGCATTGGCTACCACAGCTTTACAAGCAGGTGCGAACATATCTACATTAAATAACGATAGTCAATATGTTACATTACCAGATTTACAAAATGGAGTTATTACTGTTGATGTTAATAATTCTGGAGACCTAGTTGGTAGTGTGTTTGCAGATGATTCAACTGTAATGATTGATAGTATATTAGCCGCAGTAAATTTAGATGGAACTATAAGAGGAAATGTTGTACCAAATGCTAATCAACACAATACATGGGACTTAGGTAATGATACCGTAAGATTTAAAGATGCATATTTTGCAGGAGCTGTAAAAGGATCGATCGTTGCATCAACAGCAGCTGCACCAACAGCAAATGCTGATCCTGGGGACACAGGAGAAATAAGATATGACGACAATTACTTGTATATTAAAACAGCTTCAGGTTGGAAACGTACAGCACTAAGCGGAATAGTTTAACGGAGATAACAAATGGCAATAGAAAGAGTAAATGTAGGAACACTAGCAAATGATGGAACAGGTGATGATCTACGTCAGGCATTTGTTAAAGTCAATAATAACTTTGATGAACTAAATGCAAAAGTTACAGGACAAGCTACAGCAACAAACTTAGGTGCAGGCACAGGTATATTTTATTCAAAAGAAGATGGCGTATTAGGACTGAAAAGTCTTGTAGCTGGAACTAATATTCAAATTACTAATGATGCAGATACAATAACTATCTCAAACGAAGGAAGCATTGTTTTGCAAGGGTCAACTGGTGTAGGTGCAATGACTGGACCAAACAGGACTTTAGTTGTACAAGGTGGAAATAATATTTCAACCACAGCATTGCACAATACAATTACAGTAGACATAGATGGAGAAGGTTTAGTTGTTAATGATACATCTCCTCAACTTGGAGGTAATTTAAATGGCGGTAACTTTAATGCAACTAACTTTTCAATAATTACAGCAAATGAATTTAACGGAGCGTTGACTGGAACAGTTGATGGCATTAATATTACAAATCTTTATAACCAACTTTCCAATGTGCTTGGTTTTGATTATGGACAAATTACAGTAAATGCAACTAATGCATTAGATTTTTTAGTATCACAATCAACTCTTTCATATGGAACTGTTGTGTCGCCA
>Ga0181600_10003114_pt1 | contig 12728 bp, 10 predicted proteins | sample 041ome_2_FD_132982 | JGI IMG/M metagenome (GOLD analysis project Ga0181600, IMG submission 132982) | Coastal salt marsh microbial communities from the Groves Creek Marsh, Skidaway Island, Georgia - 041406US metaG (megahit assembly) | ecosystem: Environmental > Aquatic > Marine > Intertidal zone... | reverse complement strand
TCATAATGATTTCCATAAGAAGAGATGGGCCATCCAAAATTTTGAACTAATTCGTCATTTAAATTTAAGAGATTTATCTCATCTCCACCTTTTGGACCATGCTCTGTAGTTAAAATAATACCATTGTTTACCAAATACATACCTTGTTGATTTCTATGGCCTTTTGAGATGATTTTATTTTGTAAAAGTTTTTTATCTATTTTTAAAATTTTACCAAAATTATTATCTAAATCCTGTACCCTATCCCATTGATTGTAATCTCCAATAGTAAGATAAATACTATCTGAGTTTGTCACTATCCTACCACCATTCTGATAACCATTAAAATTCTTAAAAGATGGATAGCTTTTTAAAGATGAATTTACTTTGGCACATATATTATTTTTGTTTGTTTTCATATCTTTAAAAACTAATCCTTTAGTATTAAATTCACTTACAAATATTTCTGTCTGATAACAATTATCACCATAATCTTTGGTTAAAGATACATAAACTTTACCTTCATCAATTTTTATATCTTTAATACCTGTCCATTTTATTTTTTGATCAAAAAGTTTTAATTTTTTAAGATTATTATTCAACTCTTGATAAATAAATTTTTCATTATTTAAATTTTTAATCTGAATTAAAATACTTTTACCTGACGCAAAAAAAACTAGAATATAATTCTCATACAAATCCAAATATCCTTTATTTTTATTTGCATATAAAGATTTTTTTGAATAAAACGGTAATACATATTTTGTCAATTTATAATCATTTTTAAAATTTAAAATGTCTATACTTGATTTACCAAAGTTCATTTGGTTTTTTAAACTTTTATTTTCAAGATCTAAATCTCTGGTATATTGTTTCAAATTTTCATTTTCTATTTTAAGCTTATTTAATTCTCTAAATTTAATCGGTATATAAAAAATGGAATTTTTTAATAAAATTTTTATTTGATTGGGAGTATTATCTTTTATTTTTTTTGAAAAACTATTATTTGCATTTAATAGAGATAAACCAGATATTATTAATAAAAGTAAAAATAGAGAGAATATAATTAAATATTTTTTTTTAAACTGCATATATATTTTATATATTTAATTTATATAAAAAAAAATTATTTTATAATATGAATTCTTTAAAAAACTTGATTTTATTTATGCCTTCAATTGATGGTGGTGGAGTTGAAAAAAATCTTATAATTATAGCAAATTATTTAATCAAAAAATTTCAAAAGGTGACAATAATAACTTATGACAGGAAATTTATTTCAAAATTTAATAAAAAAATAAAAATAATTAGTTTTAAAAAAAATTCATCTGGAGAAAAAAAATATTATAAATATTTTGTGTGTCTAGTTTTGCTCGTGAGAGAATATTTAAAAGAAAAAAAAATTTTAGTTCTTTCGTTCCAAGCAAATATATATGTTTTATTTTTATCCACAATATTAAATTTTAAAACAATTGTTAGATCAAATTCTTCACCAACAGGATGGACAAAAAATTTTATTAAAAAATTTATTTTCAAATTTTTTTTTAAATTTGCAAGTGATGTAATTGTCAATAGCCATGAATTTAAAAAATTACTAGATGACGAGTTTAAGACTAAAAGTGTTGTTATTTATAATCCTCTTAATAAAAAAGAAATCTTAGCCCTTTCAAAAAAAAAAATTACAAATTTCAATTTTTTTAAAAAAAATAACATAAATTTAATTAATGTTGCAAGATTTACTGATCAAAAAGATCACATTACATTACTAAAGGCACTGAACAATTTAAAAAATAAAGTTAAATTTAATTTAATAATCATGGGATACGGTGAAAATAAAAAAAGTATTATTGATTTTATAAAAAAAAATAAGCTTAATAAGATGATTAAAGTAATTGGATTTAATAATAATCCTTATAAATATATAAGAAAATCAGATTTTCTTATTCTAACTTCTATATATGAAGGATTGCCTAATGTTATATTAGAAGCAATGGTTTTAAATAAAGTTGTCATATCATCTGACTGCCCTACAGGACCAAAAGAAATATTAAAAAATGGTAAATATGGTATCTTATTTAAAACAAAATCTGTTGATGACTTAGAGAGAAAATTAGTTAATCTAAAAAGTTTTAATCTTTACAAAATGAAAAAGCTTGCTCAAAAAAGTTTAATAAGGTTTGATTATCAAATAAATAACCACAAATACTATAATTTGATCAAAAAACATTTTAAAAATTAATATTAATATCTTCCAACCAAGCTCTCAAAAAAATAAGTTCTTTTTTTTCAAATATTTTTAAATCAATTAATCTTCTATAAATTTTAAGCAAATTTTCAGAATAGAAACTTATACCTTTTTTTAGATTTAATTTTGATAATTCTTGAATTAAAAAATTACTATCTTGAAACATTGGTATCTCATCAACAAAATCATTTAAAATATTATGTGGATTTCTGTATTGAATTGTAGTCGGTCCATGAAAAAGAATTTTTTTACTATTCAGTCTAAACAAGTATAGTGCAATCAAACCTCTCCAAATATCTGTACATCGCATTGTACATGTAACTGGTAGATACATTAAAGGAAAAGCTTCTTTAAACCAAGTTGTGTTTTGACTATTAAAGGGACTGAGGGATTTGTTTAAATTAAATTTTTTATTTAGAAATTTTATATTTATTTTATCATTTATTAATCTAAAAATTGAATCTACATCAGGGTTATTATCACACACTCCTTGCTGAATATAAAAACTGTTTTTTACTTTAGATTTAGAAACTTTAATTTTGTTATTAAGTTGATCCAAGGGAAGGCCTCGGGGCCATATAAATTTTTTTTTACTCAAAAATAAATCATATATATTAATCCAACCCTTATTATTTATTGTAATTGCATGATGATCTAATTCTCTCTTTTTAAAAAAAGATGTTTTTGGATAGTTATCATCGTCTGTTTCAACAATCACTTTAAAATTTTTCATCGCAATTAAGTATCCAATATTTTTTCTAGCATAGGAGTTTTCAGGACAAATTTTTGAAAAATTAAAATTTAATTTTTTTTGATCTCTTAAAGACAAAAAATTTGTAGAATTTAATTTAAAATCATTAGGTGATTTTCTGTCCCCAATTATAATAAATTCCCATCCATTAATTTTTGAAAATTTTGCTAATCTTCTTAGAATTTTATTTGGTTTATTAATACTGGTAACTACTAAAGAAGCTTTCATGAATAATTTTTTTAATATAAAAGAATATACTTTATAATAAGATTTTAATGCTTAACAATATAAAAAAAATAATAAAAAAAAAGTTAACACTTGAAACTCCTGAGTTAATTTTTTCTAATGACGAAAATGGTAATAAAAATCTAAATCACTCACAAATTCTAAGTTTTGGCAATGATAACCCTGATAAGATATTTTATGTCATAAAAAGAACTCCTGGCACAGGTTTATTTTCAAATGTAGTTTTTGTATTAAACCATCTCCTTATTGCAGAAAAATTTGGATTTATTCCAATTATTGATATGGAAAATTATAAGACTATTTACAGTGAAAAAAAAAAGATTTTTAATACAAATAATTCTTGGGAATATTATTTTAATAATGTTTCTAAGTTTAAATTAAAAGAAGTTTATAGTAGTAAAAAAGTGATAATTACCAGTGATAAATTTTTTAATTTTTTTGAATATGATATGGAAAGTAATATTTTTCAAGGAGTGTTAAATAAGTATCTTAAAATTAAATCTAGATTTAATAAAATTATTAAGAAAATTTATAAAAAAAGTTTTAAAAAAAAAACATTAGGTGTTCACTTTAGAGGAACAAGCTATAAACAATCAGCAGGCCATCCATTCCCGGCAACACCATGCCAAATGATTAATTTAGTAAAAAAAATAATTAAAAATGATCAAATAACTAAAATTTTTTTATCAACAGAAGAAAGAAAATATCTTGAAATTTTTAAAAAAGAATTTCCTGATAAATTAATTTATATAAATAGCTGTTATAGATCGAATAAAAATGATGCTTTTAAAATATACCCAAGAAATAATCATAGATACAAACTTGGAAGAGAAATACTAATTGAAACATTTCTATTATCAAAATGTGATAGTTTTATATATTTAAACTCTAATGTTAGTAGTGCTGCTATGGCTTTTAATTTAAATAAAAATCAGAAAAGATATAAAATTGATAATGGATTTAATTCAAAAAATATTTTTTATGCTATGTTTCTTTGGCATGTAAAAAAAAATTTACCAGAATTTTTAGGAGGATTTAAAAAAAATATAAAAATTCATTCAAGTACTTAAATTAAACTTTCATATAATTTAATTGTTTCCTCCGCACAATTAAACCAAGTAAAATTTTTTACTCTCTCTTTTCCTTTTATCTTTAGATTTTCAATTTTATCATCTGACATGATTGTCTCACTTATTTTATAAGACATCTCTTCAATATTTTCTGGATTAAAATATACAACAGCCTCACCTCCAACCTCGGGTAAACTACTTGTATTACTACATATAACAGGACATTCATTATCCATTGCTTCTAAAATTGGTAGACCAAATCCCTCATACTTAGATGGGTAAACGAGTGCTCTTGCATTATGGTATAAATAAGAGAGTTCTATATCATTACCTTGAATGTTTTCTATTTCATTAATGCTAATATTCAGATTACTTATTAATTTTAATTCAGCTTTTCTAAATTCGCCTCCACCAAAACATTTAATTTTAAAATTTTTTCGCAAGTCATTTGAAACTGAATATGCATTCAAAAATTTATCAAAATTTTTATAACCTATTCTCTTACCAACAAATAAAATATAGTTCTTTTCGTTTTCTTTTACTTTAGACATTTTATCAAATTTTAAATTACTTGCTAAATAAATAACTTTTGTTTTTTTTTCTTTTAAATCATAATAAAAATTTAAATCTTCCTGTGTGCTTTTTGAGATACAAATAATAATATCTGCACTTTCTATTGCTTTTTTTTTAGGTCTATAGTTTTTATCCTTACCATAAAGGTAATGAAATTTTTCGTGAATTAAATCATAAACTGTTAATACAGTTGGAGTTTTATAATTAAACTCATCAAAATAAGTTTTATGAATTATATCAGGTTTATTTTTCTCAATTTTTTTAATCAATTTATTATAATTTACTTTATCAAAAAAATTGTTTTTCAAGGAGGATTTAATTTTTGTGGGTAATTTTTCGAAAAAAATATTATTTAGATCAAATCCATATCCAAATTTTTTATCTAATTTTTTTAAATGATTATTTATGTGAAATGGTGCTGAAATTTGAACTAAGTTTTTTTTTGAAATTTCATCAATCAATGAGCAAAAATATCTAGATGGGCCGCCAAATCTTTGATTTAAGAATATTTGATGATCATATAAGATATTCATTGTATTTAAATATTAACTTTCAACTGGCTCGCAAATGATCCAATTCATCGTTGCAGGACGACTTTCTGACATTAATAGCCATTTTTCATCATCATTAAATTTATCAAGAATTTTAAATTTAGAAAACTGCCTATTACCAGTATTAATAAATGTAATTTTAAAATGCTTTTTTAATCTTTCTAAAAATTCTTCATTTTGACTTTTTGTTAAATAAAAATGGTGTAGTTCTATAATTAAACAAGAATTTTTAATTAAGCTTAAATTTTCCTGATTTAATATTTTAAATTCATCTCCTTCAATATCAAATAAAAATAATGATTTGTTTAATTCTACCTTATTTTTTATTACTTCAAAAAAGTCTAAATCCGCTTTGCCAAAAATATCAAAATTTTTATTTATTGAATTTAAATTAAAATTTTTCTTTATTATTTCTCTATTTTTTTTTTCTAACTCAAAACATAATGAATGCTCAAATAAGTTTGCAACTCTTGATCCTATTGCATGATATCCTTCACCAGCTCCAATGCTCATAAAATAGTTTAAATTATATTTCTTGCTTAGTTCAAAAATTTTTTCTTGAACTTCCTTCTCATAACAGCCAAGTAATTGAGCTGGCTTAGCCAAAAAAAACTCTGACGCATAAATAAATTTTGAATCTTTATAAATTCCATCAATAATTTTACCATTTGTAAATTCATTTAGCTTTTTGGACAAATATATTCTCTTTTTTTGAATTGGATCTTTAAATTTTATATTTAGTTTAATTTTTGATAAAATTTGGTTAAAGAAAGAAATTAACCCATATCTTTTATAAGACTCATGATATTTATTAAAATAATTTTTCATTAGTTTAAGAAATATTATAAATTTTTTCTTTTAAATACCATCCAAGAGATTTCTGAATACCTTTATCAATATTCATAAATTTTTTATAATTGATTACCTTTAAGATTTTTTTATTTGATCCATGGGTTTTTAGCACATCCGCCTTAACCATCGATCGATATTTAAGTTTAAACTTCCAATTTCTTTTAAAATTTTTAATTATTTCATTAATATTTACAGGATTATTTGAGCAAATATTATAAACTTCATGTTTTCGAATCTTTTGCACAAAAAGTTTATTTAATATTTTAACTACATCACCAACATAAGTAAAATCTCTATCGTGATTACCAAAATTATTTACATACATAGTTTCTTTTGTTTTAAGAGATTTAAATAGTTTAAGGAAAAACATGTCTGGTCTACCCCATTCTCCATAGACGGTGAAAAATCTTAAACCTATAATTTCAGAATTGTTTTTTTTAAAAAAATCTTCAGCAATAATTTCATTTAATTTTTTTGTAATTCCATAAACATTTTTTGGATGTAATTTTTCTTTTTCATTTAGTGGAAAATTATTACTTTCTCCATAAACTGAACTTGACGAGGCATAAAAAAATTTTTTCGTATTTTTTTTCAAAACTTTTAAGAAATTAATAAAACCGAGGATATTTACTTTTAAATATTTTTGAGGATTTACTAATGAATATCTCACACCTGCTTGTGCTGCAAGATTAATTGAGATATCAAATTTTTTTTCACCAGCATATTTTTTAAATTTTTTGTAATCACAAATATCTATGTTACTAAAATAAAAATTTTTTTTCTTTTTTAAAATATTTAATCTTTTTTTTTTTAATTTTACTGAGTAATAATCATCGAAACAATCAATACCATACACTTTATTTTTTTTATTCTTAAGAAGATGTTCTGCTAAATTATAACCAATGAAACCTACAACACCTGTTATGAATATCTTCACAATTTATTATTTTTCAAAGTTTTTTAATTGTTTTTGAACTAAAATTTTTAACTCATTAGAATTTAAATATTTTTTATTTTCATAGCTATTATATGAACTTGCAAAGTTGTTAATTTTCTTATTAATAGTTTTATCACCTAGAGGGTAAACTATAAAAAAATTTTTAAAAGTTTTACAATTTTGAAAATCTCCCGCCGAAAGTAGTTCCTCATGCAATTTTTCACCTTTTCTTATACCAATAATTTTTATTTTTTTATTTGGATTTATAGATTTAGCGAGTGTCATAATGTTGTAGGATGGTAATTTTGGTATAAATACCTCTTTTCCTCTCATCTGTTTTAAACAGCTTAGAACAAGATCACTAGCATCATCAAGTGTTATGTTAAAACGAGTCATTCTTTTATCCGTAATGGTAAAAGGTATTTTTTTGTCTAAGTTTTGAGATAAAAGAAGAGGTATGACTGAACCTCTGCTGCCCATCACATTTCCATACCTTACTACGCTAAACTTACATTTCCTTCTTCCTTTAAATATATTAGCTGAAATAATAAGCTTTTCTGCAGTAAGTTTTGTTGCTCCGTAAAGATTAATTGGAGAAACAGCTTTGTCAGTACTTATTAATAAAGTTTTGTCTATATTTTTTTTTATACAAATTTCTATTATGTTTTGTGTACCTAATACATTTGTTTTTATAGTTTCAAATGGATTATACTCTGTAGTAGGTACTTGTTTTAAAGCAGCAGAATGTATTACCACATCAATGTCATCATGCATTGCCCAATCCAGCCTTGATTTATCTCTCACATCTCCAATATAAAAACGAAATATCTTTGGATTTTTTTTTACAAATTCTTTTTCTTTTAACTTTAATTGTTTAAATTCATCTCTACTAAAAATAATAATTTTTTTTGCTAATTTTTTTTTAATTAGTACTTCTATAAATTTTTGACCAAAAGAACCTGTTCCACCAGTAATAAAATAATTATTTTTCATATTTTATAATTTAATTTAATTTTAATATATCATCACATTTTTTAAGGTCTGCTAAATCATGTGACACATATATGATAGTTTTATCATTTTTTAAATCAATTAATCTTTGTAAAATTCTCTCTTTAGTTTCATAATCTATATTACTTAAGCTTTCATCTAAAATAATTAATTGAGAATTTTTGTATATCGCTCTTGCTAAACCAATTCTTTGTAGCTGACCTCCAGAAATTTTACTACCAAATTCACCAAGTTTTGAAAATATTCCATCTTCTAAATCATTTCTAAAATTTTCTAAATTTGAAACCGTTAAAGAAAGTTTCAAAAGCTCTTTATCGTAATCTTTATTATCATTAAGAGTTATATTTTGAACAAATGAAGTATCAAAAATAAAAGTATTTTGCTGAACATATGCTACTTGATTAGACCATTCTTTGCCAAAATTATTTATATTTTCATCATCAATTTTTATATTACCTTTTGAAGGTTTGGTTAATCCTGAGATCAAATCTACTAATGTTGATTTACCACATCCACTAGGTCCTGTGATACCAAAAAAAGAGTTTTTTGAAATATTTAATGATATATTTTCCAATATTTTTTTTTCTCCATAAGAATATGATATGTTATCAACAGTAATTTTTTTTTTTAGAATTGGCTTGTTTGTAATTATTTTCAATTCAATATTATTTTTTTCATATATTTGTTTTATCTTTTTAAGTGGAGCAGAGGAATAACTTAAATTTTGGTAGGCATTTACAATTGCAACAAATACTGGAAAAACTCTTAAACCAACAAGAGTATACACTGTTAGATTTAAAATTACCTCATTTAATCTATATCCATTTAAATGCACAAAGCTAATAAAAGAAACAATGATCAATATAATAAATGTCTCTAAAAATAATTTTGGAATCACGGTCAATATTGATCTTCTCATACCATTGTTTGCTAATTTTATTGACTTTCTTACAAAAATTTTTTGAAACAAATCTAAATAATTATATGTAGATAATTCCCTATATCCATCAAATGTTTGTTTGATGGATCTTAAAATATCTTTCGTGTAGATTTGTCTATCTAGCCCTAATTGTTTTAATCTTTCATTAAAAATTAATTTAAAAACTATAAATAAAATTATTAAAAAAATAGAAATTATTATTGATATTTTATAATTATACAAAAATAATAAAATTGTGATTAATAAAATTATCAATAAATTTAATGTCATAGTTAATAATGGAGACACAAATTGAGCAACAACCAATCTAGACTCAATATTTATATCTCTTAAAATTTCATTACTATCTATATTTCTTAATTTTTCATAATCACTGTAAAGATATTTTTCGAATGTTTTTCTTTGAATATCTAAACTAAGATGCATCATAAAAGCAGATGCAAATTTTGTATAAATTAAAATAAAAATATTTTTAAATAGAAAGGCAAAAAAAATAATGCTTAGCAAAAAAATTATTGGATAATTACTAATATCAAAAAGTTTTGTCAAAAAATTACTTCTATTTTCACCTGGTGAATCTGTAAAAATTATTTCTAGTAATGGCAATATTGCACCAATACTTAAAAATTCTAATAACGAAATTAGAGTCATAAGAAACAAAATAAAAACTAGTTTATTTCTTTGATTTTCACTTAAAATTTTAAAAATATTTTTCACTAATTGTTTTTTTTGTATCTTAATTCAAAATATTTATTATCTTATTTTTAACTTTTGTTTTTTTAAAAAAAACATCAAATTTCTTGTGATTTACCAATAAAATTATAGATTTTGCTTCATAAATTTTTTTATAATCTTTTAGATTAATAATCTTCTTATTTAAATTCTGTTCCAAATATGGATCTAATCCAAAAATATTAGAGTTAAATTGCCTAAAATACTCAAAAATTTTAAATGATTGTGAATTTCTCATATCAGATACATTTTTTTTATATGTTAGCCCAGCAAAAATTATCTTATCTTTTTTATAATTAATTTTATTTTCATTAAGCTTTTTTTTAATTTTTTTAATTAAAAATTTTCTCATATACTCATTTGTACTTCTGCCAGCCAATGTTACTCTGGTCTTAAAGTTGTTTTTTTCTGCAATATGAGAAAAATAGTAAGGATCCACAGGCAAGCAATGACCACCAACTAATCCAGGATTATACTGGACAAAATTCCATTTAGTAGAGGCTAATTTATAAACTTGATTAAAATTTAATTTTAATTTGTCACAAAAAATATAAATTTCATTCATTAATGCTATGTTTATGTCTCTTTGAATATTCTCAATAACTTTGGAAGTTTCAGTTTCTGGAATATTTTGACTGACTATCAAATTTTTACACAAATTTTTGTAAACTTTAATTATTTCTTTTTTTTTTTTTTTGTTTGGAATTGCTATAATTTTGTTTATTTTATTTAAAGTGTGTTGATTATCCCCAGGATTAACTCTTTCAGGACTATAACAAACAAAAAATTCTTTTTTATTATATTGTAGGTTAGAGAACTTTTCAATTATGGGTATACAGATATTTTGGGTAGTACCAGGATAAACTGTTGATTCAAATACTATTATATCCTTTTTTTTTAAAGCTTTTGCAACTATTTTACATGCTGAAATTAAAGGACTTAAATCAGGCTTTTTTTTAATATTTATTGGTGTTGGTACGCAAATAATATAAAAATTAAATTTTTTTAAATCTTGTTCTTTGAAAGTTAATTTTGTTTTTCTGATTTTTTTAAGATCAGACTTGTTAAATTCTTTTGTCCTATCAATTTTTTTTTTTAAATCTATAATTCTTTGTTTGTTTATATCAAAACCACAAGTTTCAAACTTTTTTGAAAGATTTAAAAGTACTGGAAGACCAACATAACCCAGACCAATAACACAAGGTTTTATATTCATATTAAAAAAAGAACTCTACTATATGTTAAATGATTAATATTCAAATATTAATTTAATATTATATTGCCTTTTTAAATAATTAATTAATAATAGACAATATGAGCAAAAAATTAACTTTTATAGCTGAAATAGGACTAAACCATAATGGAAATTTTGATTTATGTTTTGAACTAATTAAACAAGCGAAATTAGCTGGAGCAGATATAGTAAAATTTCAATTAGGCTGGAGAGACAAACCAAATGAAATAAATAGATTTGATAGAGAAAGAATATCTAAATTAATAGAGTGGGCAAAATATTTTGAAATAGAATTATTATTTTCAATTATATCAAAAGAAGCCTGGAATATGATTAAACCATTTAAATTTACAAAATTTAAAATAGCTTCAAGAACAGTTAAATATGACATTGATCTGGTAAAAAAAATTCTAAAAACTAAAAAAAAAACAATAATTTCTCTAGGTATGTGGAATAAAAAAAAACTACCTTTTCCTAAAAATAAAAATATATTTTATCTATGGTGTGTATCTAAATACCCCTGTGAGCCTAAAGATTTGAAAAAATTACCTAAAAATTTTAATAAATCTCCATATTATGGTTATAGTGATCATTCAATTGGTATAGAAACATCACTTTTAGCAATTAGTAGAGGTGCAAAGATCATAGAAAAACATTTTACCTTAGATAAATCTAGTACAGTAATAAGAGACCATGCTCTCTCAGCGACACCATCTGAATTTAAATTTATGGTTGATATTGGTAGAGATATATTCAAAAAGATAAACATGGGAATTTAATTTAACCTGTAACAAAATTATTTCATGAAAAATCTCAGAAAATTAGCAATCAAAAACCTTAAAGGTAGTGATGAACAAATGAGAGTTTCTTGGATGCTCAAAAATATGAATAAAAATAAAACTTTTAAATATTTACTTAAAAATGAAAAATTGGGAGATCAAAATGCATTGCTAAAATCACTTCGTGAAAAATACAAAACTTACAGAAGTCAATGGAGAGATAATCCTAAATTTGCCATAAAAAACCATTTAATTGGAAATAAATTTAATGAAAGTGATATTAGACCCCTATGTATAGATATTGAGACGGCCTCTGTTTGTGATTTAGCCTGCCCTCATTGTTATAGACAATTCATTGCTACTCCTGACAAAATTATGTCAAAGAAACTTGCATTTAAGATTATTGATCAGGCATCAAAATTAAATGTACCATCAATGAAATTTAATTGGAGAGGTGAGCCTTTGCTAAACCCCTTTTTACCAGAAATAATCGATTATGCAAAAAAAAAAGGTATTTTGGAGACGATTATAAACACCAATGCAACTAAATTAGATTTGGATATGGGAAAAAAAATTATTTACTCTGGTTTAGATTTAATGATTTATTCTTTTGATGGTGGAACAAAAAAAAGCTATGAAAAGATGAGACCAGGTAGATTTAAAAAAAATAATTTTGATAAAATTTATAAGAATATCTTAGATTTTTACAATTTAAAAAAAGAATTAAAATCAGAATTTCCACGAACAAAAATACAAATGGTCTTAACTGAAGAGACTCATGAAGAACAAGATGAATATTTTTCATTATTTAAAGATATAGTTGATGAC
>Ga0181600_10003110_pt1 | contig 12732 bp, 6 predicted proteins | sample 041ome_2_FD_132982 | JGI IMG/M metagenome (GOLD analysis project Ga0181600, IMG submission 132982) | Coastal salt marsh microbial communities from the Groves Creek Marsh, Skidaway Island, Georgia - 041406US metaG (megahit assembly) | ecosystem: Environmental > Aquatic > Marine > Intertidal zone... | reverse complement strand
CGCAGCTTCGCCGCGCCGGCTCGGATGAGCTCAGGGTCGGACCACGCGTTCGCGACGCTGGCCAGCGCGCGCGCGCGGTGCGCCGCGACGAGGTCGACTGTTTCGCAGTCGACCTCGTCGCCGTCGCGTTCAGCGGCGGACGGGTCCGCGGACCCCGCCGGCGGCTCGGGCGGCGGCGGCGGGTCGACGACGACGAAGCGCACGAGCGCGGGAAGGACGCGGCGCGGCGACGGCTTCCTGACGAGGAGCGCGTCCGACAGCGCGTGCCTGGTGGTGTCGCACGTCCAGAACCGCTCCGCGAAGGCGAGTCGAAGCACGCGCTCGGCCGCGCGCCAGGCGAGGGATTTCGCGTCGCACGCCTTGAGAATCGCGAAAGCCACCTTCTCGGCGGCGTGCGCGTCTGGCATTTCGCGCGTCAGACGTCGCAGGTTTCGCGTTCGGCGCGCCGCGCGCGCCACCGCGGTCGAGTCGCCGGGTGTGTCGAAAACGATTCCGGAATCGTGGCGAGTCACCCACTCGATCAGCGCGTCCGCGACAGCGGCGGCGTCGCCTCGGCGCGCCATCGCCGAAACGGCGCGCGCGGCGACGACGACGGCGGCGGCGCAGGTTTCCTCTCCGCCGAGCGTCTCGTCCGCGCCGCCGACGCTCGGCGGACGCGCCTCCGCCTCCGTCGCCGCCTCGATGAACTGCGCGGCGACGGTTCGCGCGAACGCCGCCGGGTGCAGCGCCGCCGCCGCGAGGGAGTGCGCCCCGGGCGCGAGCTCGCACCGGTCCGCCGCGGAGATGAGCGCGCGGCAGTCCTCGTCCGCCGCGGCGAGGTCGGCGTCACAAAACCGCGCCGCGGAGCAGAGCTTCCCGGCGGCGCCGGTGGCGACGGCGCGCCCCAGCGCCTCCGCGGCTTCCGTCGCCACCGCGCGCTGCGCGTCGGGGTCCCTGAGGGCGCGGCCCACTGAGGTTCGGCTCGGGGACAGCGCGGGGACCAGCACGCGAACGGCCAACGAGGGAGGCATCGCGTCGAGGATGTCGTCGTACAGCCGCGTTCTCCGCTCGGACGTCATGCACGGAAGCCACGCGGGCGCGACGAGGTGAAGCATCTGCTCCCCCAAGGGCTCGAACCCGTCCCACACCCGCGCGGGGGTGTGTGCTTTCGCGGAAGTCGACGCCAGAACAGCATCCGTGAGCGCGGTGAGCGACGCGAGCTTGTCGGGGAAGAGGGTTTTCTCCGCCTGCGCGTCCGTCCCGCGCGTCGCAGAGGATGACGCCTCATCCGCAGATCGTCCCGGAGTGCCTTCCTCGCTTCCACCACCAAGCGGAAGCACGACGCGTCGTACCGCCTCGAGGGTCTGCTCCACCTCACCCGGGTGTTTCGCGTCGATCAGAGCCTCAGCCGCCGCCCGGTAAAGCCGCGCGGCGACCGCCGAACCCTCGTCCCCGCGCGCCATCTATCCAGCGCGCCCGACGATCTGAGGCAGTGCGTCGCGTTTCGTGCTCGTTTCGCGCGCAGCACTCGCGTGAACGAAAACGTCGTGTGCTCGCCGACGTTTCCGTGCACTGAAGAGTCGCCGTCGCCATAGCCACGCGCGCGCCGCACGCGGTTCTCGAGGTCCCGCGGCCGCTCCCGTCCATCTCAAGCGCGCTGCCCCCGACGCACGCGCGATGGGGGCCGACCCCGCCCCCCTCGATCCGGGGGCGCTCACCCCCGAGCAGGTGCGAAAGTTCCAGACGGATGGGTTTTTAGTTCTGGAGCACTTCGCGAGTCCCGAGGAGGTGGCGTCCATGCTCTCCCGCGCGGACGCGCTGGTGGAGGACTTCGACACCGCGAAGCACCCGCGCTCGGTGTTCAGCACGAAGGACCAGAAACGCACGAGCGACGCGTATTTCCTGGACAGCGGCAACCACGTGTCCTTCTTCTTCGAGGAGGATGCGTTCGCCGAGGACGGCGCGCTGAAGCAGCCGAAGCGTCTGTCCATCAACAAGATGGGACACGCGCTGCACGACCTGGACCCCACGTTCGCCGCGTTTTCCAGGAGCGCCAAGATGAAGGCGCTGACGCGATCGCTTGGCATGGCGCGCCCGACGCCGGTGCAGTCCATGTACATCTTCAAGCAGCCCTCCATCGGCGGCGAGGTGTCCGCGCACCAGGACTCGACGTTCCTGCACACGAGCCCGAAGCCCACCTGCGTGGGGGTCTGGGTCGCGCTCGAGGACTGCACCACCACGAACGGGTGTCTGTGGGCGCTGCCCGGGAGCCACGGCGAGCCCGTCAAGAAGCGCATGCTCGTGGACAGGCAGGAAGGCGGAGGGCCGGAGACTGGCTCCATACGATTCGAGGGCGAGTATCCGGATTGGCTCGGCGACGACGCCGTCAAGAAAACGTTTACGCCGCTGGAGACCAAAGCCGGCACCGCTGTGCTTCTGCACGGCGAGAACGTGCACTACAGCGCCCCCAACCGGTCGCCGGTCTCCAGGCACGCCTACAGCGTGCACTTCATCGACCAGGGCGTCGCGGCCTGGGACGACGCCAACTGGCTCAGGAGGAAAGAGGGGTTCCCGTTTGAGCCGCTGTAGAATGTTGAGATGAAAAACGTTTTCGGAAAGAGCGAGACCACACGCGTTTATGCGTCTGTGAGATCACACGTCGTCGTTCGTTCGCGGTGTACCACCCCCCTCGTCTTCCTCGCCGAGGAGGGGTTAAAAAACAACATCCTCCTCGAGCGCGTGTCTTTGTCTTCAGTCGAAGGAGTAGTAGTATCCGTCGTCGAAGTCGGCTTCGTCGAAGTCGGCTTCTTCGTCTTCTTCGTCTTCTTCGTCTTCTTCGTCTTCTTCGTCTTCTTCGTCTTCTTCGTCGAACCCGTAAAAGCGAACGATGGTCTCCAGCAGAAGATTCGATCTGCGGCTTCGCCCGGTTTTATCGTCAGGATGGCAGTTCGGGCAACCGTTCGCGCGCGCCCAGTGGTACACGCCGAAGTGGCCGTTGTTACGCGCGCTCGCGCACGTCCGGCGGTCCCACGGGCAGCCGCGCACGCGCAGCCACTCGAGCGTCTCGAGGTTGCCAGTCCGCGCCGCTTCCGCGCACGACCACGCGTCCCACGGGCAGCCGCGCTCGCGAGCCCACTCCAGCATCCTGAGGTTTCCCTTGTTCGCCGCCCACGCGCACGTGCGTCGGTCCCACGGGCACGAGATGCTCCGCAGCCACATCAGCGCGTCGAAAGAGCCGCCCCTCGCCGCGTGCTCGCACACCCGCGCGTCCAGCGGGCAGCCGCGCGCGTGCAACCACCGCAGAACGTGGAGGCGGCCGCCGTCCGCGGCCAACGCGAAGGTCCACTCGGTCAAGGGGCACCCCGTGTCGTGCGCCCACCGCAGCACGTCCATGTGGCCGTTTTGCGCCGCGAGCCAGCCTATTTGCTCGTCCCACGGGCAGCCGTTTTCGCGCAGCCACTTCAACACCTTAAGGTGACCGCCCCCCGCCGCGCTCCAGGACGTCCGCTCGTTCCACGGGCAGTCGTTCGCGCGAGCCCACCTGAGAATCTCCAGGTGACCACCGAGTGCCGCCGCTTCGCACACCACCGCCTCGTCCAGACGACCCCGCCGAAGTTGATTCTGCAGCGTGCTCAAACACCCCGTCTTCGCGGCGCAACAGCTGCACGTCTTCTCCGATATCTCGCGCCCGGTGTTGTCCACCGCGTCGCGCATCGCATGGCTCACCGCTCGAACCCGCGCGAGGTCGACCAGATCCGGCAAGTTGTCGCTTCCGAGGATCTTCATCCTGAGCTCCAGAGGAAGGTCCTCGAGGTTCATCGTGGCCGCAGCCGGCTCGTGCGCAACCTCGAGGGCCGCAAAATCTTGCTGGAATGTGCGCACCGCGGCGCACATTCGGCGACGCGGCCGAGCGCGGCGAAGTAACATGTCGGCCGGTCGTGTCGCTCGCTCGCGCCGCTCGCTGTGGTCGGGCTGAAAACATGTGTGAAACGAAAGTGAAGTGACGGAAACCACGACGGTCTGACTTCCCGCGTGATTTGCCGCAGTTGCACGGCACGTGCACGGCACACGCCAAGAATGGGCCTTCTCGGCTGGCACTTCGCCCGCGCCTCGCACACGCGAACATCACGATGGGCGAGAAGAAGGAGAAGAAGGAGAAGAAGGAGAAGAAGGAGAAGAAGGAGAAGAAAGAGAAGCGCGACAGGGACGACGAGGATGGCGAGACCGCGAAGAAGCCTCGCGTCGAAGATTCGGCCGCCGCCGCCGCCGAAGGCGACGAAGACGACGCGCCGATGAAGTTTAAGTCCGCCGACGGCAAGACGAAGTCCGGCTCAACTCCCGCGCCGCCCGCGCCGGGGACGTTCCCCACGTCCTCCACGAAGGTGTACATGGGAAACCTCGCGTGGTCCATCGACGAGGCGGCCATCGGCGAGGCGTTCGCCGACTGCGGCGAGGTGTTGAGCATCAAGTGGTTCGAGGAGAAAGAGACCAAAAAGTTCCTGGGCGCCGGCGTGGTGGAGTTTGACTCCACGGAAGCCGCGGCGCGCGCGGTGGCGGCGGCCGGGCGCCAGGTGCACAACCGCGAGACCAAGATCCGCGCGTGGGAGGAGCGCGGGAACACCGGCGAGGAGAAGCGCGCCGCGAAGGCGGCCAAGTTCGAGGTGAAGCCCATGGGCCCGAAGCCGGCGGGGTGCTACACGCTGTTCATGGGCAACCTGAACTTTGCCATCGACGACGACGAGATGTACAAGTTCTTCAAGGAGGGCGCGGATGCGGAGATGGTGGCGGTGCGGTGGCTCACAAACAAGGAAAGCGGCGAGTTCAGGGGCGTCGGGTTCGCGGACTTCGCGGACGACGAGAACCTGGACCGAGCGGCGACGCTCAACGGGAAGCCCTGCATGGGGCGGCCCATCCGCATGGACTGGCAAGCGCCCAAGTGATCGCGCAAGACGTCTACGTAGATAATAACATTAATACACACGAATACGCCCATCGCTTACGCGTCGCCATGGTCTATGGGTGTCACCTGCGAGGACCGCCTTTCGCGTCCGGCCACGTGGGCGGCGGAAGAAACGGGAACGGCGCCGCGGACGTCGCGTGCATGGATTCCCCGAGCGCGCGCAAACCCCCCGGAGGCGAATGGCGTTCGTCTCCCAAACGCGCGCGCCTTTCTTTTTCGTCTCCGTCTCCATCATCTCCGTTTCCGTCTCGTCGCGACGCGTAATCGTCCAGCTCCTCGTCCGCCCAGGCCTGCCACCCCCCGACGCTCCACGCGGTCCACGCCCACGGGTTGGCGGGCACGCGGAACGCCGCCAGCTGCTCCAGCGCGCTCGCCTCCGCGCGCGGCGCCGTCCTCGGCACGCGGTGCGCGGCGGCGAGGACCTGGAACGCCGGCAGGTACAGCAGCGAGCCGTAGAAGACGCGCCGCGCGTTGGCGACGTTCGGCCGGCGGTAGAACACCGCCGAGCTCAGCGCCATGGGCATGGCCAGGATGCCCGCCTCGTACGCGAATGGCGGCGTCGCGAGCCCGCACGCCACCGCCGCGAGCCCCAGCGGGAGCATCGCCGCCGCGTTGCGCAGCGCCACCGCCGCGACCCGGCGCCCCGAGCGGTCGAACAGAGGGTGGCTCATCATGCGGTACCCGCCGCGCACGTAGTCGTCGCGCGCCATGAACGCCAGCGCCATGAAGTGCGGCATCTGCCAGAAGTACAGCGCGGCGGCGAGGATCAAACCAGCGGGCTCGACCGCGTCCCGAGCCGCGGCCCAGCCCATCAGCGGCGGCACGGCGCCCACCAGCGCGCCCACCCACGTGTTGATCCAGTGCGCCTGCTTCATCGGCGTGTAACACAGCGCGTACGCGGCGATGTTGGCGACGCCGAGGTTGGCGGTCAGGGCGTTGCACTGGGTGCGCAACAGCACGTACCCGGCGATGCCCGACACGACGCCGAACGCGAGCGCGTGCGCGCGGGAACACCGCCCCGCGGGTAACGGCCTTCGCATCGTTCGCGCCATCTTCCCGTCGTTTGTTTTTTCAAACACCTGATTGAACGTGTTCGCGCTCGCCGAGCAAAGGAACGTCCCCAGGCTCACGACGCCCATCTCCCGCCAGTCCACGCGCTCGCCGCTGCCGAGCGCGTACCCAGTCGCCGCCGTGCTCACCACGAACACGCTGAGCTTGAATTTCGAGAGGTCTTGGTACACGCGCAGCCGATCGAGCGCGGCGCGAATCGCGCCGACGCGAGCGACCGATCCCGGAGCCGACGGGGACGAGGCGGCTATCCCCGCCGCGACCGCGGCCGCGCCCGCGGTGGAGTTGGCCGCGGCCGCGGGAGAGAGGCCCATGCGCGCGCGTTGCACGACCGTCGTCGGCATGGACGCGCTCGCGATCGAAGAGGACGTCGAGGACGACTCCGCGCGGCGCGCCGCGCGTGCCCACGGCGTCGACGCGATCGAGGTCCCTCCAAACGTCGGGGGTTGGGCACCGCGCCACGCGTGCGCAGTCGCCGGGGACCACGCGCAGGTCCCCGCGCGGCTCCACGCGCGCGTCGCCGCCTCGGCCAGCGCGCAGCCCTCGCGCGCTGCCGACCGCATCGCGGACGCGCTTGTGCAGTGGCGAGGACGAGGAAGAGGCGGGGGAGGAGGTGACGTTGGTCGTGGTTTCGACACTCTCGAGCGCTGGCACGCGGCGGAAATCTGAAAATTTCGGACCGCGAGAAGTTTGAGAAACGCTCGGCGCACAGATTCACATCACAAACTGACCGCTACGTTCATCAGTCGTAGCTCCCCGGCCCCGGCGTCTGCGCCCCCCTCCCCCCCGCGCGCCCCGCGTTCCCGAACGTCGCGACGGGTGCCGTGCTCTTGGTGCTCTGCACCATGCGCCCCGTCCCCCCGAACGCCGTCGGTCCGAGCGCCGCGGGCCCCGGGCTCTCGCGCCCGAAAAACACCTTGCTCTGCTCCTTCCCCAGGAACACGCGGTTGGCGCCGTCGCGGGTGCTTGTGCCGAACCCGAACTCGGGCTCCGTCTCGCGGTACGACAGCGTCTGCACGCCCACCGAGTCCGCCGCGGGGTACTGCCCGGCGCCGGGCAGCCGCTTCGCGCGCTCCACGTAGTCGTACACCAGTCGCTTTTCGGCGCCGACGGAAAACGCGGGTTCCGTGCGCCGCGTCGAGAGCGGCTGCGCGCCGACGCCGTTCTGCGTCGCCGAGTTGGCGTAGGCCGCCGGGCCGGGCGACTCCATCCCGAACCGCACCTTCGCGGCGGCCGCGCTGATGAACACGCGCTGCGCGTCGTCGCGGGTCGCGGTGCCGAACCCGAAAGCCGCCTGGTTGATGGCGTTGGAATCCATCGACCGGCCGATGCTGGAAGGCGCCGCGTACGAGCCGGGCCCGGGCACCTGCGGGTTGCGCCTCGCGCGCGCCGCGCTGGGCTGCAGGAACCGGGAGGCGGTGCCGAACGAGAACTTAGGGGGATTGCCGTTCTTGGACGAGTTCTGCGTCCCGAACCCGCTCTTCATGTCGTACACCGCGCCCGGGCCGAGCTTACCGAAATCCGCGCGGCAGTGGTCGACGGAGATGAAAACGCGCGCGAGCGCGTTGCGGTCGGCGCTGCCGAACCCGAAGACCGGCGCGGACGCCTTGCGCGAGTCGTGCTGCACGCCCAGCATCGAGCGGCCGGACGCGGGGGGGGGGCGGGACGTCGGGCGGCGGACCTCGGGCATGGTCGGTCCTCAGGGCGGATCGTGGTGAACTCAGCAATCGACGCGAAGGGTTGGTGTGCCAAATTTAGACGAGACCCGCGTCACGGGGAAACGCTCCGTCTCGGGTTTCGCCTCGTCGCTTCTCGTGAGCCCGCGCGCGCGAAGTCGAGACCCGACGACGAGACGTTCGCGCGTCGAGGGAGGCTTCGCGCTCGGGTCGAAGTGCGAAGCCACGAACGAGGCGTCCCCCGCCGATTGTCCGATTCCGTACCACGAGTGAATCCGACCTGAAAATCGGTCGGTCGGGCATTTTTGGGGAGGGATTCTCGTCCGCCGCCGCGGGCTGCCCGCATTCCCGGACGCGCGCCCACCCCCGCCGGAGTGCGACGCGCCGCGCGATGTCGTCCACCGGGGACAAGAAGACGCGTTTGTTCCGCATCCGCAAGACCATCGGCAAGATGCTGAACGCGCGCGGGTACATGGTGGGCCAGGCGGAGCTCGATCTCGGGAAGGATCAGTTCGTGGAGGAGCACGGGGAGGATCCGGCGCGCGCGAACCTGACGATGCAGTTCCCGCGCCGGGACGACCCCGCGGACAGCATCTTCGTCTTCTTCCCCGACGAGGAGAAGGTCGGGGTGAAGACCATCAAGGAGTACGCCAAGCGCATGAAGGACGAGAGCGTGTTCCGCGCGATCATCGTGGTGCAGCAGAGCCTGACGCCCTTCGCGAAGCAGTCGCTCTTGGAGTGCCAGGCGCAGAAGTTCTTCATCGAGCAGTTCCAGGAGACGGAGCTGCTTGTGAACATCACCGACCACGTGCTGGTGCCGGAGCACATCATGTTGAACGACGAGCAGAAAAAAACGCTGCTGGACCGGTACAAAGTCAAGGAGACGCAGCTGCCGCGCATCCAGATGCACGACCCGGTGGCGCGATACTTCGGGATGCGGCGCGGGCAGGTGGTGCGCATCATCCGGCCCTCGGAGACGGCGGGGCGATACGTCACGTACAGGCTCTGCGTCTGAGAACGAGAAGTATAGTCTATTTTAAGACCACCACCCGTACGACGGTGCGTTGAGTCGGTACTACAGTAGCTACCTAAACAACCTAGTACAGGTGTGCTATCTCTATGTAGTCTAACTAATAAAGCGTACATGTAGCTCATCAAAAGTTGTCGAAGCCGCGCGCGCCGAGCGCGGTGGCGACGCGCAGCCGCCGCGCCATCTCCTCGCCGCCCGCCTCCACGCTCCCGCCGAACGCGCGCTCGGCGAGTCGCGGCAGCCGGATGGTGTTGAAGCACGCGTGCGCCATCGGCAGCGCGCGCGGCGCGTCGCGCGCGTCGCTCGCCAGCTCGGCCACCGTGAACGGCGCCGCGTCCCCCGCGTAGCCCACGAGGTTGGCGAAGCCCCCCGCGGGCGCCGCGGAGAGCCCGGTGGCGAACCGCAGCACGTCCACGCGCTCGGCGTCCGTCAAGACTCGCTCGAGCGCGTGCCAGAAACACCGCGTGGAAAACGAAACCGCCAAAGGCGCGTCGGCGTAGCCCGTGTTCCTGCGCCAGTCCGCCGCGTCCACCGCGCCCGGCTCGCCGGCGACCAGCGAGGAAAGCTCCGCGCCGCGCAGCACGGAGCGCATCCGGGCGCGCAGGGGGGGGGGGACCACCGCGCCGAAACCCGCGGCGAACGCGGCGGTTTGCGTAGAGACGCTACCGTACGTCCTGTGCGCGACGAACGCGCGAAGGTACGTCGCGAGCGTCTCCGCGGTGACGGTTTGTGACGTTTTGTCGGTGAGCGACGTCGGAAGCAACGTGAACGCGCGCGTCTCGCCCGGGAAAAACACACCCGTGGGGTCCGCCGCGTCCGACCACTCCAGATCCAGAGCCCGTACCGTCGCGTCCAAGAAGGCGTTTTTTTCATCAGCGGTTTCGCGCGTCGGCGACGCGTCCTCCGCCGCGGCGGTCGTCTCGGCAGACCCGCGGAGGTCCATGAGGCACCGGACTTTGTTCGCGTACAGTGTGGGGTCCACGCTCTTCAGGTCCTCCAAGCTGGCGCGCGCGCCGAGCACGGCTCGGTCGAGAAACGTATCCGTCAAACGCAGCGGGAGCGTCTCGCCGTGGTACAGCGCGACGGCGGCGACGCGGCCGAGCGCGGCGAAGTATTTCAGGTGCGTCTTCGGGTTGATCGCGCCCGAACACGCGTGCGGGTGCAGACTCCGTCCGCCGTCGTGCGACACGAACAGCCCGTGCGTGAAGTCCGCGCTTCGCTCGGCGACCAGGCCGAACCACTCGCGGCGAACCGCGGCGCCCTCGCCGCGCTCGTCCACGAACCGAACCGAGACGCCGCCGCGCGGAGGGGACAAAAACGCGCCGCGCGCCGCGCGCTTTTTTTTAGAAACGGGAGCCGGAGACGCCGGAGCCTCGGTCGTCGGAGCCTCGGTCGTCTGCTCGTCCCCGGACGCGTCCGTGTCCTGGGACTCCTGGGACTCCTGGGACTCGGTCGACTCGGCCGACGCGCTTCCGGGAACCCCAAACACCCCGAACCCGCGTTCGCGTTCACCCGAGTTCGCTCTCGGGACCTCGCAGTGCCTGCACAGGTCGCGCAGAATCTCGGCGCGGTCCACGTCGAGCGCGACGCCCGCGACGCCGGGCAAGGGCACGCCCGCGCTCACCGGGCCGAGCTCCCACCGGAGCATTTCAAGCAGCCACTTTCGCTTCACCCCTAACGGTAACGCACGTAACGGCTCCTGCGCGCGGTGGTCCCGTTCGTAGCTGTACGTCGCGTGGCTCGAGTCGGCGTTTGGGTTTTCCAAACGCGTCTCGTCGCCGCGCGCGATCCAGTCCCGGAGGTGCGCCTCGCCGTCCGCCAGCACGGCGCGCGCCGCCGCCGCCGCGCCGCGCGCGGACGCCGCGACGGCTTCGGCGCGCGCGCGCCGCGCCGCGACCAAAGGGTGGGTCTCCAGGGTCTCCAGGGTCTCCAGGGCCTCCAGGGTCTCCGTGCCTCCGAACGGCGCGGGGCTCGCGGCACCGCGCGCCTCCAGGAAAGGAAGCGCCGCCGCGAACGACGGGTCCAGCGCGTTTTCGTTTTCGTTTTCCGACTCGGCGGCGCGGTCCTCCTCGCCGCGCTCGGCGCGCTCGGCGCGCGCCGCGCCGCCGAGCGCCAGCTCGCAGCCCGGCAGGGGCCTGGCGAGCTCTCCCAGGGAGTACGCCGCGAGCATGGCACGCTCGGGGTCGGGCCCGACGATCGCGGCGGCGAGCCCGGCGACCAGGCGGTCGCCGGCCACCTCCAGCAGCCGCCTGCGGCCCTCGGCGTCGCCGGCGACGTTGGCGATGACCAGCGTCGCGTTCAGGCGGCAATCGGGGGGCGGCGCCTCTTCTTCTTCCTCCTCCCGCGTCGCCGCCGCCGCCGCCGCGGCGGTGAACTCCGGGTGCAGGATCTCCGCGAGCCGCGTTTCAATCGGCACACCCTGCGCTCTGGAAGCGGCGGCGATGAACGCGCGGCGCGCGGCGTGGTCCTCCTCGCGGCTCGCGTCGCGGCCGCGGCCCCAGCTCTGCGGGGGCTCGCCCATCAGACAGTTCACGCAGTACAGCGCGTTGAACGCAATCTCGGGTCGCGTCGCGTCCCCGAGCAGGCGCGCGAGGTTGGCGACGAGGCGCGTGGCCGCCTCCGAGGTGCCGCACGCGCGGGGCGGGCCGCTTCGCGACGTGGAGCGCACGTCCACGAGGCGCCACCGCCACGGCTTATCCCGCGCGAGCGCCGCCACCGCCACCACCGCCTCGGAGAGCACGTGCGCGTCGAGGCCGGGGTCGCGACGCGCGACGGCGCCTGGAAGCTCCCGCTCGCCTTGAGGCGTTTGATCGCTCAGCATCTCCGCCAGACGCGCGACGAGGGTTTCGGGGTACGGGTACTTCTCCAAAACGGTGGGGGTCACGCGCGATGAATTTTTTTCCATTTGCTTGTCCCCCGCCTCGCCGCGCGCGAGCCCGGAGAGCGCGCGCGCGGCGAACGCCGCCGTCTGGCCCAGTCGCGAGTCGAGGCAAGGCGCGAGGTACCCCACGATCCCGGGCGCGTGGGCGACGAGCGCGCGGCGGCCGGCGTCGTCGCCCGCCAAGCGCGCCAGCAAGCCGGCGGACTCGATGCCGCGGAGGGACAAAGCCTGCAAACTCTGCTGGCCGGAGTGTTCGAGGAAGTGCGGATGCTCGGACGCCTCCGGATCGCGGATGCTCGCGTCGGTCGCGCCGGCGTCGTCGAAAGCGTCGGCGCGCGTCGTCGGCTTCCAGGCGTCCGAGAGCAACGCCAGCGTTCGACTGATGAGCGCGCCGGCGCTGGGCAGGCCCGAGTCCCGCGCCGCTTCGCGTTCCAGGAACGCCTTCAGAGACGCGTCCCAGGAGAGCACACCGAAAACCGCGGCGGCGGCGATGTGCGCGCAGTCCCTCGCGGCTCCGCCGAGGTAAGAGCGCGCGGGATCCGCGTCGGGGGGCAAGCCCGTGTGAATCACGTTCGTCGTCGCCCAGATCTCCCAAGTGGGATTCTTTCGCTGGAAGTCCTGAGCGTCGACGTCGGAGAACGTCGTCACGTGCTCCGCGGGATTCGCCGGGTTTTCAAAAACAGTTACCCGCTGCCCGGACCCGAGGACAACCTGCGCGGGATTCGCCGGGTTCCGAACACCACGTAATACCCGCTGTCCTCCGGACGCCGAGGAGAAGGCGTCTTCGTTTTCGGGTTCGGGTTCGGGCGCGGTTTCGCTCGCGACGCCGGGCGCCGCGTCGGATCCGTCGGCGCGGGGGAACGAGAACCTCGCCGCCATCTTCGCCGAGGGATCCGCCGACGCCGAAAGGCGCGTCGGTGTTCCGAAGCTGTCGTCTTCGGACGCGAGGTTTTCGCTTCGAACCGCGCCGCGCGCGCGTTTCATATCTTCTCCGCCGGCGGCCATCACGCGCACCAGCTCGTCCAGCACCCAGGGCTTCCGCGTGACCACGCCCTCGGCCCAGGCGGCGCCAAGCTCGGGCGTGTCCCGCGAGTTTCCGGGGTCTGCCATCTCCGCCAGGACGATGATCACGTTGCGG
>Ga0181600_10003103_pt1 | contig 12750 bp, 9 predicted proteins | sample 041ome_2_FD_132982 | JGI IMG/M metagenome (GOLD analysis project Ga0181600, IMG submission 132982) | Coastal salt marsh microbial communities from the Groves Creek Marsh, Skidaway Island, Georgia - 041406US metaG (megahit assembly) | ecosystem: Environmental > Aquatic > Marine > Intertidal zone... | reverse complement strand
AAGGCCGTTCTATTCAAAAAATTCCCCAACATTGATTGTTTTGACATTGAAGTAAACGAAAGCGATCCTGAAAAGCTTGCCGATATCGTTTGCGCGTTAGAGCCAACTTTTGGCGCTGTGAACCTAGAGGATATTAAAGCGCCTGATTGTTTTATCGTTGAAAAACTGTGCCGTGAACGCATGAACATCCCTGTGTTTCACGATGATCAACACGGAACCGCAATTGTTGTGGGGGCGGCTGCGAAAAACGCCCTGTTGGTTGCGGGCAAAAAGATTGAGGATATCAAGGTTGTGTCCACAGGCGGCGGCGCTGCGGGGATTGCCTGTCTGAATATGTTGCTGAAACTGGGTTTGCGCCGTGAAAATGTATGGCTGTGCGATGTGCATGGCGTCGTTTACGAAGGGCGCACCACAGATATGAACCCACAAAAAGCCGCCTATGCTCAAAACACTGACAAACGTACTTTGGATGATGTGATTGATGGTGCGGATTTGTTCCTTGGCCTTTCGGGACCAAATGTTCTGAGACCCGAAATGGTAAAACGCATGTCAAAGCGTCCAATTATCTTTGCCTTAGCCAACCCAAATCCCGAAATCATGCCCGATATTGCTCGCGAGGTTGCACCAGATGCAATTATCGCAACGGGGCGCAGCGATTTTCCAAATCAGGTGAACAACGTTTTGTGCTTCCCCTTTATTTTTCGTGGTGCATTGGATGTGGGGGCGACCGAAATCAATGATGTAATGCAGATCGCCTGTATTGATGGGATTGCCGAATTGGCCCGTGCCACCACCAGCGCCGAGGCCGCTGCCGCCTATCAAGGCGAATCCATGAATTTTGGGGCGGATTACCTGATTCCAAAACCCTTTGATCCTCGCCTCTCTGGGATTGTTTCGTCCGCGGTGGCGCAGGCCGCCATGGACAGTGGCGTCGCAAAACGCCCGGTTGAAGATATCAAGGCCTATCGCGAAACCCTAGGTCATGCAGTGTTTAAATCGGCGATGATGATGCGCCCTGTGTTTGATGCAGCCAGCAAACAATCCCGCACGATCGCCTTCGCCGAAGGCGAGGACGAACGTGTTTTACGCGCGGCCCAAGCGATTTTGGAAGAAACCAGTGAAAAACCTGTTCTAATCGGTCGTCCCGATGTGATTTCCCAACGCTGTGAACGGATGGGCCTGACCATTCGTCCAGAACGCGATTTTGCGATTGTGAACCCCGAAAACGATCCCCGCTATCGGGATTATTGGGGCACATATCATGACATCATGGCGCGTCGCGGGGTGACACCCGATTTGGCCAAAGCAATCATGCGCACAAATACAACTGCCATTGCCGCGGTCATGGTGCAACGTGGCGAGGCCGACAGTATGATTTGCGGCACGTTTGGCGAATACCGCTGGCACCTGAATTACATCGAACAGATTTTGTGTGACCCAGCGCAATATGCACAAGGTGCCCTTTCCCTGATGATCCTAGAGGATGGTCCACTCTTTATCGCAGACACGCATGTGCATACGGCGCCCACCCCCGAACAAATCACGCAGTCGGTTTTGGGGGCTGCACGACATGTGCGGCGATTTGGACTAGAACCAAAAATTGCGCTTTGCGCACGATCACAATTTGGCAGCATCCAGGCTGATACGGGGCAACGTTTGCGCGATGCGATGGCGCAATTGGATTTGATGGATCTGGATTTCCACTACGAAGGCGAAATGAACATTGATGCTGCCCTTGATCCTGAATTGCGCGCACGGGTCATGCCACAAAATCGTATGGACGGGATCGCCAACGTCCTGATTTTCGCCCATGCGGATGCAGCATCAGGCGTGCGTAACATTTTGAAAATGCGGGCTGGCGGACTTGAGGTTGGACCGATCCTGATGGGGCTGCGCAACCAGGCCCATATCGTAACACCGTCGATCACTGCGCGGGGCCTTTTGAATATGGCCGCGATTGCGGGGGTTCCCGTTGCGAATTACGGTTAAGGCTGTTTTTTCCGTTTAGGACCACGCTCAAGGGCTTGTTCCGGTGCATCTGCGAATTCGGCCCGTTTGGCATTGCTCATCGCGGGAAGATGGGCGATCAGTACCTATCTTGCATATTCCAGACACTCTTCTGACGCCTCTGTTTGATGTTCCATCAGATCTTCCAACGCCTTTGGATCAAAGGTGGTCGCGCACAGTAGCCCAAGCACGTTTTCATATCCCGCTCGGTCCATTTGGCGCATTTTGCAGGTGTGATAGTTGCGCATGACCTGGCCCAATGCGCGACGATCCTTATGCGAGAGTGCACGCAAATAGAGCGAGCCCCACGCACTGGGCGCGCGCTGCGGGCGCATTCCGTCTTTGCTAATCATTTGATTTCCATTTGTGTCCATCTCTTCGATCGAAACCTTTGGCCTTTTACGATGACCATGATCATCGCCTGAGGCGGCGACGCAAGTGTCGCTGCCCAAGATTGAGGCTGCTTTGATTGCTGCGATTAGTTTACTGTACATCTCAATTCACTCCTTTAACGTCGGCCGACCGCCTTGCCTTACCGATCTCAAGTAACAAACGAAGGTACTCGCAATTTTTTGAAATTTATTTGCGACAACCCGCCGCGATGACATTTGTGCGAATTCCCCCCAGGTTATCATGTGCGAAACAAAGGTGCTTAGTATGTCCAACTCAACTAACAGAAAGGCGGAACGCCCAACGATGCCGGCAGTGCTGAAGGGCTGGAAACGTAAATGCCCCCAATGTGGCAGTGGTCCTTTGCTAAGTGGGTACCTGACAGTCAATGACACTTGCACTGTTTGCAGTGAGGAATTGCATCATCATCGCGCAGATGACGGTCCCGCCTATTTGACAATTTTGTTGGTGGGGCATTTTATGGCCCCATTACTGCATTTGATATTTGTCAGATACCGCCCCGAACCCTTGGTTCTTTTCACAATATTTGCTGTTGGCTGTGTTGGATTATCGCTCTATCTTCTTCCTCGACTTAAGGGCGCAATGATCGGCTTTCAATGGGCACGTTTGATGCACGGTTTCCGATAACTTATCGCGCCTTAAGAATTTGGGGAAAATAGTTTGGACAAAACGGCAATTCGCGACGCGGCAACGGTTATTGTTCTACGTCAGGATCAGGGTGAAACACGAGTTTTGATGGGTCAGCGCGGCGCAAAGGCTGCGTTTATGCCCAATAAATTCGTCTTTCCTGGAGGGGCGGTTGATGCAGATGATGCCATGATCCCACTTCATCGGGGCATTGATGATCTCTGCGCCGAACGTTTGGGCGAACAGGGTGATCCAAATCTTAGCCATCCCCTCTGTGTTGCCGCCATTCGCGAGTTGTGGGAAGAAACCGGCCTCATCCTAGGGACCAAGGGAACATGGAGCGAACCTGTGCCCGAAGACTGGGTTACATACGCAGACAGGGGCTATGTCCCAGATGCAAGCGCGCTGAAATTCGTCTTCCGTGCCATCACGCCCCCCGGTCGTCCACGCCGCTTTGACGCACGTTTTTTCATGATTGATGCAAATGCCATTGCCAGCGATCTGGATGATTTTTCCGCAGCCTGTGATGAGCTGTCCCATCTTAGCTGGATACCATTGGATGAGGTGCGTAAATTTGATCTGCCCTTTATCACCGAAGTGGTTCTGGCGGAGGTAAAACACCATGGCGATCCGTCCAAGGCCCCTGCCACAGTGCCGTTTTACAAAAACAATGACGAAGAAAACCTGTTCATTCATCTGCACGGTCACCCGCCCAAGAATTAAAGTATCAGGATTAGACCTAACACGGACGTTGAAATCAGCACCATGCCAATGAATTCGTTTCTGCTGATCCTCTCTTTAAAAAAGATAAAGCTGGCCAAAATTGAAAAGATCAATTCAACTTGCCCCAGTGCCTTTACATAGGCTGCGTTTTGCAAGGTGAACGCCACAAACCACATATATGATCCGCCCATCGACGTGATCCCCACCCATACCCCAGTGCGCCAGGTTTGCAAAACGCGGATGATTTCATTTGGATCCCGCAGCATCAGCCAGATGAACATAATACAGGCTTGCGCACTGACCACAAACCCAAGTGTCACCCCCGCCCGCAGCAAGGGATCATCGGACAGGACCGACAGCGACGTTGCGCGATAAGCAATGGCCGATCCTGCAAACAACAGGCCAGATAATAATCCCAACCCAGATGCTCGATTAAGTATACGATCCCTAAATGCAACTGAATGTGCAGCACTCTCCGACAATGCTATCACCCCGAAAACTCCAATAAGGATCATTGCAAATGCTGCCAAACCCACTGGTTCGTTTAGGATGATCAACCCTAGAAAAACACTCTGGATCGTTTCAGTTTTTTTCAGGGCAATGCCCACGGCAAAATTGCGCGCCTTGAACAGGGCAACAACGCAGATGGTTGCAAGGATTTGGCAAATCCCCCCAATCAAACCAGCACTCCAAAAGCGATCACCAACCTTTGGGACGGGAACCTCGAGCGCTCCGAACGTGACTGCCAAGGCGGTTAGTATGATTGGGGCAGAATAAATAAAACGTGACCACGTCGCACCCACAGGTGTCAGACGCGTCGCACTAAGTACCTTTTGCAGCATAAAACGCAGGTTTTGAAAAAACGCCGCTGCGATGGTCGCAAAAATCCACAGTTCCATACCGGCACCCTGCCTGACTTCGCAAGGAATGACTAACAGATTTTTGATACGATCACAGTATCAATCAACGGTTTTCTGGGACCAATTGGGATGGGCCACGGGGTCCTTGCGATTAATTGCGAATTTGCGAATGACCTCACCATAACAGCCAAAATGATAGCCATCATTCATCGCCAGAAACCGATCCCGCTTGGACGCAAATAAACGAGGCAGCGCGTACCAAGGCACGCTGGGATGTGCATGGTGTACAGAATGAAAGTTGTTGTTCAAAAACAAGAAAGCTAATAAACCTCGATCCTCGACAATAACACTTCGACAACGTGGATGATCATGGGCGCAGTGCTCTAAATAGGTGCGGATTTTCAAAATCGCCATCGACAAATAAGCGGCCAAAACCCAGAGCCAAATTGGGACATCGCCGACCATCACCACCATGAAATAGGCCACAATCAGCGAGGGCACATGTAACAGCCACCCCGATGCAACCCGAAGGTCTCCTGCCATGATCAAACGAAGATCCGCGCGCATGAAGGCGATTTGTGACAAAACTGGACCCAAAAACATACGCCCAAGTAACGTATTGTTAAACTGATGCAAAGATTGACGCCACATTGGCAATTGGTCCCAAATCTGTGGATCCATGAAATTTGTTTCGGGATCATCATATGGGTCGGTTAACCGTTCATCGTGGTGATGTTCCAAATGCGTGTCTTTGAACCGCATATAGGGGATAAAAATGATCAGGGCGGGAAACACCAAGAACGCATTCATAAAGGCGTTTTTGAACGGATGACCGTGCAAAACCTCATGTGTGATAGAGGAATGCAAAACTCCTGCAATCACCATGATAAACAAACCCAGAAAGAGGGACACAGGTAGGACGATCATCACACCAAATGCATAAGTCCCATATACGCAGAGCGTGAGGATCAGGGTTGGCCATTCAATGGATCGTTTCACGGACACGTCTCCTGTCGTGACGTAAATCTAAACCCATCCTAAAATTTTCATAATTCCGAATATGGTTAACAAAATTCATAAAATATAATATTAATCATCACAAGATTAATATTATCGACAAACGCATCCGTTCACAGATGTTTCAAGAACGCCTGACACACGCCATGGGCGAACGGGGTGAATCGCAAAGCGGGTTAGCGCGAAAAATTTGCGTGGATCGCTCCACCATTTCGCAACTGTTAACGAATACTGGGGCGCGTTTGCCCAATGCTCAGATCGTAGCAGAATGCGCACATGCACTGAATGTATCTGCTGACTGGTTATTGGGATTATCTGAACGCCCAGAAAGCGCAACAACGCTGCTGGAAACATCCTTAGAACTGACAACGGCCGCGCGCGCATTAATTGACGATCAAATCTTTGAATGGCACCGACAGGCACAAGGATACAAAATTCGTCATGTGCCTGCGACCCTGCCCGATATGCTTAAAACAAACGATATGCTGCAATGGGAATATACTGAGCATTTGGGCCGCACGACCCAAGACGCGATAAACGCCGCACGGGATAGGTTAGATTGGATGCGTGGGTCTAGCTCGGATTTTGAAATCGTCATCGCTCAGCACGAATTAGAGTCCATGTGCTGCGCGGAGGGGTACTATCGCACCCTGCCCTGCGATGTGCGGATTGCGCAAATCCAACGTATGATCGAATTGGTGGATCAGCTATATCCTCGGATGCGAGTCTATCTCTATGATGCGCGCGTGATCTATTCGTCCCCGATGACGGTTTTTGGTCCGCAACTTGCGGTATTGTACTTGGGTCAAAACTATATGGCCTTTCGTGATAGCCAACGCATCGAAGGATTTTCAAATCACTTTGATCGCGTCGTGCGAGAGGCGCGGATTACATCACGGGAATTAGGCACAGTTTTGGCGAAATTTCTGCAGTCTTAATAGGGCATTGGATGCGCTTTGTGGGCCACGTTTAGGTCATCCAAACACTCTTGGCTCAATACAATATCCGCGCCATCAAGGATATGTTCCAACTGCTTCATATTGGTCGCCCCAAAAATTGCAGAACACATAAACGGGCGCGTGTGGCACCATGCCAGCGCCATATGGATGGGATCAACGCAGTGTTTTTGCGCAACCGCCAAATAGGCATCAACCGCATCGAAAACGCGCGGTGTGACACGTCCGCCGAGGTTACTCACAAAGGATCGGCGTGAGGCATCAGGCACCTGATCGCCTTGATATTTCCCACTTAGCAACCCTGCAGCCAATGGGGAAAAGGTAATCAAACCCACGTCTTCATAAACGGATAATTCGGCCAGATCCGTGTCATACAGACGACACAGCAACGAATATTCGTTTTGCATGGTTTGGACACGCGGAAGCTCGTGGGTTTCCGACAGACGCAGCCATTGGGACGTTCCCCATGCACTTTCGTTTGACAGACCAAAATGACGAATATTGCCTTTATCCACTTGCGCCTGCAACACCTCAAGGCATTCGTGCATATTTTCAACAACCTCTTGGCGACTACTGCCCCCTGGTTCGTATGCCCAGTTCTTGCGAAACATATAAGATCCGCGGTTTGGCCAATGAAACTGATAAAGGTCAATGTAATCGGTTTTCAAACGGCGCAGGTTTCCTTCAATCGTCATTGCAATAGTCGCCGCACTAATTGGCGCACCATCACGCACATGCGCCATGCCTTCCCCTGAATGTTTGGTTGCCAGAATGAATTCACCGCGTCGTACAGAATTGGCTGCGATCCAATTTCCGATAATTTCTTCGGTATGGCCAATCGTTTCCTTGGACACAGGGTTCACAGGGTACATTTCCGCAGTGTCGAGAAAATTTATCCCTCGCTCTAGCGATAGATCGATTTGCGCATGTGCCTCAGCCTCAGACGTTTGTGTGCCATAAGTCATCGTGCCCAGACATAATTCAGACACCATAATATCCGTACGACCCATTTGTTTTTTGCGCATAATATCCTCCGTCCGTTTCGTCCAAGCTAGTGCAAAGAAATTTATGACGAAAGGTGCGAAATGCGACCTTTGTGTCGAAAATTCTCCTCCGTGCATTTTTCAAGCGGCTATGCTCGGCTATATGCGTTTGTTAATTTCTTTTACGGCCCTTTTCCTATCTGTGATTTTGATGCAGCTTTCCAGCGGCGGTGTTGGCCCACTGGATGTGTTATCCGCAACCGAATTGAACTTTACAACGCAACAAATCGGCTTCTTGGGCTCGGCCCATTTCGTTGGATTTTTCTTTGGATGTTGGTGGGCGCCACGTTTGATGGGCAGCGTCGGGCATTCGCGCACCTTCGCGGCCTTTACTGCGATGGGGGCGATTGGATTATTGGCCCATATGCTGGTGATTGATCCATTGGCGTGGTCCATTATGCGCATCGCATCAGGCATGTGTGTTGCAGGGTGTTACACAGTTGTCGAAAGTTGGCTACAGGCCAAAGTTGTCAATGCAAACCGTGGTCGCGTTATGGGCGTGTACCGTGTGGTCGATATGGGCGCATCCATGATGGCGCAATTGATGATTGGGGTTTTAGCACCGGCTAGTTATGTGTCCTACAACCTACTCGCATTGATTTGTTGCGCCACGCTGATCCCCCTAACCCTAACACGCGTTCCCCAGCCCGAAACCAAATCCGCCCCGCGTCTGCGACCCATGTTGGCGATTACAAAATCGCCGCTGGCGACAGCGGGTGTGATCGTGGCCGCACTAACCAGTGCCGCGTTCCGCATGGTTGGCCCCATCTATGGTCAACGCACAGGATTGGTGGCAGAGGAAATCGCCTATTTCCTTGCAGCATTCGTTTTGGGGGGTGCATTGGCGCAGGTTCCTGCAGGGTGGTTGGCCGATAAATTTGACCGCCGCTGGGTCATGATCTGGTTGTCGGCCGCGGCGATCATCAGCTGCGCCTTTAGCGCCGCGATTACCAGCAGCGACATTGTCGTTATCTTTGGGCTTGCGGGTTTGTTTGGGTTTACGACCTTTCCAATTTATTCAGTGGCCGCCGCGCACGCACATGATTTCGCTGATAGCGATCAACGCGTTGAATTGTCCGCGGCATTGATGTTTTGGTATGCCACAGGGGCGATTGCTGCACCTGCATTTGCATCCCTCTTGATCGACATTTACGGGCCTGCCGCGCTCTTTGGGATGATCGCAGTTGGGCACCTAGGATTAGTTGTGTTTGGCCTGTTGAGAATGCGTGCGCGTCCTGTACCAGACGAAAAAACCCCCTATGTCTATGCACCGCGTACATCCTTTACAATTGGTCGATTATTACGCGGTGTGCGGGATCACAAGAACTAGCCTTTTCCCTCCGCAAAAACTGTTCTAGAAGTGGCGCAACTTCGAACACAAGGACGCGTACATGGCACGCCATCTGATCACATCGGCAATCCCCTATATCAACGGGATCAAACACCTTGGAAACCTTGTCGGGAGTCAGCTTCCCGCCGATTTGTTTGCACGCTACCAGCGGGCGCGTGGAAACGAGGTTCTGTTTTTGTGCGCGACCGACGAACATGGCACACCTGCTGAATTGGCGGCCGCCAAGGCGGGTATGCCCGTGGCCGAATACTGCGCAGAAATGCATGAGGTTCAGTCCCAGATCGCGGATGGGTTTGGATTATCCTTCGATCATTTTGGACGATCTTCAAGTGCACAAAACCAAAGCCTGACACAGCATTTCGCAGGTGTGCTGGCCGACCAAAACCTGATTGCCGAGGTCAGTGAAACACAAATGTATTCTCATGCCGATGGACGTTATCTGCCCGATCGCTATATCGAGGGCACCTGCCCCAACTGTGGGTTTGATAGTGCGCGTGGAGATCAATGTGACAATTGCACAAAGCAATTGGACCCTGTCGATCTGATCAATCCGCATTCCACAATTTCGGGATCAACCGATTTGGAAATGCGCGAAACAAAGCACCTCTATCTGCGCCAATCGCAAATGAAAGATCAGCTAGAGGCCTGGATTGACAGCAAAACAGATTGGCCTGTTCTAACCACCTCCATCGCAAAAAAATGGCTGAACGATGGGGATGGCCTACAGGATCGCGGGATCACCCGTGATCTGGATTGGGGTGTGCCCGTCAAACGTGGTGACACCGACTGGCCCGGGATGGAAGGCAAGGTTTTCTATGTCTGGTTTGATGCGCCAATCGAATACATCGCGTGTTCACAAGAATGGGTAGATGCAGGCAAAGGCAGCGATTGGCAACGTTGGTGGCGCACCGATCAGGGGGCCGATGATGTCACCTATACCCAGTTCATGGGGAAGGATAACGTTCCGTTTCACACGTTATCGTTCCCGGCCACAATCCTTGGATCGGGCGAACCATGGAAATTGGTCGATTATATCAAATCCTTCAACTATCTTAACTATGATGGTGGTCAATTCTCAACCTCGCGCGGTCGTGGGGTGTTCATGGATCAGGCCTTGGAAATCCTACCTGCCGATTATTGGCGTTGGTGGTTGCTGTCCAATGCACCAGAAAGTTCAGATTCCGAATTCACATGGGAAAATTTCCAAGCAAACGTGAATAAAGATTTGGCAGATGTGCTGGGCAATTTTGTCAGCCGTATTACAAAATTCTGCCGTTCCAAATTTGGGGAGGTCGTGCCAGAAGGTGGAATCTATGGCGAACAAGAAGAGAAACTGATAGCCGATATCACAACACGTTTGTGCGAATATGAAACGCATATGAACGCAATCGATGTACGTAAGGCAGCAGCCGAGTTGCGCGCGATTTGGGTTGCAGGCAACGAGTATCTACAATCCGCCGCCCCGTGGACCACGTTTAAAGAGGACCCAGAAACAGCCGCCGCGCAGGTGCGTTTGGGTCTGAACCTGATCCGTTTGTATGCCGTGTTATCAGCTCCCTTTATTCCATCAACCTCGGCGCGGATGATGGAGGCGATGCAAACATTTGACGACACATGGCCAAGCGATGTAGCAGACGCATTATCACATCTAATAGCAGGTCACGAATTTAGCGTACCAGACGTGTTGTTCGCAAAAATCACGGATGAGCAACGTGAAGAATGGCAAGACCGCTTTGCAGGAACGCGCGACTGAAGACTGTTGGCTTTAGAATTGTAAAGGGGCTGGTCCAAACCAACCCCTTTTTATTTTCTGTTGCGTGATTTTATGCGAAATCAACAAATTTGCTAAATGGCATTTCCCGCAAACGACGACCTGTTGCATCAAAAATGGCGTTTGCCAAGGCAGGGGCCGCGGGGGGTACAGGTGGTTCACCGATACCGCGGATTTTATTGCCATTTTCCAATCCCGCCACATGGACGCGAGGGGTTTGGTTCATCCGCATCCCTTCGTGTGACCAGAAATTATCCTGTTCGGCGATACCATCGGTATAAGTGATTTCACAATTCATCGCATGCCCAAGGCCATAAATAACCCCACCCTTGACCAAGTTGTCAAAGTTGATCGGATCAACCACTTTGCCAACCTCAGCGGCGATGTAAACATCATCAATGCGAATGCCGTCCTCTGTCACCGTAATATCCACAATCTCGGCCGTGGCTACACCGAATGACAAACAGAACGCCAATCCGCGACCACGGTTTTCGCCCAAGGAGGCGCCCCAATTTGACATCTCGCCCACTTTTTCCAAAACCTTGCGGCTGAGCTCATGGGAACACAAACGCAAACGTTCGGCCAAGGGATCTGCACCTGCGGCGCGGATCAATTCATCCATCATGCCTTCGTGAAAGAACGCGTTTGTCGATGCCCCAACAGAGCGCCACGAACTTAGCGGCGCCAAGGGTTTCGCTCGATAGCCCGTGACGCGGTAGTTTGGAACGTCAAAGGGCTGTTCCCACGCACCGGTCACGATAACCGCATCTGGCCCCGGCAATGAAATGCCCTGACGTGACATTTGCGACGCTACAACGGATGGCATGGCAATTCCCAAATCCATGGCTGATATCTGACCGTTTTCCACACGACCCGATGCACGCGCCATCGCGATCTGGCGGGTATAGTCATGCATCATATCCTCTTCACGGCGATAGGTCAGCTTGATGGGCGTTCCCTTGTATCTCATTGCAACTTGGACGGCTTGGCGGACCACATCATCTTCTAATCGATGGCCAAAGCTGCCGCCCATCATCAACACATGTAGATGGATTTGATCATGCTCAAACCCCGTCAATTTCGCAACATTGTTTTCGATAAAGCTTGGGATTTGCGTCCCTGTCCAAATATCGATGCGTTCATCGGTCATCAAAACGGTGGCATTGATAGGTTCCAGCGGCGCATGGGCCACATAGGGCGCACGGTATTCTGCAGTTAGAACATTGCCCTTCGCCAAGTCGGCCTCGACATCCCCATCATCGCGGTTTTGGATTTCCTGCTGATCTTCATTGAACGCATCAGACAGCGCCTGCCAATGTCCCTTCATCGCGTCGGGCATATCTGATTTCGGCCAGTTGGCAGAGATCATATCCGCCGCCTGAAACGCGCGCCATGTGTTATCCGCAACAACGGCAATCCCGTTCATCACAGGGTGCACACCTTTGATTCCGCGCATATTCAACGCAGCAGCCGCATCATAATCCGTGGCCGTTGCACCACCCTGGTGGGGGTTTAGCTTTACCGTTGCGTGCAGCATGCCAGGCAGTTCAAGATCAATACCGTAATTCTGCGTACCCGTTGTTTTCGCCTGAATATCCAAGCGCTGCATCGGTTTTCCGATATAGCGCCATTCACTTTCTGCGCGCAGCTCCACATCCCGCACCGGATCAATATCCGCAGCGATTGAGGCAAGGGATTGATAGCTCAGCTCTTGTCCATCAGGCAGAATAACATGTCCTGAACGGGTTTTCATCCGCGTAACATGCACGCCCGTTTTTTCATGTGCAGCCGCCTTGAGCGTTTCACGCGCAACGGCACCCGCCTGACGCAGTTTTTCATATCCATCAGGCACAGTGGTTGATCCGCCTGTGATTTGCATGCCCATGAATTTCATCGCCGCATCCGCAACTGTGCGCATGCTTTCGGCCATGAACCCAGCATCGGTTGGTTTGAACGGAACAGCCTCGCTGGAAATAGCGGTGTT
>Ga0181600_10003096_pt1 | contig 12761 bp, 9 predicted proteins | sample 041ome_2_FD_132982 | JGI IMG/M metagenome (GOLD analysis project Ga0181600, IMG submission 132982) | Coastal salt marsh microbial communities from the Groves Creek Marsh, Skidaway Island, Georgia - 041406US metaG (megahit assembly) | ecosystem: Environmental > Aquatic > Marine > Intertidal zone... | reverse complement strand
TACAAGTACTGTAATAAATAGCAATACAAATGTGTGGCCTACGTCTCTTTGCGACTATTTTGCCCTCCTGACCCGAGCCAAGGAGCGATGAATGTGTTCTGGATGCCCCACGCGACGTTTTGTGTTTCCAAAAATGCGGCGATGACGGCTTGCTTCGTGTCGCCTCCGCTGGACAATGTCTTCCCCGCCGCCGCCGCTGCCGGAGCAATCGATGCCACTAACGTTGGACCCACGCTCAGCGCCAAAACTGAGCGTCCCACTATATCTAATTCTACCGGTTCGTACGCCTCCAATCCATCGAGATGCGCGCGCCATTCCTCGTCAAGGTTCCAGTGCTGCGCTCCGTCTCTTAACAACTGCAAATATCTCTTCGACGGCAACTGCGTCCCGAAATTCGACAACTCCACGTGCGTCAACGTGCGGCCGGTAATTTCCCGACCGTCATATGTCACGCACGTCACATCCACTACGTCGTACGACCCTTCGGTCGACAGCAAGTAATCCCATTCGTCTGATGTTATCGTGTACATCACCCCGTGCGTTTCCTTTGTAAAGCGCTCAACGGCGCCCTCGCGCGTCGGGCGCACCGCCGCGAACGCGGGCTCAACGTACGGCAATCCTGGAACGGAGAACACGAGCTCGTAGCCGGGTAGCACGCACGGCGCACTCCCCGTGGGCTTCATCCCACGTTGGCCTTCAAAAGTGCTCGGCTTGACGTTTGAGCCAAACGCAAAGTAGTTCACGGTCGATGACGACGACGTCGACGAGGCTGACGCGGTCACGCTGCGCGTGCGCGTTCGCCGAGCACACCGCGCATCGAGTGGTAGCGTCGCGCGGGATGCGGCGGGCATGGATATATGTCGAGAGGCGCGCGATGAGGACTCAAACGTGGATTACAAGGCCTTTTATGGTTTTGGTACAGCCGCGAAAGTCGTCGCGATCGCGTCTAAGCGTTGAAGAAATCTGCCGCACCAGGGCGGCGCCGTTGTTGACCTTGTGGTTGTTGTTGCTGCTGCCTTTGTTGCGCGTCAATGAGGGCTTGTAAATCAGCACCCGCGAACGTCGGCGGCGGAGGCGGCGGCACTTGGGTGAAATGTTGTTGTTGTTGCGGCGGCGGAGGCGGCACGTTCCGCAAAGGCGGCGGTGGTGGCACATTCGTGTGCGCGACGTGCTGTGCTTGGTACAAGTACTGATTGTGCGCCGGTGGAGGCGGCGGCACGGCGGTGGATGGATCGTCCGTCGGTTGGTAATCTTCGTCTTCATCCTCCGCCGGGCGTTTGGCGGCGCGCGGTTGAATTTCCTTTACGTTTGGCCCGGTACCGCGCGGGTGAATGACGACGCCGAGCATGCCATCAGATGGCATGGTTTGCCCAGGTTCTAAAGGTACGTAGTGAAGCACTTTTTCTGCGTTCGAGCCTCGCGGGACCAAGTAGAATTCACCACCGAGCGTCGTCTGCGCGAGTCCAGCGCGTTTGCGTTCGCGATAATGTTTGATGAGCTTTTCCAACGCGCGTGCGGCATCTTCTCCACCGCTTGGCGCGGCGGAGATATGCGCAAGTGTCACCGCTCTAGACGTCGAATTATGGTGCACTTGCTTCGCGAACGACTGCACGGCTTTGTAATCTACGCGACCTTTGACGCTGACACTTTCTGAAAGCAAATCTGCGAGCGAAGCGCACTCGCCGCCGACGGGAATGACGCGCAAAAATTGATCCGGTAATCCGTGCACAAGGACTTTTCCCTCCCAACCATCTATGGAAAGTGGTGTGACCTCTTCTTCCTGCTCTTCCTCAGCGTTTTCGTCGTCATCAGATGGCGCCGCGGCGGTTTCTGGTTCGTACTCGGCAACCTCTGGATCGTATTCCTCCTCGGCGACAAATTCAGGCTCTGGCTCGTACTCTGGTTCGTATTCTTCCTCGTCTTCTTCTTCTTCCTCCTCATCGACATCGCCCGAAGCATTACCACCATTTGCAAAGTCTTCAAAAGAAACGAACTCGTCCGGCTCGGGTTCAGGCTCGCGTTCAATCACTTCAGGCTCAGGCTCTGGCTCCGAGACGACGTCTTTGTCGTCTTCGTCGTCCTGGTCGTCGTCAACGATTTTGGCCTTCTTTTGAGGAGATTCAGACTCCATGCCCTTCTCAGCCGTGGCCAAGTCAACCGTCGACGCTGTGTCCACCGTCGGTTGCGGCAAATCTTTCTTGATTTCAACGTGCATCTCATTCTTCCCATCCTTTTTGACGACTAAATCTTCCAACGCCACCCCCGTCAAAAAAGCATCCTCGCCGATGTTCTGCTCACGCTTCTTCCGCCATTCGATGAGTTCTTTGTTCGCCAACTCCGCGGGCGACATCATGACAAATCTCTGAGGCTTCAAATCATCCGCAAGCACGCGCGCGCGAAGTTGTGGATTGTGTGCATCCTTCAAATTGAACATCAACGACCGCGCCTTGGTACGGTACTCCTTACCCGCGTCGTTGGCGCACGCCGCGAATAACGCCTCCTCCACCGCTTTCGCCACAACATCCGGCTCGCCATTCGACGCCTCCTCCCCAATCTCTTTCGTCTCCTTCACCGCGAGTTCTAACGCATCCTGTACGCTCGCCCGTACTTTATCTCGCACCTTTCGTTCTGCTTCGACGTCCTGTTCAGATTTCTCGACTGGCTTTCGCGTCCCGCTCGGCTTTCTCCCATGTCCCAGCACTCGCCCTCGCATCATCGCCGCCGCGTGCTCCTCGTCTCTGTACACCGGCCACGACACTTCGTCGTCTAAAATCGCTTCTTCGAGATTGATATCCTCTTCTTCTCCCGTCTCTTCGTCTTCGCCCGGCGGGTACCACAGCGTCGCCGTGCGCGACTTGGCGTTGATTTCAACCACCTTTGCGTCGTACCACACCCCGGTCTCGGGCCACGCCACGGCGATATATTTCCCTGTATCATTCACAACCGCACGCACGTCGTCACGGGTCAGGTTCAACGCGTCATCGCGCGCGTCCGGCGCATTAATCAATCAAAAGTCAACTCGAGCTCGCGTGTGGATTGTCACGTGAAAATCGTCCACCGTCCGTCGCGTCGTCGCGTCGTCGCGTCGTCGTCGTCGTCGTCCTCCTCGTCGTCGCGCACCTCTCAACCGCGGGTTTATGTCATCCAGCGTCAACAGTCGCCTGGCGCGCATTGTGTCGGCGTCGACGCGCGTGCGGCGCGACACACAGTGCGGTGTCTCGGACGCGGCGACGCGGCATTCGCGCGCACGATGGGGTTCTTCGCCACATCCGCGGCGTTCGCGCTGCTCGAAGGGATGTTCTACGCTTACGTGCAGTCATCGACGCCGCGTGAACGACGATCGTACGTGTGCGCGCGAGCGGCGATGCGAGCGTTCGAGTCGATGTCGATGTGATTCGAGTTGATGATTGATGTTCAGGTTCTTTGTGCGGCGTATCGCGAGACTGACGGTGGTGATGGTGCGGTGTGCGTAGGTTTTTACACGTGATGTTTGGAGCGAGCGTGTTTTGTTGTTGGTTCATGTGGGCGATCATTTACATGGCGCAGATGAACCCGTTGATTCGACCGGTGTTGAGCGATTGAGTCGAGCGCGCGTGAACGAGAGACGAGAGATAGAGACGCGTATCGTCGTGTTGACACGCAGTCGATGGCATAGGACGTAGCAATAATGTAACTTTAGGACACACGTTGATGAATTTGGAGAGGGAGCGACGCACGACGTGTGCGTGAGCGTGGATTACAAGGCGTCATCGCGTTGTCGTGCGGTGACGCGAGCTTCTACATAAAATGGGGTTGGAATGACTCTACAGCGGCGGATGCGCGATGTACATCGCCGTGCGCGAGCGTGACTGGTACGCGATCAGCAGCACGCACTTTTCGTTTCCGTGGTAGATCCGGTCAATTTGACTTCCACCAAATCTTCCGCGCTATTCGCGCTCGGGCTCGGCGTTTCCATGCCCGGCAACGCCGCCGCTATTTTTCTGAACAACACCTTCACGTTAAAACCCGCCTTGGCGCTTGTCTCGATGAACATGACCCCTTCTTCTTTCGCCTTCGCCTCACCCTCCGCCGCGCTCACTTCGCGCCCATCCAAATCTGTTTTGTTGCCGACGAGCGCGATAATCACGTCGCCGCCGCGCTCCGCCTTTACTTCTGAAATCCATTTCGTACTGTTCACAAAGCTCGCCCTGGAGCTCACATCGTACACAATCACCGCCACCGAACTATCACGTATATACGAAGGAATCAACGATCTAAACCTCTCCTGCCCAGCCGTATCCCACAACTGCAATCGCACCGTCCGATCCTCCAAGTACATCGTCTTCGACAAGAAATCAATCCCAATCGTCGCCTGATACGAGTTATCAAACTTATCGTACATAAACCTCGATATTATCGACGTCTTCCCGACGCTTTGATCCTACACACACGCGCACGCACGCACGCGTCAGTCTCGATAGTCACCCGCGAGCGCACCCATCGTCGATCATCGCCACATCGCGCGCGCTCCCCTTCGTCGCGCACGCATCGCGCGCACACGCACCCCGAGAAACACGAGCTTGTACTTGGGTAACGGCGTGATCCCCGACGCGGTGGCCATGGCGCCCGTGCGCGACGCGACGCTGTGGCGCCCGCGGCGCGCGCGAACGTCGTGGTGTACGCGTCGCATGAACGCCGAATGTCCGAACGTTCTCGTTCAAATCCCGCGAGCTGTCGCGCGTCGTCGTCGACGTCGCCGGACGTCAGTTTCGACCCGGTCGAGGTACGCGGCGGCGCGCGAAGGACTGCGCCGCGATCGCTCGTTCACTCGACGCGCGTCGCGCGTGGGCGCGGCGGCGACGCACGCGCGAAGACGCGCGGCGTTTGGGTGCGCGTTTGAATCTCGGCACGGTTTAAAACCCACGGCGCGCGAGCGTCGTGCGCGTTGGCGAGACTGACGAAAACGTGCGTCGCGTCGCGCGTTACGCAGGTTTTTATATTTGGTTCGTACATCATGGATGACTCTGCGCCCGCGCCTCGCGTGAACGGGGAATTGCTCGGGAACTTTATCGGGAAGAAGGTGCTCTTGGTCGGCGAAGTCACGCCGGTGGATGGCGTCAAGGCGACGTTGAAGACTGGTGATGATAAGATGATCACCGTGAACCTTTCTGGTGATGGTTCTTTTGCGTCTAAGTTTGTTGAGTTCGAAGGCTCGGTGGATAGCGCGGATACGATTACGGAGAGCTCTCGCGCGGAGTTTGGCAATGATTTTGACATGTACACGTACAACGAATTGACCAAGCAAATTTCGGGCAAGTCGCGCGACTTGTTCTATTAGATTGCGTGACGCGAAAGGATTGTGATAATCATACGTTTATATCGATGTTTTATCGTCGTAATCGCGCGATGTTTTGATTTCTTACGATTGAGCCACGACGTGAAATGTGGTGCGTTTTGTTCATATTAATAAATGACGTGCTTCTTGTGAGTTTACTTCTCTCCCGTCCACTCGAACTGCACGCGGTCTCTTTCAAGCGCGGCGCGGACGATGGAGTTTACGCGCTCGCGCAACTCCTTACCGGGCAATCGGCTGATGACTTCAACGCCAAACCCGCTGACTAAGAGCGAGCGGGCGGTTTCCACGGACAAGCCGCGCGACTGAATATAAAACAACTCTTCTTCTTCCAAGTCGCTCACCGTACAACCGTGCGTGCACTTGACGTCATCTGCTATGATTTGCAAGTTTGGTTTAACGTTGACAGTCGCCTTGGGGACAAGAAGCAAGTTTCTAGACAACTGCTTGGCGTCGGTGCGCTGCGCAAAGCGGTTCACTTGGACGTTGCCGTCGAAAACGCCTTTGCCAGAGGGAGCGCTCACAATGCACTTGTGGACTTGGTTGCTCGTACCTTCCTCAAAGTCTAACTGCAACTTGCTGTGTAAATCTAAAGTTTGCCCCGCACCAGCGAGATTGAAGCATCCAAGCACGGTTTCCGTGCGCGGGCCGAGCTGCTTGATGCTCAAGTCGTGTCGCGCCGTCTTACCTCCGACAGAAATCTCATTCACTTCATACTTGGACTCTTCGGCTTGCGTCACGAGCGTTGTGCGCGTGTGCACGGCATTACGCCCATGGTTTTGCACGATGGAGTGTTTGAGCGACGCGCCCTTCTCGAGGACAATTTCGCACACTCCGTTTTGCCAATACGCCGACTCCCCTTGGCCCGCAAAATCTTCAACCACCGTCAATTCCGCATTTTCCTCCACCACAATCGTCATTCGCGGTGCCGACACGCGCATGACATCACCGTCCTTCGCACCAGTGGACAAAGTCGCCACATGAATCGGCATCGCGCATTTCACCCCAGCCGGAGCCCGAATCACCAACGCGTCCTCCGCGCTCGCCGAGTTCATCGCCGAGAACACATTCCCCCGCACCGCGCTTTGTTCACCCATCACACGATCCGCCCCAATCACCGACGCCATACCAATAACAACTCCAGCTTTCGTCGCGCCCTCAATAGTCGATTGCGCGCCATCCATAACGCCATCCACGAGCGCGCACGTCGCGCACGCCTCCCCGACCGTCAACCCGCGCGCGTCCACCCCCCCCTCAGCTCTCGTCGAAACAAACGCCTTCACCCCAGTCAACGCCGCGAAATCTGTAAACCTATACTCCTCCATACGATTCGTCGGCGCTCGCGCGCTCGCCAGCGCCTTCACCTCGTCCGAATCCGCCAATAACGCCTCGCGCACGCGCGCCTCCATGGCTTTAGCGATAAACCCATCATCGTGCGTCTTCGTCGCCGTCGCCCGCGCCGCGCACGCGCGTGTGCCGTCCACGGCGCGGCGTGTGCGTGGCAAACGCGTCTGCGCGCGAGATGGCGCCGTGCGCGCGACCGACGACATCGCGACGTCCACGGCGTGCGCGCGTAATGCCGACGTCAAGAGGGCGACGTCGCGCACAGGGATGGACGCCGCCACCACCCTATCCACGTGGGTTTTACTCGAGAAATCTCGGACACACGGAACGCATTGGAGGTCATAACACGCTATGCGCGTCATACATAAATCAAACGGGACACGATACATAGACGCAAAGTTGTAAAGATAGAGGGTTCAGGAGCTTCATTGGGCGATTGGGCGCACACGCGGCGGCCCGACGGCGCGCGCGCGTCCGGCGCCCCTACGACGACAGTGGTCGACGCGGCGCCCGACGACGCGCGGTGTTCGATGGTGGTCACGCGCGCGGCGAGCGTCACGCGTGGGTTCACCACCGCGCCGTCGTCGAGCTCGATCTCGATCGATGACGACGCGAGCGCGAGCGCGAGCGCGGATGGCGCGAGCGAGGCGGAGGCCGCCGCCGCGTGGGCGCGAAGTGGGTTGGCGAGCTTTCGAGACGGCGACGAGGCGTTCGCGGCGAGCGCGAGTGCGATAGAACGCGCATCGAGTGCGTCTCCGCCCGGGTTGCAGCGTCAAGGCAGCGCGAGCGGGTCCAAGGCGAGTCTGTTGAGCGCTGGTTTGCGAAGGATTGATTCTGGGCTGTTGATTGATCGGGACGCCGACGCGAAGAGAAAACTCTCGCCAGAGGACTTTGATATATTGAAATTAGTCGGACAAGGGGCGTTTGGGAAAGTATTTCAAGTGCGTAAGAAGGATTCAGGGGCGATTTATGCGATGAAGGTGATGAAGAAGGATAGGATTATTGAAAAGGACCAAGCCGAGTACACGCGCGCCGAGCGGGATATTCTCACGGCGGTGACTCATCCTTTCGTTGTATCGATGCGGTATTCGTTCCAGACCGCGTCGAAGTTGTATTTAATTTTGGACTTTATCAACGGTGGGCACTTATTCTTTTTATTGTACAATCAAGGCACTTTTGGTAACGAATTGACAAAGTTTTACTTGAGCGAAATTTGTCTCGCCATCGGTCACTTGCACGGGTTGAATATTATGCATCGCGATTTAAAGCCGGAAAATATTCTGGTTGACATCGAAGGGCACGTGAAAATCACCGACTTTGGCTTGGCAAAAAGAATTGAAGAAGACAAGCGAAATAACTCCCTCGCTGGGTCGATTGATTACATGGCGCCTGAGATTTTAAACGCCAAGGGGCACGGCAAGACGGCGGATTGGTGGTCCGTCGGCGTATTGATGTTTGAAATGCTCGCTGGTACGTTACCATTCAAGGGTAAAAACAAGCAACTCGTACAAAAAGCAATTTGTAGCGACAAGGTCAAGGTACCAAACTACTTTCTTCCCGATGCCGTGGGGTTGATTAAGGGCTTACTCACCAAGGAGCCGACGGTGCGCCTCGGCCACGGCGCGAATGGCACGGCGGATGTCAAAGGACACAAGTACTTTAAAGGCGTAGATTGGGCCAAGATTGAAGCCAAGGCGATTCCTCCACCCTACAAACCCGATGTACAAGGCAAAAACTGCACCGCAAATTTCGACGCGAGATGGACGGATGTCCCAGCCGTGGATTCCGTCGCCGCGACGCCCGTGTCGGGCGACCAACAAAAATTCATGGGTTTCACTTTTGTGTCGTCGTTTATGGAAGAAGCCATGGCCAAGCTCGAAGTGAAGACAACATCATCACCGACGCGAGGTAAACATGCCGACGCCGACGATGAAGACGCCGATAGCGCGAGCGCAACGACGCGCGAACAAAGCGAAGACGAATTGGAGTTTTCCGAGGATGAGGACAAACATCGGGACTCGACGTCGCCGCGTCGCCCGCCTTCCGTCACCCTTCCTCCGCGTCCCATTCCATATTCAAGTCTCAACGGCGTATTGCGCCCTGACGCCCCGGCATTCATTCCACCGGGTCGTCGTTGATTTTGCGCGCGTACATCCATAGCGTACGCGTTATACATTCTTTCGCACACACAGCTCTCTCGCGTGTAACTTTACATTTTTGCAACGCCACACATCGACGTGCGCGCGCATCTGGCGCCCGGCGCAACATTTCGCATATGAACGTCCTCGTGCACGTCGGTCTCGCCAATTCGCGCGCGCGCGCGCCGGCGTCCGTGCGCCTGCCGCTCGACGCGACGTTTCGCGAACTCCACCGCGTCGCGTGCGAGGCAGCGGGCGTGCCGTCCAGCGACTATCGCACGCATTATCGCGGCAAAGTGCGCGGTGACGACGAGACCATAGGAGATGTCATCAAGGCATCGACCGCCAAGGTGGCGCTGCTGCCTAATCCGGCGTCCAAGGCGGACGCGAGGCGACGGTTGGAGGAGGAGCTCGAGGAGACGCGCGCCGAACGAGGCGAGCGATGGCGACGTGCCGCGCTCGAGACGACAGTCAACGAACATGACACCATGGGTGATTGCGGTGGCGTCGAGCGAGGTGGTGGCGGCGAGAATGCGGCGATTGAGGCATCGCGCGACGCCATCGCCGCGACGTACGAGACATCGCTCGCGTTCGCGGAAGACGTCGCCGCGATCGAGCGCATTCGCGACGATGCGAGCGCGCTCGGCGCAAAAGCGACGCAGCAAAAGTTGTTATTTTTGAATGAGCAGTGCGAGCGCGCGTTGCTCAAGCTTGATGCCGTGGAGTCGCACGGGTGCGCCGTCGTGCGCGCCGACAGGAAAGCGGCTGTCGGCGCGTTTAATGAATTGTGCGATCGAATCTCCGCGCTCAAGCGGTGAGCGCGATGCATAGAGACCGGACCTTTGTCGTTGTCGTTGATGTATAGGATATAGCTCACGAACGTTGCGCATTACTGCTTGTGAATATATTGTTTGAATGTGTGTACAAAACCAGGCTTTCAACCACGTCAGACGCCGGCGCGCGACTCGGTGCTTTTCGGCGGGCGCGTCGCGGACATGGCGCGATCCCGCCGCGCCATCGCGTCCGACACCTCAAACGACGACGACGATGAAGAGTCCGCCGTCATTTCGTCGTCGCCATCGCTCAAATGGGCGCCCGGGTCGAGTGGAAAGGACCAAAGAGCGCGCGCCAAAGCTATGCGAAATAGGCAGCAGAACGCGCGACGAAACACGCAAGCGACGCCGGCGGCGGCGAGCTCGAGCGAAAACTCGCATTCGAAAGAGTCGAACACGCGTGCGAGCGAAGCTATGGCGATGCGAAAGTTGGTGCGCGTGCTCGATATCGCCAGCGGATGCGAAAACTGTGACGTGGTTGTTGAGCTCGCGTGCGGCGCCGTCGCGCGCGTCGAGGAATTCACGTCGGGCGACAGCCGTTTAAAGGATATTGACGTCGTACGCGATGGTGATGGACGTTCTGTGTATTGGCGACGCGAGCGGGGAGATGAGGACGAGGTGACGTCGTCTACGACGCGGGCGTTTTCTAGCGCCTTGAAGGTTTCAGCCGCTTTGGATGTGGACGCGTTCGACGCGCTTCCCCAGGAAGTTTGGGCGCGAATTTTTGAGATTTCGTCGTTGCGAGACAGCGTAAAATTAGCGGCAACGTGTAAATCGCTATTCGTGCTTTGGCACAGCGCGTACGTGCGCGATTGCCGCTATCAGTCGATGTTTGGTAGGCGCGCATCGGACGACGCCGCGGGCGCGGAACGCGAAATGATGATTTCATACGTGACGAGCGAGCGCTGGTTCGACCGCGCGCACCTCGGTCAGGTTCAGCACGCTAAGCCAAACGACTACGGCGTCGGTCCGAGTTTCGTTCGCGGAATGATTGCCGACGAAACTACGGTGACGACGTTCGATCGCGAAAAGGTCAAGCTATGGTACCATGGAGCTGGAGCGCGCGGAGACGCCGGTGGAGAAGCTGGCGGGCGACTGGCGTCAATGTCGGTGGAAAAGAAATCATCATCTAAACGTGGGCTTACCGCGCTCGCGGTGAACGAAGCGAGCATTGTTGCTGGAGACGACGGAGGTCGGCTGCGCATTTGGAAGAGCGACACTTTGGAATATGTTCAAAAGCGCGCGCACGCAATCGCAAACGATGGCGCCATTTCCGCGCTCTGCGGCATCCCGGCGACGTCACTCGTCGCAGTAGCGAGCGCGAGCGCGCAGGATATCGAGATTTGGGACACGGACGAAGTCGTGAGCGTGACGTCGGTTTCACTGTCTGATTTGGCCGGAGGTGAACACCGCGGCGGCGTGACGTGTCTGTCAATGTTCGGCGGTAACTCGTATCAAGGAAGGCATCGAACATTCACGGGTGCGACGTCGCGCATGTGGGCGGGCACGATGTTCGACAAAGTCGTCGGCGTCGATTTGAATCGCGCCTCTTTTGTAGATACGCTGTCGCTTCCTGAATACTGTCGAGGCACGTCCGCAATCACGGCAATCGCGGTAAATGGACCATTAATTGCGACCGTCGTGCGGGGCGTCGGTGCGTTGATGTGGGATCGACGCGGTTACCCGCAAGAGCAAATAGTCGCGACGTTTCATTCACATTTTGAATGCAAGGCTGACGCGGCGGCGGAGCAGTCGAGTTGCATCGATTTAGAAGACTACGCGTTGTGGATGTCAAATCCAGGCGATCCTGGCGTGAGTGTGTTTGACATACGCAAAGTATTCGGTCCGTCGCGACGACAAGATCGATGGGTCGCGGGCGACGCGACGCGACACTCTGTCGTGTCGATTTTGCGTCCGCGAGCTCGCGCGCAACGAGGAGCGTTTTCAACCGATGTCAATGTCGGTTGTTTCGCCCGCGTGTGCGGATCTCCAGGGGTCGTCGTCGTCGCCCCTGATGCAGAATCATCAGAGGCGCGGTGTTCGATATTTTCTCACAAAAACATAATGCCAAACGCCGACGCGTTCGACGCTACGGAGATTAAGGATGACGCCTTTCGCTCGCGGCGGTCGCGGCAAGGCAAGTCGTCGCAACCGAAATCGAGAGGGCGATATCCCAAACGCGGAGGATTGATCGGTTAGCGTATAGTATTATCGTAGCACCTGTAGCAAATTATGTAGCGGCATGTAATTGCAGTATGTATAGTACTAGAACATCAATCGTCTCTCGTCGTGTGGCCTTGTCGACGTGTCTCTGAGCTATGAAGAACGTCGCGGACGTCATTTGAACGCTGGCGCGTTCTTTTCGATGATGAGCGGCGGACCACCCGCAGAGCTAATTCGCTGAAGGCGCTCCGGACCTTCTTCGCGAACGATTTTGTCCCCACGCATGGCGACGTAGGAATAACGCAGTTCGCCAGAGCCGATATCTGCTACGACTTGCCACCGGTCGGCGCCCACGCGGCGCAACGCCAACGGCGCGCGCAGCGCCTCATCATCCCCAACCACCCCTAAAATCACCCCTTCTGGAAGTGAACACTGTACGGCTAACGTAACCTTCACTATCGGTCCTTTCTTCACCGCCACGGGTGCCGTCGCGCGTCGCATCGGCGTCGGAGCTGGCGCCGTCGCGCGTCGCGGCCGCGCCGGAGCTCGCGACTCCGCCGGCGCCGCCCCCCTCGGCTTTATATTCACCTCGCGCTTGACGTTCGAAAAAATAGGCACATCCGTCGTATTCGCCGCCGCGCGTCGCTCGCGTGGCGTCGGTGGCGCGATTTTCGCTGCACGTTCGCGTCCCGCGCGGCGACCGTCGAGCGCGTCGGATATTCTCGACTTGACTGGTGCCAAAGACGCTCGTCGTCTTTCGGCGATGTTCTGCGCGCGAATGTCGCGCGCAATTTTCATCAGCGCCCACGGGATGCCTAAAATTAACCCCGTGTTGAACGCCACGGCTTGCGCGGGCGGCAGCGCGACGCCAGGGAGCAAGGTGGCTTGAACAGTTGCACTGGCGTCCCGCGCGGGCGCGAACGTGTACGCATCGCCGCGCGCGGCGCGCAC